>ENA-UEPJ01004460-UEPJ01004460.1-human-gut-metagenome-genome-assembly--contig:-NODE-4460-length-10942-cov-10.679337_pt1 | contig 10942 bp, 7 predicted proteins | sample MGYA00242890_ERZ507896 | MGnify/ENA primary metagenome ERZ507896 (study PRJEB26167, sample SAMN06115508) | human gut metagenome | host: Homo sapiens | place: China:Qinghai | collected 2015-08-20... | reverse complement strand
TCAACAGGTAATTTTGAAAAAAATATCTTGTGGTTTCGTACTATAATAATTTCAGATAAAATTCGGAAAAACATAACAAAATTTATTTTCATAAATATGTATAAATCAAATATTTCCGTTGATAATATAGGATATATACTATATTGTCAATCATTATTTTCCAGTTTACACCCATCTTGGAACGCTGCGGTAAAAATCACGACGATTGCACGAGTAAACCCTCGGAGCGATGTGGCGCAATCGCCCCCTACGGATATTCACAAAACGTTCATTCATGCAATCGTCGTGTTGCCTATGGCCGCTTGCTTTTTGTTTGGAAATATGCTATACTGCTTTTACAGACGTTTTTCCGGATTTTCTGGGAAAACGCCAATTTTTTAAAGGCAGCACTGCATAATTTGTCTGCGGTGCTGCCGCAGGAAACGGGGTTTTATTTTGTCTCAAAAGAACAGACCGCTGTCGGAAAAGCTCCTGCCGGGATTTACGGTTCCCCGGGCGCTGCGCATTGTGGCGGGGGCGGCCATTGTGTCCTTTGGACTGTACAATGTCCACCAGCGGAGCGGCATTACGGAAGGCGGCGTGCTGGGCACGGTGCTGCTGCTGCACCACTAGTTTGGCTGGCCCGCCTCCGTCATCACGCCGGTGCTGGACATCAGCTGCTATCTTTTGGCCCTGAAGGTTTTGGGGCCGGACTTTATCAAGTGGTCCGTGGCCTCCACTTTGTGCGTCTCCGGCTTTTTCCGGCTGTGGGAGACCTGGCCGCCATTCCTGCCGGACCTTTCCGGGCAGCCGCTGCTGGCGGCGGTGCTGGGGGCGCTGTTTGTGGGGGTGGGCGTTGGGCTCATCGTGCGGCAGGGGGGCTCCTCCGGCGGGGACGATGCCCTGGCCCTGTCCATCGCCAAGGCGGTGAAGTGCCGCATCTCCTATGCCTACCTCTTCACGGACCTGACGGTGCTGACCCTTTCGCTGAGCTACATTCCCTTCAAAAGAATTGCCTATTCTCTGATCACCGTGACGCTGTCCTCCTGGATCATCGATTGTTTCCAGAAGGGAAAGAAAAACACCTAAAGGCATATTGACAAACTAGGTATTGAATGCTATGATACGTCCATCCAAAGGAAAGCCAAGACTTTCCGGACCGGAGGGGAAGCTTTTTGACGGGGAGCATAACCACACATTCTTACACAACGAAAGGAAGTTTTTCATATGTCTAAGATCTACACCTCTGCTGACCAGCTGATTGGCCGTACCCCTTTGCTGGAGCTGACCCATATTGAGAAAGAAGAGAAGCTGGAAGCCAAAATCCTGGCCAAGCTGGAGTATTTCAACCCCGCCGGTTCCGTGAAGGACCGGATCGCCAAGGGCATTATTGACGATGCCGAGAAGTCCGGGGCTCTGAAGCCCGGCGCAACCCTCATCGAGCCCACCTCCGGCAACACGGGCATTGGCCTGGCCTCCGTGGCAGCGGCCCGGGGCTACAAGCTGATCATCGTCATGCCGGACACCATGAGCGTGGAGCGCCGCCAGCTGATCAAGGCCTATGGCGCAGAGCTGGTGCTGTCCGAGGGCGCCAAGGGTATGAAGGGGGCCATTGAGAAGGCCAACGAGCTGGCCGCCTCCATCCCCGGCAGCTTCATCCCCGGCCAGTTTACCAACCCCGCCAACCCCAAGGCCCACTTTGAGACCACCGGTCCCGAGATTTACGAGGATACCGACGGAGCCGTGGATCTCTTCGTGGCAGGCGTGGGCACCGGCGGCACCGTCACCGGCGTGGGCGAGTACCTGAAGAGCAGGAAGCCCGGGGTCAAGGTGGTCGCCGTAGAGCCCGCCTCCTCCGCCGTGCTGTCCACCGGCAAGGCCGGCCCCCACAAGATCCAGGGCATTGGCGCAGGCTTTGTGCCCGATGTGCTGAATACCAGGATCTACGATGAGATCATCCCCGTGACCAACGAGGATGCCTTTGCCACCGGCCGTCTGGTGGGCCGCAAGGAGGGCGTCCTGGTGGGCATCTCCTCCGGCGCTGCCGTGTGGGCTGCCATTCAGCTTGCCAAGCGGCCCGAGAACAAGGGCAAGAACATTGTCGTCCTGCTGCCCGACACCGGCGACCGGTACCTGTCCACCCCGCTGTTTGCGGAAAAGTAAGCCGATTCTCCCCTCTCTTCAAAATTTTGGGGCTGCTAAAACGGTGTCATTGCGAACCAGTGACCGACGTCACTGGTGTGGCAATCCCCCGGTTGAATGGAATTGGCCTGAATTTTATGCCAGGAAATTCCAATATCCGGGGGATTCCCACGCCAGTGTGCGCACTGGCTCCGAATGACAGGCGCTTTTTAGCAGCCCCAAACGTATTTTTCTCAGCCTACCCGGAAGCGGTTCAAAGCCCCCGAAACATCGTCGTGGATGACCAGGGCGAATTTTTCCACCAGCTTTTCGGGGTCGGCGCGCATGTCGTCCTTGATCCAGTCCAGCATGAGCCCCACAAAGGCATAGGAGTACACCCGGGCAATGAAGGCCTTGTCCTCCTCCCGGACCACCATATTGGCGGAGAGCTCGTTGATGACCCCCATGATCAGGTTGTCCGTCAGCGGCGTCAGATACCGCTCCACCTGCTCCCGGCTGACGCAGCGGTACACGTTCATCACGAAGGGCTTGTTCTCCTGGACGGCCCGGAAGATCTGCACAAAGCCCTGCTGCCAGGTTTCGTAGCTCTTTTTCCCGTCCAGCGCCCGCTGGGCATCCTCCAGGCAGGACCACTCCACAAGATCGTAGATGTCCTTGAAGTGGTAGTAAAAGGTCATTCGGTTGATGCCGCAGTCCTCGGCAATATCATTGATGGTGATCTTGTTCAGGGGCTTTTGCAGAAGCAGATGCTTCAAAGAATCCTCCAGCGCCCGTTTGGTAAACTGTGACATATTATTTCCTCCTTGGGGAACTCTGAACAAATCGTCTGCGGCTGAGCAGCGAATCTTTTCCTCCCATGCTGCGGGATTGAAAATGGGAAATGCACAAAGTATTCCCTCATTTTCAATCCCTTGCCTGGAAGCAAAATCTTTCGCTGTCAGCTCTTGCCGATTTGCCCAGAGCTCCCCTATGATCTGTGCTAATTTTAGGAGAAAAATCGAAAGTCAGAAAAAACAAAATGTGAAGGTTTTGAAAACGAAAGCCCCCCCAAAAAAACCTTCCCCTACGGGGAAGGGGGACCGCCGCAGCGGTGGATGAGGGGCGTTGCGGGAGTGAGCTGTCGGAAATATGCGCGTTCTAAGGCTCCCCTGAAAGGGGAGCTGGCTCGGCGCAGCCGAGACTGAGGGGTTCCGGTTTTTCCTTGAAAAGCCTCCGCTGGAAGCGGAAAAGCGGCCCGGATACGCAGAAAACCCGGTGATTCGCCTTCGGCGGGGCTTGGCCGCCGAACCCCTCCGGCCCTGCGGGCCACCTCCCCCTTCAGGGGAGGCAAGTTCTTTTCCAACCGCTCCCGCCCATTACGCCCCTCCTCAGTCAGGGCTACGCCCTGCCAGCTCCCCCGCAGGGGAAGCTTTTTTAGAGCGCCACTTGATTTCCGGAAGACGTTTTGGTAAAATGAGAAGCGGAAAACAGTCGCATTTGGGGAAAAGGCCCGGAAAAGGCCCTTTCCGAACAAGGGGGGAGCTTCGTCCCCGGAGGAACGATCATGACCATTCAGCAGCTGCAATACGCCCTGGCCGTTTACCGTGCGGGCTCCATCTCTGCCGCGGCGGCCAATCTCTTTATCGCTCAGCCCAACCTCAGCGGCGTCATCCGCGCATTGGAGGAGGAGCTGGGGTATTCGATTTTTGTCCGCACCAGCCGGGGCGTGCGGCCGACGGAGCAGGGCATGGAGGCGCTGCGGCAGGCGGCCCAGATCGTGGACTGCCATGAGAAGATGTGCCGCGTGGGCACGGCGGCCCCCCGCCGCCGTCTGCGCATGGAGGGCATTTCCTACAACCCCGTGTGCGATGCCTTCACCCAGCTGTGCAAGGAATGCGAAGGGGACGAAAACCTGGAAATGGCATTCTTCGCGGATGAGATCGACACGGCTCTGGAAAAGCTGATGCTCTCCGAGGTGGACCTGGCGGTCATGCTGCGCAGCCCGGAGGATATGGAGCGGACGGCCCAGCTGTGCCGGCAGAAGAACCTGAAAATGACCCACCTGACGGATGTGCCCATGGTGCTGCGCATCGGCCCCAGGCACCCGCTGTACCGGGCGCCGGAGATCCGGCTGTCGGATTTTGAAAAATACACCATGGTGGACTATAACGACCGGGTGTTTCTGGAGCATCCCAGCCTTTCGGGGCTGCTGCATATCAACCAGGAGCGTGTGGTGACGGTTGCGGACCGCACCCTGAAAAACCGGCTGATCGCCGAGACCTCTATGTATTCCATCGGCTGCAAGCTGCCGCCCCGGTCCAACGAGCGCTTCGGCTTCCGCTGCATCCCCCTGGAGGGCCTGCACTACAGCCTGGCCATCCTGGAGCGCACCGACAGCCCCCGGGGAGAACTCGCCGTCCGGTATCTGGACCTGCTGGAACGGTATTTGGAGGACCTGTAATCCTTGACCTTCCCCGGAGGGGAGAAAAAGCTTCCCCTACGGGGGAGCTGGCAGGGCGTAGCCCTGACTGAGGAGGGGCGTTCTGGGCGGGAGCGGTGGGGAAATACGTACCACTCACTCCCGCAACGCCCCTCTTCTGTCTCGCCTGCGGCGGTCCCCCTTCCCCGGAGGGGAAGGTTAAGAAGCTTCCCCTACGGGGGAGCTGGCAGGGCGTAGCCCTGACTGAGGAGGGGCGTTCTGGGCGGGAGCGGTTGGAAAATACGTACCACTCACTCCCGCAACGCCCCTCATCCACCGCTGCGGCGGTCCCCCTTCCCCGGTGGGGAAGGTTGGGGAAAAAGCTTCGCCTGCGGAGGAGCTGGCTCGCGTCAGCGAGACTGAGGAGGGGCGTAATGGGCGGGAGCGGTTGGAAAATACGTACCACTCACTCCCGTAACGCCCCTCATCCACCGCTGCGGCGGTCCCCCTTCCCCGGAGGGGAAGGTTGGGGAAAAAGCTTCCCCTGCGGGCGGTGCGTCGCGCAGCGAATTGAATCTAACATAGCTGCCGGGTGGCAGCTATACCATAAAAAGTGGTGCTGGCTCGCGTCAGCGAGACTGAGGAGGGGTGTAATGGGCGAGAACGGTGGGGAAATACGTACCACTCTCTCCCGTAACGCCCCTCATCCATAAATTATGGTATAGCTGCCACTGGCAGCTATAGGAGATTAGATTCGCTGCGCGACGCACCGCCGCTGCGGCGGTCCCCCTTCCATACATTATGGTATAGCTGCCACCGGCAGCTATAGGAGATTAGATTCGCTGCGCGACGCACCGCCGGAGGGGAAGGTTGGGAGCTTTTTTACGGAACTATTGGAACCCATTTGTAACGATTTTTATTTCTTCGGCAGGAAATCCGTTGATTCGAGGGCATAAATGTGCTATGATTTCGGGGGAATAAATGTGCTATGATGACGCCATTCAAGAAGGAATGTGTCTGTAGGAGAGCGCCAATGGAAGAGAAATATGGGATTCATTTTACGGAAGAGATCCTGACCGCCCCTGGGTTTGGCCCTTTGACGAGGGAGGTCGTGGACACGGTCCAGTCTGTGCTGGATATGAACGACCCGGTGGGCATCGCCGCCGGTTATTATACGGATGGGCTGCCCATTGTCTGCGCCACCCGCTTCTTTGCGGAGATGCTGGGCTACGAGCGGGAGCGCCTGGGGCAGGAGCCCGGGCTAAAGCTGGAGGACATCATCTGCACCACCCTGCGCTATCCCTTTGAGAAACGGGATTTTTCTGCCCTTTGGGGGAAATTCCGGGTGTATATGCTGACCCGAAAGGGTGCGGCGGTGTTGATGACCTGCTTCAAGGAGGAGACCCGGGACGCCCAGGAGCGGCCCATGTGGGTGATCTCCGCCCGGCCCAGCCGCACGGAGCAGTATCTGACCCTGGTGGAGGACATCCGGGAGATCAGCCAGTGGTACATTGACTACGACCTTGCCGGTCAGGTCACCCAGGTCCACTGGGACAACGATCTCCGAACCCTTTTGGCAGACCCGCCCGGAACGCCCCTGCCCGGCTCCAAGGCCCTGGGGGAGCGCATCCATCCGGAGGACCGGCCCCGCATCCGGGAGGAGCTGGCCGCGTTTTTCTTTGACTCCGGCCGGGACCGCTTTACGGCGGAGTGCCGCCTGCTGCTGGGCTCCGGGGGCAGCAAGTGGGTGCAGCTCAGCTGCCAGGCCATCCGCCGCACCGACGGCACCGTCAGCCGCATGGTGGGCCTGTTTATGAACATAGACCAGTGGAAAAAGACCCAGATCAGCTCCGAGCGGCAGCGGCTGTTCCACGATATTTACAGCGCCGGCAATATCTGCGAGTACGTGGTGGATCTGGAAACCGGCAGCTTCGAATCGGAGAAGATTCACCCTGCCTTTCGGGAGCTGGTGGAAAACAGCGCCGATTGGGATTCTCTGGCCCAGGCGTTCTGCGAAAAATATGTGCTGCCGGAATACCGGGATATGGTGCTGCTCAGCTGCAGCCGGGATTATATCCGCAAGGTGCTGACGGAATTCCAAGGGGAGCAGTGCGTGGAGTTCCGGGTGGAACTGGACGGTCAGGAGCGCTGGCTGCGCCATATGGTGCTCCACGGCGACACGGACCGCCGGAAGACCCCCCGATATGCCGTTTCCTTCCTGCGGGACATTACGGATGTGAAGCAGGGCGCCCAGGAGCGGGACCGTATTTTGCAGAAAAATGTGGATATGCAGCGGCTGATCTCCGGCCTGGTGAAGCAGGTGGAGCGTTTCGGCACGGTGGATATGAAAACCGGGCACTATGAGTTCGGCGGCAATACCAATGCCAACCGGTATACCCCCAGCGGCCCCTACAGTCAGCTGGTGGACGAGATCTGCGCCAGATACCGGTCCGTGGACGGCCTGAAACCGCTGAAGGAGCTGCTGAGCCTGGAGTCTATCCGGCAGGATATCAAAAAGGACACCAATATGTATAAGGTGGAGTGCGTCAGCCTGGACGGGGAGACCGTGAAGATGCTCTCCGTCATACCCACGGCCTGGGAGAACGGGACGCTTACCCAGGTACTCATTGTCACGGTGGACATGACCCGCAGCAAGAAGACGGAGCTGCAGGCCCGGCAGTCCCTGCGCCTGGCCTACGAGGCGGCCAGCCAGGCCAACCAGGCCAAGTCCCGGTTCCTGGCCAATATGTCCCACGATATCCGCACGCCTATGAATGCCATTATGGGCATGACCACCATTGCCAAAAGCAATCTGAATGACCCCAAGCGCATGGCGGAGTGCCTGGATACCATCGCCCGGTCCGGAAAGCTGCTGCTGGGGCTCATCGATGAAATGCTGGATATGGGCCGCATCGAAAGCGGCAAGATGATGCTCTCCCGGGAGGCCTTCCGCTGGCCGGAGCTGCTGGATGAGACCCTGGCCCTGGTCCGGGGGGAGGTCCGGCGGCGTGGCCACAGCCTGTCCGTACACATGGAAAAGATGGACCATGAGTCCGTCATGGGCGACAGGACGAGAATTCAGCAGGTGTTTCTGAACCTGCTGACCAATGCGGTGAAGTACACGCCGAAGGGCGGAAGGATTCAGGTGTTTCTGAAGGAGGAGCACGCCCAGTCCCCCAATACGGGGGCCTTTATGCTGGCGGTGGAGGACAACGGCGTGGGCATTGCGCCGGAATTTTTGAAGGAGGTCTTCCAGCCCTTCGCCCGGGAGGACAGCAGCCGCACCACCAATATCCACGGCACGGGGCTGGGGCTGGCCATTTCCAAGAATATTATGGACCTGATGGGGGGCGATATCTCCGTGGAGAGCGCCCCAGGCAAGGGCAGCCGCTTTACGGTGCGCTTTGAGCTGGAGCTTGGCCCGGAGCCGGAGAAGGACCTGGGCGATGAGCGCCACCTGCACATCCTCATGGCGGATGCCGATGAGGTCTGCTGCCGCCGGGTGGCGGCGGACCTGGAGCACATGGGCCACCGGGCGGACATTGCCCTGACAGGTCCCGGCGCGGCCCAAAGGGTCATCAACTGCGCCCGGGAGGGGGCAGGGTATGATTGGATGCTCCTCAACTGGGACCTGCCCGAGGCCAATGCTTTGCAGACCCTGGAAGCCATCCGGGGAGCGCTGGGTGACGAAACGCCCAAGTGCGTCTTCACCGCCTATGACGTGGCGGCGGTGGAAAAGCAGGGCAGGGAAGCGGGAGCCCGGGGCTTTCTGACCAAGCCCATCTTCCGCTCCCGGCTGCAAACCCTGCTGGGGCAGGACAGCCAGGGGGAGACGGGCGCTGCCATCGAGCCCATGGAGGCCCTGAAAGGCCTTGCACTCCGGGGAAAACGAATTTTGCTGGTGGAGGACAATGCGCTCAACCGGGAGATCGCCGCGGAGCTGCTGAGCGTTACCGGGGCGGAGATCGAAACGGCGGAAAACGGCCGGGAGGCCCTGAATACGGTCCGCAGCCGTCCCGGGGAATTTGACCTGGTGCTGATGGACATCCAGATGCCGGTGATGAACGGCTACGAGGCCGCCCAGGCCATCCGCGCCCTCCACCGCCCGGATACGGACGCCTTGCCCATTGTGGCCCTGACCGCCAACGCCTTTGACGAGGACGTCCTCCGCTCCCGCAAGGCCGGCATGAACGCCCACCTGAGCAAGCCCCTGGACATCCGCAAGCTGGTGGAGACCTTGCGGGGGCTGATGTAACGATAGAGGAGAAACGCAATGCTTTTGAACATGGAGCGGGTCTGCAAGACCTATGGGGACCGGACGCTGCTGGATCATGTGACCTTTTATATGAAGCAGGGGGACCGGGTGGGCGTGGTCGGTGTCAACGGCTGCGGAAAGTCCACCTTCCTGCGCCTGGCGGCCGGGCGGGAGAAGCCGGATTCCGGCGCTGTCAGCTATGACCCCAATGTCCGCCTGGGGTATCTTCCCCAAGACCCGCCCTTTGACCCGGAGAATACGGTCATGGAGCAGGTGGAGGCGGGGCTGGACAAAACCGCCCGGGAAGTCGCCCGGTATGAGGCGGTGGAGATCCTGACGCGGCTTGGCATCACCGACACGCAGCAGAAAATGGGTTCTCTCTCCGGCGGGCAGCGCAAGCGGGTGGCCCTGGCTGCCTGCCTGGTACACCCGGCGGATCTGCTGCTGCTGGACGAGCCCACAAACCATCTGGACGCGGAGATGATCGGCTGGCTGGAAAATTATCTCCAGCGGTTCACCGGGGGCATTCTGCTGGTGACCCACGACCGGTATTTTCTGGAACGGGTGGCGGACCGAACCCTGGAGGTCAGCTTCGGCAGGGTCTATCTCTATGAGGGGGGCTACTCCGCCTATCTGGACGGGAGAGCCCGCCGGGAGGAGATGGATGGTGCCTCGGAGCGGAAGCGGCAGTCCATTCTCCGCCGGGAGCTCCAATGGGTGCTGCAAGGCCCCTGTGCCCGGGGCACCAAGAGCCGGGAACGGCTGGAACGGTATGAGGCCCTGAAAGCGGCCCAGCCGCCCCAGGCCGAGCAGAGCCTGGAGGGAATCCAGGCCCTTTCCAGTCGGCTGGGCAAGAAAACCGTGGAATTAAAGGGCGTGGGCAAGGCCTTCGACGGACGGTGGGTGCTGAAAGATTTCGATTTTCTCCTGCAGCGCACGGACCGGGTGGGCATCGTCGGCGGCAACGGGGCGGGAAAATCCACCCTGCTGAATCTGATCGCCGGGGAGATCCCGCCGGACGAGGGCACCGTCACGGTGGGGGACACGGTGGTACTGGGCTACTTCTCCCAGCATGCGAAGGAGCTTGACCCCAACCAGACGGCCCTGGACTATGTAAAGGAGCGGGGAGACCGGATCGAGACCCCGGAGGGAACCCTGACCGCCTCCAGGCTTATGGACAAATTCCTGTTCTCCGGCCCCATGCAGCACCGGCTCATCGGCAAGCTCTCCGGCGGCGAAAAGCGGCGGCTGTTCCTGCTGGGAATTCTGGCCTCGGCTCCCAATGTGCTGCTGCTGGACGAGCCCACCAACGATCTGGACATCCCCACCATGACGGTGCTGGAAAACTATCTGGAAACCTTCCCCGGGGCCATCATCGCCGTGTCCCACGACCGGTACTTCCTGGACAGGCTCTGCACCCGGGTGTTTGCCGTGGAGCCCGGGGGTGCGGTGCGGCAGTATGTGGGCGGCTACTCCGACTATCTGGAATCCCTGGGGGACAGGCCGAAGCAGGAGAAAAAAGCCCCAAAAGAGACGGAAAAGCCCAAGGCCCGAAAGCTGAAATTCTCCTTCAGGGAGCAGCGGGAATATGAGACCATCGACAGGGACATTGCTGCCCTGGAAGCGCAGCTGGAGGAAAACAGGAAGCAGCAGGACCTCTCCGGCGCGGATTTTGAAAAGCTCCAGGACCTTATGGCGGAGCAGGCGGCTCTTGAGCAGCAGCTGGAGGAGAAGACCGAGCGCTGGATGTACCTGACAGAGCTGGCCGAGAAAATCGCCCGGCAGGCATAAAGACCTTTTCAGATGAAAATTCCCGCCGCTCTTGGCAGAATGACCAGAAGCGGCGGGGATTTCTTTTACCAATTTTACGTTTTGCACATATGACAAAACCCGCAGCACACAGGCTGCGGATTCTGCAACAAAAAAAGAGGAGAGGAAAATGAAAAAGATGAAAATCAAAACTGATTTGTCTTTAGTATACCCGACAAAGGCGCACAGAAAGAAATATCTGCTCCGGTAATATCCAGTTGCAACTGATGAATCAAATCAATAAAAGCAGACGGGCCAAAGAACGCATCCTTGGAAGAAATCGTACGTTCCATCCGTCCGATTTTCCGGGACACAAAAGCCTGCGTCGCCTCATACTGTTTCTGGAAAGTATGCATGAA
>ENA-UEPJ01004453-UEPJ01004453.1-human-gut-metagenome-genome-assembly--contig:-NODE-4453-length-10959-cov-13.893494_pt1 | contig 10959 bp, 8 predicted proteins | sample MGYA00242890_ERZ507896 | MGnify/ENA primary metagenome ERZ507896 (study PRJEB26167, sample SAMN06115508) | human gut metagenome | host: Homo sapiens | place: China:Qinghai | collected 2015-08-20... | reverse complement strand
CTGACCCGCGTGTTCAACGATTACGGCCGCAGCCACGGCCTGCTGAAGGACAAGGACGAGAACCTGTCCGGCGCAGATGTGCGCGAAGGTCTGATCTGCGTCATCTCGGTCAAGCTGCAGGAAGCCGAATTTGAAGGCCAGACCAAGGCAAAGCTGGGCAATACCGAGATCCGTACCCTCGTTTCCAACATGGTCTACTCCAAGCTGATGGAGTTCTTTGAGGAGAACCCCGGCGTGGCAAAGGCTATTTTTGAAAAGGCCACCCAGGCCGCCCGCGCCCGCGCCGCCGCCAAAAAAGCGCGTGAGCTGGTGCGCCGCAAGAGCGCGCTGGAGACCAGCCGGATGCCCGGCAAGCTGGCAGACTGCCGCGAAAAAGACCCCAGCCGCACTGAGATCTTCATCGTCGAGGGCGACTCTGCAGGCGGCTCTGCCAAGATGGGACGGGACTCTGCCATTCAGGCCATTTTGCCGCTGTGGGGCAAGATGCTGAACGTGGAAAAGGCCCGCGCCGATAAAATTTACGGCAACGACAAGCTGATGCCGGTGGTGCTGGCGCTGGGCTGCGGCATCGGTGACGAGTTCGATATCTCCAAGCTGCGGTACGACAAGGTGTTTATCATGGCCGATGCGGACGTGGACGGCTCCCACATCTGCACCCTGATGCTGACCTTCTTCTTCCGCTATATGCGCCCCCTCATCGAGCAGGGTCATGTGTATGTGGCACAGCCGCCCCTGTTCAAGGTGCAGAAGGGCAACACCATCAAGTACGCCTACAACGACGCGGAAATGGCCATCCTCTCGCAGGAGATGCCCGGCGCAAAGGTGAACCGCTATAAGGGCCTTGGTGAGATGAACCCTGAGCAGCTGTGGGAGACCACCATGAACCCGGACAACCGGGTCATCGTGCAGATCACCATCGAGGATGCCGAAAAGGCTGACGAAGCCTTTACCATCCTGATGGGCGATCAGGTGGAGCCCCGCCGCCGCTTTATCGAGACCAACGCCCAGTACGCAAAGCTGGACGTGTAAGACACGGAGGAACAAATGGAAGAAGATTATGTGATGATACCGGGCAGCGGAACCAAAAAGATCATCCGCGATGTCAAAAAGGAAATCGAGACGGCCTTCCTGGATTATTCCATGTCGGTCATCGTGTCCCGCGCCCTGCCCGATGTGCGGGACGGCTTGAAGCCCGTCCACCGCCGCATTCTGTACACCATGCATGAGCGCGGCAACGACCCCAGCCATGCATACCGCAAATCTGCCGATACCGTCGGTGCGGTGCTGGGCTCTTACCACCCCCACGGCGATGCATCGGTCTATGACGCCATGGTACGTCTGGCACAGGATTTCTCGCTGCGCTATCCGCTGGTGGATGGTCAGGGTAACTTTGGTTCTGTGGACGGCGACCCCCCGGCTGCTTACCGTTACACCGAGGCCCGCATGAGCCGCATGGCGGTGGAGATGCTGACCGATATCGAGAAGGACACCATCGACTGGGACCCCAACTTTGACGAGACCAAAAAGGAGCCCAGCGTGCTGCCCTGCCGCTTCCCGAACCTGCTGGTCAACGGCAGTCAGGGCATTGCAGTTGGTATGGCCACCAACATCCCGCCCCACAACCTGAGCGAGGTCATTGACGGCTGCATCGCCTATATCGATGACCCGGACATCGACCTGCCCGGCCTGATGGAGCACATCAAGGGCCCGGACTTCCCCACCGCCGGCATCATCATGGGACGCAGCGGCATCCGCGCCGCCTACGCCACCGGACGCGGCAAGATCACCCTGCGCGGCCGCGCCACCATTGAGGAGACCAAGAACGGCCGCACCCAGATCGTGATCACCGAGATCCCCTATATGGTCAACAAGGCGCGTCTCATCGAGCACATGGCAGACCTTGTCAAGGAAAAGCGCATCGAGGGCATCACCGGCCTGAACGATGAGACCAACCGCAAGGGTATGCGCATCGTGGTGGATATCCGCAAGGACGCCAACGCACAGGTCATCCTGAACCAGCTGTACCAGTACACCCAGCTGCAGGATACTGTGGGCGTCATTATGCTGGCCATCGACCACAAGGTGCCCAAGGTGCTCACCTTGAAGCAGATGCTGCAGAAGTATGTGGAGTTTCAGGACGAGGTGGTGCGCCGCCGCACCCAGTACGACCTGAAAAAGGCCAAGGAGCGCGCCCACATTCTGGAAGGCCTGAAGAAGGCCACCGACATCGTGGACGAGCTGATCGCCACCATCCGCGCCTGCAAGGGCGGCATGGCCGAGGCCAAGGCTGCCATCATGGAGCAGTTCGGCTTTGACGACCCGCAGGCAGATGCCATCGTCAAGCTGCAGCTGGGCCGTCTGGCGGGCCTTGAGATCCTGAAGATCGAGGAAGAGCTTGCCAGCCTGCAGGCCAAGATCGAGAACTGGGAAGCCATTCTGGCCGACGACGCCCGTGTGCTTGCCATCGTCAAGGATGAGCTGCTGGAAATGAAGAAGCGCTTCGGCGACGAGCGCCGCACCGAGATCCAGTCGGTCACCGGTGAGGTGGATATCGAGGACCTGATCGCCGAGGAGCAGTGCGTCTACACCCTGACCGAGGCCGGCTATATCAAGCGCCAGCTCAAGGCCACCTATCAGGCACAGCGCCGCGGCGGACGCGGCATCTCCGGCATGACCCGCAAGGAAGAGGATATCGTGCAGGAGATGTTCGTAGGCTCCACCCACGACTATGTGCTCTTTGTCACCGACCGGGGCCGCCTGTTCCGCATCAAGGGCTACACCATCGCCGAGGGCAGCCGCACCAGCAAGGGCATGAACATCGTCAACCTGCTGCAGCTGGCTGAGGGCGAAAAGGTGACCAATATGATCTGCCAGAGCAAGGACGCTGAGCAGTCGGGCGGCTATGTGACCATGGTCACCAAGCAGGGTCTGATCAAGCGCACCCCGCTGGAGCAGTACGCCAACATCCGCAAGAGCGGCCTGATCGGCATTGCCCTGAACGAGGGCGATGCCTTGGCTTGGACCCGCCTGACCTCCGGCCACGATATGCTCATCGTTGCCACCCGCAACGGTCAGGCCATCCGCTTCAACGAGGAGAACGCCCGCCCGATGGGCCGTAACGGCCACGGCGTGCGCGCCATCCGTCTGGCAGAGGGCGACGAGGTCGTGGGCGTGTGCATCTGCCGCGAGGGCGGCACGGTGCTGACCGTGACCGAGAACGGCAAGGGACGCCGCTCGGATATCGACACCTACCGCATTACCGCCCGCGGCGGCAAGGGCATCCGCAACTACGATGTGAGCCGCGACAAGGTTGCCGCCGTGAAGATCGTGGACGACGTGGACGATGTGCTGCTGAGCAGTCAGGAGGGCATCATCATCCGTCTGCACGCCAACGAGATCCCGCTGCAGAGCCGCTACGGCTCCGGCGTGCGGGTAATGCGTCTGGGCGAGAACGACAAGGTGATGGTGCTGGCCCGCACCGACCACGACGACGAGGCACAGACCGAACAGATCGACACCTCCGACGCCGATGCCGAGCCCACTGCAGAGCAGCTGGCCGCCATGGAGGCCGCCGATGCAGCCTCTGCCGCCGAGACTCCGGAAGCGGACGATAAGAGCGAAGAATAACGAATCGAGGGCCAGCAGATAGCTTTCTCCGCGAACAGCGACGGGTTGCGGTACCCAGCAGCCGCATCGCATTCGCTTGCGTCTCGCTGACCGCGGCCCCAACGGCAACTCCCTGTTTCCGCCATTGGCGGCGGTCGTTGCAGTTGCAGAACCCACGGTTCCGCCCCATCGAGCAAAGCTCGCCGGGGCCCCACTTCCCGGTCATTCGCTGGAGAAACTATCTTCCGGCTTCCCGGACTGAAAATCCCCGCAGATGCCTTTGTGCTGTCTGCGGGGATTTTTTGCACTTTTCAGCGGCGGAAAAACAATGTATAATAGAAGCAGCATGTGTCGGAAAAACACGAATGTGAGAAGAGGAACAGAAGCATGACAGAACAAAAGCGTCCGGAGATCAGCATCATCGTAGCGGTGTATAAAGGCGAAAAATATCTGAATGGGTGCGTTGACGCTATTTTGAACCAAACTTTCAGGGATTTTGAAGTGATTCTGGTGGACGATGGCTCCCCGGATAACTGTCCCGCCATGTGTGATGCCATTGCAAAAAGAGACAGCCGGGTCAGGGTGATCCATCAGAAAAACAAAGGTGTGGACGGTGCCAAAAATGCGGGCATTGACAGTGCCCGTGGAAATTGGATCGGATTTGTGGATCAGGACGATCTCATCGATAAGACCTACTATGAAAAACTGTACCATGCGGCCCAGCAGGCCGGCGCGGAGATCGCGGTCAGCAATATTCTGTACATGGAAGCGGATGGTTCTGTGAGCGTCTATAAGGATCTTCCGCTCCGCAATGAAGTTCTGACTGCCGCCGAGGCAGCTAGAAGAATCCGTGCAACACCGATGGTTCATGTGACAAGCAAGCTGCAGCGGCAGGAACTGGTAAAAGCAAACCGCTTTCTCGATGGAAAAGATTATGAAGATGCATTTATGTCTTCGGCTATTCTGGAACAGATCAATAAAGTGGCATGTCTGGCAGAACCGCTTTACCATTTCCGGATCAATCCTCAAAGTGTTACGCATAGAAAAATCATTCTGAAAAATCTGGATGAGATCGAAGCAAATTACAGGATGCTTCAGTGCACGATGAAGTACGGCCAAAAAGATGCGGCATACCTGCAGTATGCAGTTATGAAGGGCTATTTCAAAAAGATCATGAAAAACCTTCCCCCGGAAGACCGGAATGACCCGAAGGTACAGCAGACCATCGATCTGATCCGCAAGGCGGAAACAGAGGTCAGACAGGCCGGGGCAGATACCCTGCGCAATAAGCTGGAAGCGGCCGTGTGGTTCCGGAACAAAACCGTTTATTATCACCTGAAAGGCTGGGCCTGATCAGAAGTCGTGAAGGAGAGAATGTTGTGAGTGAAAAGAGAGCGGAGAGCCGCCCGGAGATCAGCATCATCGTGCCGGTGTACAAGGTGGAACGATATCTGAACGAGTGCATCGACTCCATCCTTGCCCAGACCTTCACGGATTTTGAGCTGATCTTGGTAGACGACGGCTCCCCGGACGGCTGCCCTGCCCTGTGCGATGCGGCGGCAGCCAAGGACAGCCGTATCCGGGTCATTCACAAACCGAACGGCGGGGTGAGCTCAGCCCGCAACGCCGGGCTGGATACTGTCCGCGGAAACTGGATCGGCTTTGTGGATTCGGATGATTCCATCGATCCCTCTTACTATGAGAAGCTGCATCAAGCTGCGGTGCAGTCCGGTGCAGAGATCGCAATTGGAGATATCCTCTATTTTGAGGCGGATGGTTCACTGAGCGGATATCAGGAAAAAGCACTCCGGACAGAGGTAATCTCCGGGGACGAGGCCATCCACCGGATGCGGCTCACACCATTTATCCACCTGACGACTCGTCTGCATCGTCGGGAACTTTTTGATACACTCCGTTTTCCGATGGGCAAAAACTATGAGGATGCCTTTACGACACCGCTGATTCTGGAACAGGTCACAAAAGCCGCCTGTGTAGGAGAACCGCTTTATCATTACAAATTCAACCCTGTGGGGATCGTGAGGACGAAGTTCGATTTTAAAAATTTGAATGAAGTGTACGCGAACTACGCTTTGCTGGAATGCGCCTTGAGACATGGAAAGAAAGACACTGCTTATCTGCAGTATATCATTATGAAAAACTTTGCCCGGAAGATACGCAGGCAGCTGCCGCCGGAAAAAAGAAATGATGCACAGGTACAGCAGATGGAAGCCTGCCTGAAAAAGGCAGGGGCCGAGGTAAAGCAGGCAGGGGCATTCACGGTGCAGAACTGGCTGGAAGCAGAGCTGCGGGCAGTCAATGCGCCGCTGTATAACCGCTGCAAATATAAGATCCGGCAGACAAAACCGAAAAAATGCAGGTAAGGAGAAACCGTTGTGAGTGAGCAGAAGGTCAGAAACCGTCCTGAGATCAGCGTTATCGTGCCGGTGTACCGGGTGGAAAAATACCTGAATGACTGCATTGATTCCATCCTTGCCCAGACCTTTGCGGATTTTGAGTTGATTTTGGTGGACGACGGCTCCCCGGACAGCTGCCCTGCTTTGTGCGATGCCGCAGCGGAAAGGGACAGCCGCATCCGGGTCATCCACCAGAAAAACCGGGGCCTGAGCGGCGCCCGCAATGCCGGGCTGGACATTGCCCGGGGCCGCTGGGCTGCCTTTGTGGATTCGGACGATATGCTGCTGCCGCAGGCGCTGGAAAAGGCCCACAGCACAGCGGAAAAGACCGGTGCGGATGTGGTATTGTACGGCTTTGCGTTCACCGACGAAAACGGCAAGGTCTATGAGGGCTGGGATACGACCCAGTACGATGAGGTCATTCCGCAGCAGGAGATCTATAACCGGCTGGTCATCGGCATGTATCAGTCCATGTGCAATAAGCTTTTCCGGCGGGAACTGTTCGACGGCCTGCGCCTGCCGGAGGGCAAAAAGTTTGAGGACACCTACACCGCACCCCGGATCTATGAGCGGGTGCAGAAGATGGCCAGCATCCCGGAGTCACTGTATCAGTACCGGCAGGTGCCGGAGAGCATCATGCACAGCAGCTATTCGGTAAAAACACTGGATCGGGTGGAAGCCTGCTACCAGATGTTTCTGGGCATGTACCAGCATAACGCAGAGACCTTGTGCGAAGCCTACCGCACCGTGCTGACCGCCCTTGTGGATATCTGGTGGCACCTGACCCCGGAGGAGCGCAGAAGCCCCCGGATGAAAGAGTGCATGGGATACGAACGGGACGCACGGCATAAGCTGTGGCAGGCCCGGGCCATCACCCTGCGGGGGATCTCAGATACGATCCGGTACACAAAATCGCCCGCAAAGTATCTGGAACTGCGCAGAGAACGGCAGGCAAAACTGCAGAACCTGAAATGATGAGGAAGTTACCGTGAAAGAACAGCACACAATCCGGCCCGAAAGCAGGAAAACCATCAGCATCATCGTGCCGGTATATAAGACAGAGCGTTTTCTGAGCGCCTGCATCGCTTCCATCCTTGCCCAGACCTTCACGGATTTTGAGCTGATCCTGGTGGACGATGGCTCTCCGGACAGCTGCCCTGCCCTGTGCGATGCCGCAGCGGCAAAGGACAGCCGCATCCGGGTCATCCACCAGAAGAACCGGGGCCTGAGCGGGGCCCGCAATGCCGGGCTGGACGCGGCAGAGGGCGAATGGATCGCCTTTGTGGATTCAGACGACACCATCACGCCGGACTTCTGTGCAAAGCTTTACCATGCGGCGCAGGAGACTGGTGCACAGATGGCTGTGTGCAATTACCGGCAGGTGGACGAAGCCCTGACCCCCATCCGGGAGCAGTATCTGCATGTGCGGCGGGAGGTGCTGACCCCGGAGCAGGCGCTGGAGCACAGCACCCTTCTGCCCTACATGGTGGTGTGGAACAAGCTATACCACCGCAGCATCTTTGCGCAGCTGCGCTTTGCAGAGGGCAAGCTGAACGAGGACACCCTGCTGATCGCCTACGCCTACGAAAAAGCGGAAAGGATTGCCAACATCCCGGATGCGATGTACCTCTACCGCAAGGTGGCGGGCAGCATCGTGAACAGCAAAGTCACCCTGCGCAACCTCGACCGGGTGGAGGCAAACTATGCGGTGTTCGAGTGCGCCCGCCGCCATGGCGTCACCGGCTCGCTGTGCGAGCTGTACTGGGTGCTGCTGCACTCGCTCATCGATGTGGGTTCCCACCTGACGGCACAGGAGCGGAAAACGCCCCGGATGCAGCAGGCCCGGGAGTATGAGCGCCGCGCCCGCCGGGCACTGCGGCAGGAGCATGCCGTCACCCCGCAAACGCTGGGCAATACCCTGTGCTTTATCCTATCGCAGGACCGGTATTTTGAGACCCGCTGGAAAAACAGGACCTGAAGGCGATTGTTTATAAAAACGGTTTCCACGGTTTGTCTGGACTTCCGGCGTGGGATATGCTACAATAACAGAACGATCACAAATACCTGTGGGGGAGTAGCAAGCGCCGGTTGCAGAAGGCGCAGCAAGTCAACACAATGGCCGGTGGTTTCGGTCTGGCTTGCTTTAATTTGCGAGACTCATGTGTTTTTGGCGCGCAGAATGCCGCCCGTGCACATGGAGTCGATGATAAAAATTGACCCGGCTTCGGACGTGCAGGTGCGCCCGAGGCCGGGTTTTGTATTGCCCGATATTCTGGTCAGATTCAGGAGGCAGACAATATGGAATGGAGCTTTGTATTTTTCCTCAACAGCGCCCTGCTGGGCGTGGGCCTTGCAATGGATGCGTTTTCGGTGTCGATGGCAAACGGCCTGCACGACCCCCGCATGAGCAGGGGGACCATGTGCAGAATCGCGGGCACCTTTGCCCTTTTTCAGGCGGTCATGCCCATGACCGGCTGGGTGTGCGTGCACACCATCGTGGAGATGTTCTCTTCCTTTGAAACATTCATCCCGTGGATCGCGCTGGCACTGCTGGGCTACATCGGCGGCAAGATGCTTGTGGATGGCATCCGGGGCGAGGAAGCCGAAGAGGCCGCAGAGCTCAGCGCCGGTGCACTGCTCATGCAGGGCGTCGCCACCAGCATTGATGCCCTTTCGGTGGGCTTCACCATTTCGGAGTACGGCTGGCTGATGGCTCTGGCGGCATCGCTCATCATTGCGGTGGTCACCTTCTTTATCTGCATGGCGGGCCTGCGCATCGGCAAAAAGTTCGGCACGAAGCTTTCCGGCAAGGCGTCCATTCTGGGCGGCATGATCCTCATTGGCATTGGTCTGGAGATCTTTATTTCTGGGGTGTTCTGAAATTCAGACAGCATAAAACAAAAGGGCACGGCGCTGCAATGCGCTGTGCCCTTTCGTTTTATAAAATGTTCCACATAGAACAATTACTTTTCCGGCTCAAAGTAGTCGGCGTATTCCTCGGTCAGCTTGGAGCCCAGCCGCCGGATGCCGCCGTAAAGGTGTTTTTCCACCAGCGGCTCAAAGGCGGCAAGGTCGCACCGCTCAATGGCATCCAGCAGGCTCCGGTGATCTGCGATCACTTCCGCAAGCCCGCCGCTGGTGATGGTGTCCAGCATCCGGAAGCGGCTGTAGTCGGCGTGGGCGTTCTGCAGGGTGCTCCACAGATACATCTTGTCCATGGCGGAAAACCATGTCCCGTGCAGGGTGCGGTCGGCCTCGTACAGCCGGTTGTAATCGGGCTCTTCCGTGGCGGCAAGGGCCGCATAGGCCTCCACCCGTCTGCGGATGAGCACCCGCTGCTCGGGGGTGCACTGGGGCGCAAAATCCCGCAGGATGCGGGCCTCCACGGCGGTGCGCTCGTAGATCAGCTCGTCCACGATGCGGCGGTTCAGCCGGGTGACGGTGGTGCCCTTATAAGGCACGATCTTCACCAGCCCGTTTTCCTGCAGTTTCTGCAAAACCACCCGGATCATGCTGCGGGGGGCCGCAAAGCGGCTGCACAGCGGGTTTTCGCTCAGCAGGGAGCCGGGGCGGATGGTCAGATCGATGATCTCCCGCTTCAGCACGGCGTAAATTTCAGCATCGGTTCTATATTGTTCCATACCTCTCACCTAATGAACATGATGTATTTGCTGTGCAAATATGATGTTGTCCCGATGGGACAAATGATGTTCCGGCTCCGCCGGAAATGATGCAGCCGCCTGCGGCGGCCATTGCCGCCCTGCGGGCGGCAGCGCTTCTGCATTGTGTCCGCCAGGACACACATCATTTTTGCTGCAAAGCGGCAAAACATCATTTGTCCGCAGGACAACATCATATCGCCGTAAGGCGATACATCATTCTAAAAACTCTTTCCACGGTACGGCGTCCGACAGGGGCAGGCTGAACTGCAGGGGCTTGCCGGTATCCGGATGCCGGAACTGCAGACCGCAGCTCTGCAGAGCAATGTCTCCCTTTACCCGGCTGCCATACTTGCCGTCGCCGGAGAGCGGATGCTTCCGGGCGGCAAACTGTACCCGGATCTGATGGGTGCGGCCAGTGTGCAGAGTGATGCCCGCAAGGCTCATGTTCCCTGTTGTTTTCAGGATGCGATATTCCAGAACGGCTTCCCGCACACCCTTGCGGGGGCGGCTGACCGGGAACACCCGGCCCCGGCGGCTGTCCTTGAACAGCCAGTCCCGCAGGGTGCCTTCGGCGGGCAGTGCTTCGTCCGGCCCGCCTGCAATGACGGCGCGGTACTGCTTGATGAACTGCGGCTCTTCTGCCCTGCCCTCGGCCCGGCCGTCCTGCACAGCGTAGGCGTTCTGGCTCTGGGTGATCTGACGGCTGAGTGCGGCCGCAGCCCCGGACGTGCGGGCAAACACCATCAGGCCGGAAACACCGGTGTCCAGCCGGTGCACCACCCCCACAAAGGCGTCCGGGGCGTTCCACCGCTGCCGCAGCGATGCGGGAACGCCCTCCTCACTGGAAAGGCCCGCGGGCTTGTCCAGTACCACGATGGAAGCGTCCTCGTACAGGATGTTCACAGCTTGCCCTCAGCGATCAGTGCCTTGAGTTTCAGGATGCCGGCAATGGTCTTGCCGTCCCGGATCTCGCCGCTCATGACCATTTCATAGGCCTTATCCAGCGGCACGCGGTCCGGCGTCAGGAACTCGTCCGCATCCAGATGCATCTGGGTCTTGTGCAGGCCGGTGGCGACCCATGTATAGATGACCTCGGTATCGTAGCCCACGGTGGGGTAGAACTGGCCCAGAGAGATGTAATGGTCGGCGGTCAGACCGCACTCCTCGCCCAGCTCCCGCTTGGCGGCTTCAAAGGGGTCCTCGCCCTTTTCCAGCTTGCCGGCGGGCAGCTCCCACAGCTCCTGCTGCATGGCGTAGCGGAACTGGCGCACCATGCA
>ENA-UEPJ01004435-UEPJ01004435.1-human-gut-metagenome-genome-assembly--contig:-NODE-4435-length-11004-cov-9.782923_pt1 | contig 11004 bp, 12 predicted proteins | sample MGYA00242890_ERZ507896 | MGnify/ENA primary metagenome ERZ507896 (study PRJEB26167, sample SAMN06115508) | human gut metagenome | host: Homo sapiens | place: China:Qinghai | collected 2015-08-20... | reverse complement strand
GGCTGGACAATAAAAGCTGTGCCGGGTGCGGGAAAATCATCACTTCGGAGCTGGAAGCGGTTGTTTATCAGCAGATGATAAAGAAACTGGCAAGCTACAAGACGCTGACAGGCAGAAAGAAAGCGGCAAAGGCAAACCCGAAAATCGCCGCCCTGCAAGTGGAGCTTGCCCATGTGGACGGCGAGATTGAAAAACTGGTGGACAGTCTGACGGGCGCAAACAATGTGCTGCTCTCCTATGTGAATGTGAAGATAGCGGAACTGGACGGACGCAAGCAGGAACTTGTGAAGCAGATAGCCGAGTTGACGGTGGAAGCCATCAGCCCGGAACAGGTCAATCAGATTTCCGGCTACCTCGACACATGGGACAATGTATCCTTTGACGACAAGCGGCGGGTGGTGGATTTGATGATTACCACCATAGCCGCTACAAGCGACAGCTTGAACATCACATGGAAAATCTGACGGGCGGAACCCCTCCCGTCAGACCGTTACCCTGTGTAGTCCCTTGTAAACTGTACTTTCCTGCTTTAAAAATATAGAGGATCAGAATCATCAAGGCAAGGATGAACAGTGCCACAGGTGATACGCATGCTTTCAACACTTCCACTATTGTCTCAATTATCAATACCATTCACTCCCTAATTTAAAACTTATTTGGTAAATGCTCAATGTATTCCTCGGCGACCTCAAGCATATGGGTTTCAAAATTAGGGAAATCGATTGTACCGTCCGGTAGCAGTAGTTCATCAGGAAGCGCTTCTTCGACAGACAACTCATCTAACCCATGAAGATCTATCGTCCGTAGTCTGTCTCCAATCTTTACTACCATTTTTGTCTCAGGATAATCGTGGTTATCAAACGTGAAGTAATTATATTTTGCCTCTGAGACGTGTCTCAATTTTGCTTTCATCTGGTTGGTGATTTTGATTGGTACCAGGGTACGTTCTTCACGGCCGTATCCTGCGCCATAAAGTTTATCAGCTGTATCATTGCTTTGAACATTTCGTGCTAATTTGATTTTTTGTATCATGCCACTCTCAAATAATTTTTTTAGATAAAAGTCCGGGGCCAGATTTTGAGTTCTGAAAGTTAGTCCCAATTTTTTTGAAAAGAATTCTTGCATCGCCTTCGTTGTTACGGTTTTTACGCCATAGATTCCAATTTCCTGAAAGAGAATAAGTCCTCTCTGCGCCTTACTTATCTCAGTATCTTTTGGAATGACCACTACAACATAAAAAGGTTTGACATCGGCCTCATCCCGACTCTTTTTGTGAACTGTACTTTTGGTCTTCCTGTTTACCAATTTAGATGCATATCCATAATACCCTGCGTAAACAGTAAAAATCAAATACCGATATGTGTCCGTTTCCCCTTGGTTCGTGCTATCAAATGAGCAATTGAAAAGCTGTTGGCGGACTTCTTTATCATCTACATCCGTGTTGGCACCAATGAAGTCAACGATTAAATCGAACGCGGATGTATATTCATAGGTTCGCTCTTCTCCGTCTTGTAAACGATTGAAGATGACTTTTGCGTTGAGCGGTAATGTTTATTCTGGATTTTTCCCCTTCCACTTCTTAAAAGAGAAACTATATGCGCGTAAACTCAGTTTTTGTGAAAAAGCCATACCTCACTTTTCTCCTTTACTTTGTATACTCTAAATAATTTCTATAATATCCTCAATTCTACAATCCAGTGCCGCACAAATCTTCACGAGTATCTCCGTGGTAACATGTCCGTTCCGTCCCATCTTGGTAACTGATGCTGGGCTGATACCCGCCCTTTCACATAGGTCTTTTTTCTTCATGTCCTTATCGATGAGTAGCTTCCAGAGTTTTTTATAACTCACAGACATAAAGAGGTCCTCCTTACCGATAGACGAAAAATGCTCTGCCGCTTGGCAGAGCATTCGGTCTATTGCAGCCATACTGCCAAGGCCTATTCCAACATATGACAGCGTTGTTTATAATAATAGCACATTTTGACATAGGAAGCAAGAAAATGATAGATCTGCACGATTTTTGCAGCAATCATAGCGCACAGGACTTTTTTCACAAATAAAAGATTTCCCTCTTGACTCTTCCGTTACGTTATAGTGTATGGTAAGCTCACACGGAGGAGGGATACCCATGATGACCATTCATGAAGTCAGCAAGTTGGCCGGTGTCAGTGTCCGGACACTGCACCACTATGATGCCATCGGGTTGCTGCCGCCCACAGCCCTCACGGAAGCAGGCTACCGGCTGTATGACGATACAGCCTTGGCGCGGCTGCAATCCATTCTTCTATTTCGAGAGCTGGAATTTCCGCTCAAGGACATCAAGCGCATTCTGGATGACCCGAAATTCGACCAGGCCACCGCTCTCACAGATCAGATCAAGCTGCTGGAGCTGCGACAGGCGCGGTTGGGACGACTCATCACCCTCGCCCGTGAAACCTTAGAAACAGGAGTAACACCTATGAAATTTGACGTATTTGATAAGGCCGAGCAGGAGAAGTACACCGCAGAGGTCAAAGAAAAATGGGGCAACACCATCGCCTATCAGGAATATCAGCAGCATGAAAAAGGCGGAGCTACCGGCACCCCTGCTGATTTGATGAGGCACTTTGCAAAGCTGGGCAAGCTGAAGCACCTTGCCCCTACCGCACCGGAAGCGCAGGCGGCCATTCGTGATTTGCAGCAATTTATCACCGACCATTTTTACACCTGCACGCTGGAGATCCTGGCGGGCTTAGGTGAGATGTATGTAGCCGATGACCGCTTCCGTAAAAACATTGACAAGGCTGGCGGTGAGGGCACGGCAGATTTTGTTGCACAGGCCATTCGTGCTTACTGCGGAAATTGATTCTTCTTTGTCTATAGCGATGCAAATTCTGCGCCGCCTATTCCTGTATAAAGGACTTGCTTAACCTCTCCAGCAGAGGTACAATGCGACAGACTGGAGAGGCAAATCATCCGTCTGCGGCACTCCGGCAAACTATAAAAACCGCTTTCTGTCCCCTGTCACGAGGGTGTTCAGAAAGCGGTTTTTGACCACATGTTTGACTACAGACAGCCGTGGAGTGTGCGGAAACAGTGGAATCAAGAGTTGCGAAGAGCATCCATAATAAAGCAAAAACGGCTATAAAGCGTCGTAAAAAGTAGAAAAATTTTCATTCAAAAGTTTGGGTCCAAGAGGCCGTGCGTTCGAGTCGCACTACTCGGGCCAAAAGCCCTCTGAAATCGTTGATTTCAGAGGGCTTTTCTTATTCTTTGTCTATTGCGGCGCAGGGGGTGTGAGATGACGCCCTCTCCTTTGAGACGCTCAACCAGTTAGCTCACGCTTACATTTTCTGCTCACAAATACTCATTCGCAGCACAAACCCAGCGTAATCCGCAGCATCTACAGGAATTTTCAAGCCGTGCTTGGTGAGGCTGATATTATCACGCGGCAGTCCTCTGTCACAGTCCTTGTGCGGCGGGCTTCTGCTGCGTCCTTCAGAGAAAGAGCGGGACGATATCCGGATCGTAGTCCCCATTCTCTGCGCAGGAGAACTCTTGAGCTTCCAGCAATCGCCGCCGAGCCATCGGGGTCAGATCAGGAAAGTAAGCATCAATCGATATATTGTCTCTTTTTGTGTATACAGGCTTACTGCTTTGTCCAGGACAGATCGGGGGATACGCCCAGCTCCGTCTCCAGATCGGCCAGAGCGCCCTGATCGTCGGTCCACTGCATGGTACTGCCGCTGACGGTACAGCCAATGGAATCGGCCTGGGTGAAGCTGCCGTCGGTCTCCGCCAGATACAGGCGGCCGTCCTCCAGCTTGTACTTGCCGGAATCCAGCTCGGACTCTACATCGCTGAGCAGGGTGCTGACATCAAAGAGCGCCAGAACGCTGTCCACCTGAGATTCCACGGTGAGGCCGCTGTCGGCCAGAGCGCTGTCGAACTCGTCGCGGGTCATGCCGCGGTCCTCGGCTTCCTTGTACAGCAGCTCCACCAGAGCGGGCTTCAGCGCCTGAATGTAGGCGTTCAGAGACTCGGTGGTGGCGTCCAGATCGGGAGACATGCTGAAGGTGCCGTCCTTATTGAACACGGTGGTCAGGTACAGGGACACGGGGACCTCGGAGGTGTACTCAGTGCCCAGATTGGCGGCCATCTCCTCATCCATCTTCTCGGTGAGATCCAGAGCGCACTGCCAGGTGCCCACCAGCTGCTTGCTGTCATCCTTGCTGCCGCAGGCGGCCAGACTCAGGGCCATGACCAGCGCCAGCAGGAGCGCGGTGATCTTTTTCATATTGAAAAACCTTCTTTCTCGTTATAGCATAGCTTTCTTCGCGGCCTCCGCCGCACGGGACTTATATCTGCCTGCCGCAGGCTGCTCCGGCTTTCGCCGGTGTGCTGCGGTCATTGCAGACTTACGTACTTCTTGAATACAAACGCTGTCTTTCTATCTGCTGTCCGGATGCAGACCCAGTTGGGATATTCACCGAGATAGGCAAAGGTATCGTCCTTTTTGGCGGCAAACAGAACGGTAGACCGAGTGCTGGGCAGGGGGCGGACGTTGATGCCGTCGTACAGCAGGCGGGCGGTGCGGACGCCGCTCCGTTTTTCGGGGGACAAACCGCGCAGCAGTTCGGGATGATGCGCGGCGGCGCAGACAAAAGCTTCGTCAAGATAGGTAGCCTCATCATTCGATTTTTCCTTGTCGGTCATAATGCTGCCAAACCATTTGGCACGGTTTTCCCGGCGATAGCGCTGTATGTCAAAGGAATTGCCGAAGCGGTCCAGCACCTCGTCGCCCAGCGCATCCAGCTCCATCAGCGTCCGCTTGCATTTCATGCAGAGACCGCAGTTGCCTGACTGCGTAAGGCAGACCTGCAGGTAGTCATAGCACGGCGCAAAGCTGCCGATCTTTTCCACCTTATTCATGCGGGTCCAGTCCTGATTGGACTGGTAGAATTCGATACTCCCCGTGTCAAGCAGCGGGATGAGCCATCTCTCATAGTGGGCCATGTCACAGTTGAGGGACAGCCTGAAGTCACCCAGTAGATAGGTGGAGGAATAGTAGTAACGGGAAATGCGCTTTTGCAGCAGCATGGCGATGGACAGATTGCGGAACGTGTGCGTCCGGTCAAAGGACCACTCCCTGAACAGCCGCCGGTCCTGAAGGATATCGTCAATGTTGGAGTCCACCACGATCAGTGGATAGCCGTACTTCCGGCAGAACTCCCGGGTACGTTCCATCTGGTGGACATAGAGCTCCTGCTTGGACTCGGCCCCGCGGCCCACAGTGGCGTCCCAGCCGTGGTGGGCGCCTGCCTGAAAATAGGTAAACGCATTGATGCGGTAGTCCAGCAGCTCAAAATCCGGACCGTACTCATACATGGTGGCGAAGGAGTCGACGCCTCTGGACATGCCGGTGGCTACCATATCTCCGTGAAAGACCGTGTCCGTCAGTGGGGCAGCGATACGGATGCGGGACAGGGAGTTGCCGCCGTGGTATAGCTGCGGGATCACATGATAGGTCAGGTTGTAATACAGCTTTCTGGAAATGGGATAACAGCAGCGAAGCTCCTCGTATCCGAATTTCATGGCGGCCAGCAGAAGCGTGGTAACGACGGCGTCGCAGCGGTCATCGCAGACGGCATCGTCAAACTCGCGGTCAAAGCTGTACCAGAGGTCTGCACGGATGCCCGCCGAGCTGCATAGGGAGGCAGTCAGCGTGACCTTGCCGCCGGTGTTTTCCTTTGAGATGCTTTCGATGGATAAGTACTTGGTATCTCCCACTCGAGTATTCCTCCCTGTTATGTGTACTTACTTGACGCAGATGGTCTCGATCTCCACCAGTGCGCCGCGGGGCAGAGCGCCTACCTCCACCGCGGAGCGGGCGGGATACTGGCCCTCGGTGAAAAACTCGGCATACACCGCGTTCATGGCGGCAAAGTCGCTCATATTCTGCAGGAACACAGTGGTCTTGACCACATTGTCCATGGTGAGACCGGCGGCCTCCAGAATAGCCTTCACGTTGGTCAGCACCTGACGGGTCTGCTCGGTGATGCCGCCGGGCACAAACTCGCCGGTAGCGGGGTCAAAGGGCACCTGGCCGGAGGTGACCAGAAAGCTGCCGCAGTCGATAGCCTGAGAATAGGGGCCGATGGCAGCCGGAGCATTATTGGTAGCGATGATCTTCTTCATGATGTGAGCCTCCTGTAAAATTTGGTGTACGCCGCCGTCCGGCGTGGACCGGACGTGCCTGCGGATATTACTTATACCACACTTTCAGGCAAATAGCAACTCCCAACGGCAAACCGCCGCCCTCAGCAGTGAACCTCTGTATTTGCGGGATCTCCGCTCCATGGAACATTTCAAGCAGGAACTCGTTGACTATCCGGATCACTGCAACAGCCGCAGGAGCAAGGTAAAGTTAAAGGGCTTGCCGCCTGCATTACACAGACAGCAAGCCCTTTCAGCTGCTTGAACAATTTCTATTAGGAATATTTGTCCAACTTTTTTGGGGTCACTTCCATCGGACAGGGCTGTTTTTTGTATTTTACGCCTCTTACTCGCCCATGGGAGCGCCGCAGTGGGGGCAGAACTTGTCCTCGCTGGCCGCGCCGCACACGGGGCAAACCTTCACGCTGACGGCGTTCTCTTCCTCCCTCGTCTGCTCGTTCGCAGGAGCGGCAGACTTGGAAGCCTTCTCGGCCTCCATCTCGGCGATGCGGGCCTTGGAGGCGTTGACGGCGGCCACCACATCCTTCACGGCGTCGGGGATCTCGCCGGTGTACTCGGAGATGAACCACTCGCCGATGGCGCGGTAATTCTTCTCCAGCTCACGCTGCTCGGTGAGGATGGCCATATTCAGCTTGGCGGTATCGGTGGCGTTCTTCGCCTTGTCGGCGGCGACCTCCGCCAGATCCTTGGCCTTATCCACGGCAACGCCGGCATACTCCTGCGCCTTCTTGCCCAGATTGTTCAGATTATCCAAAATGCTCATGTGATCGGTCTCCTTTCAATTTATGATCTTCTTGGTGCATAGTATAGCGCGTTTTGTCCGCCGTTGCAAGCAAACAATCGCGAAATTTACACACTGTTCATCTCACTGCCTCGCTCAATGCTCGATCCAGTCCGCCGCGCGGGATACCGCCCGCTTCCACAGGCGGTAGTTGCGGTCGCAGTCGGCCTGAGTGCCCTGGGGCAGGAACACCCGCTGGCTGCGGCGCAGGGTCCTCAGCTCCTCCATGTCCCGCCAGAGGCCGCAGCTCAGGCCCGCCAGTGCCGCCGCGCCGAAGGCCGTAGTCTCCACCATCTCCGGCCGGTCCACGGGGATGCGCAGCAGATCCGCCTGCATCTGCAGCAGGATGTCAGACACGCTGGCGCCGCCGTCGGCCCGCAGCATGGTGATGTCGCAGCCGGCGTCCTGCCGCATGGCCAGCATCAGGTCCGTGACCTGATAGGCGATGCACTCCAGCACGGCACGGGCCAGATGGCCCCGATCGGTACCGCGGGTGATGCCCAGCACCGCGCCGCGGGCGTACATGTCCCAATAGGGCGCGCCCAGCCCCGTGAAGGCCGGTACCACCACCACGCCGCCGCTGTCCGGCACCGAGGCCGCCAGCCTGTTGATCTCCGGCGCGGAGCTGATGATGCGCAGCTCGTCCCGCAGCCACTGGATGGTGCTGCCTCCGTTAAAGACGCTGCCCTCCAGAGCGTAGGTGGTCTTGCCGCCCACCTGCCACGCCACAGAGGTCACAAGGCCCGCGCGGCTGCGCACCGGCGTATCGCCCACGTTCATCAGGGTGAAGCAGCCGGTGCCGTATGTATTTTTGGCTTCGCCGGGAGCGAAGCAGGTCTGGCCGAACAGAGCGGCCTGCTGATCGCCGGCGGCGCCGCAAACCGGCACTCCCGCCAGTTTCTCCAACCCCTCGATACCGGGGCGCACCGTGCCGTATATCATGCAGTTGGGCACCGGCTGGGGCAGCATGGCCGTGGGCACGTCCAATATGCCGCAAAGCTCCTCGTCCCAGCACAGGCGGTGGATGTCAAAGAGCATGGTGCGGCTGGCGTTGGAGTAATCTGTAACGTGCCGGCCGGTGAGCTGCCAGATGAGCCAGGTCTCCACCGTGCCGAACAGCACCTCCCCCCGCTCCGCCCGCTGGCGGACGCCCGGGACGTTGTCCAGTATCCAGCGGATCTTGCTGCCGGAGAAATAGGCGTCGATCAGCAGGCCCGTGGCGGACTGGATGCGCTCGTCCAGCCCCTGCCGCTTCAGGTCCTCGCACAGCTCCGCCGTCCGGCGGCACTGCCAGACGATGGCGTTGTATACCGGCTGGCCCGTGGTCTTGTCCCAGAGGATGGTGGTCTCCCGCTGGTTGGTAACGCCGATACCGGCGATGCTGCCCTCCGGAAAGCCCGCGATAGCCTCTGCCGCGGCCAGACGCTCCGTCTCCCAGATCTCCATGGGGTCGTGCTCTACCCAGCCGTCCTGGGGATAGTGTTGGGAAAAGGCGTGCTGCGACATGGCCGCAATGCGGCCCTGCCGGTCGAAAACGATGGCCCGGGAGCTGGTGGTCCCCTGATCCAGCGCCAGGATGTGATCGGACATGGCTTCTCCTCTTTTCTTTTTCATTTTTCTGTGGTACACTATGACCACATCAGCTTATTTATGGATTATACCACGAAGGGAGCGGGATTTCCATGACGAATATCACCGGATTCACTTTCCTGTCCACCGATGGGAAAACGCAGCTCCACGGCATGCGCTGGGAGCCGGAGGGCCGCAGCGTCCGCGCCGTGCTGCAGATCTGTCACGGTGTGGCGGAGCATATCGCCCGCTACGACGCCTTCGCCCGCTATCTCAACGAGCTGGGTATCGCCGTGGTGGGCCACGACCATCTGGGTCACGGCCGCTCCCTGCCGGAGGGAGGCACTCCCGTCTACTTCGGAGAGGGCAACACGTGGCACACCGTGGTGGACGACATCTACGTGCTGCACCAGCGCATCCGGCTGTGGTATCCCGACGTGCCCCTGTGCATTATGGGTCACAGCATGGGCTCGTTCCTGACCCGCACCTACCTCATCCGCTACCCCGGCACGGTGAAGGCCGCCATCATCATGGGCACCGGCTGGCAGCCCAAGGCCGTCGTTGCCGGCGGGCTGGCGGTGGCCAGAGCCACAGCCGCCGTAGTGGGCGAGAGCGGCACCAGCGACCTGGTAACGCAGCTGGCCTTCGGCGCGTACAACAAGCAGTTCGCCCCCAACCGCACCAGCTGCGACTGGCTGTCCGCTGACACCGACAACGTGGACGCCTACATGGCCGATCCCCTGTGCGGCGCGGACGCCACGGTGGGGCTGTTCCGTCAGATGCTGCTGGGCATTCGGTTCAACCAGCGGCTCAGCAATCTGCGGCGGATGGACGCCCAGACGCCGGTGCTGTTCATCGCCGGCGACAAGGACCCCGTGGGCGCCAACGGCGCCGGTGTCCGTCGGACGTATCAGGAGTTCCTCCGCGCCGGTATGCAGGACTGCACGCTGAAGCTGTATCCCGGTCTGCGTCACGAGATCCTCAACGAAAAAGGCTGGCAGCGGGAGATCTTCCGCGACATCGGCCTGTGGCTCACCGCCAAGCTCTAATGTGACAGTGCGCGGATCAGGCGGGGCAGGGACATCAGGTCCACGTTCCCGCCGCGCCGCAGCACCCGCGCCGACAGGAAGCCGTCCGCAATGAACAGCAGCAGTGCGCCGTAGGTGACGGGTGCAGGCATCACCGATGCCGCCAGCGCGATCCACGGGTGGACGTACCGCACCGTCAGTGCCGTCAGCAGCCCCCACAGCAGGGCAAACGGCATGCAGACCCTCCGGTTCAGGTCCATCTTGGTGCTGCTGTAATCCCAGAACAGCACACCCAGCAGCCGCTCATAGAGGAAGTGGACGGCGTACTCCACCGCCGTGGCCGTCAGGCCGCCGTACAGAGCCAGACGCCAGAAGCTGCCGGTCATATCCGGCGGCAGAGCCAGCACCGCCAGCAAAGCCAGGCCGTACACCGGACACAGCGGCAGCAGCAGAAAGCACTTGCGGACGCGGTGGGACGACCGCCGCGCCCAGGCGTACAGCTTCTCCAGCAGATAGCCCCCGAAGCTGTACAGCAGAAACAGCCAGAACGTATAGAAAAACATGAGATACCCCCTCCCCTGCGGATATGCCTTAGTGTGCGCGGCGGCGGCGGGAACGATACAGGGAGGAACGACAGATGACGGAATGGGAAGCGCTGAAAGAGGAATGTCTCCGCTGTCAGGCCTGCACGCTGGCGGCCACGCGGACCAACGTGGTGTTTGGTGTAGGCTCCGAGAACGCGGAGGTGCTGTTTATCGGCGAGGCGCCCGGGGCCAATGAGGACGCACAGGGCGAGCCCTTTGTAGGGCGGGCCGGCAAGCTGCTGGACGACATGCTGGCCATGATCGGGCTGGACCGCAGCCGCATCTACATCACCAACTCCGTCAAATGCCGCCCGCCCCAGAACCGCGACCCGCTGAACACGGAGAAGGACGCCTGCCACGGGTATCTTGCGCGGCAGCTGGCATTGATGAAGCCCAAGATCATCGTGTGCCTGGGCCGTATCAGCGCCATGGAGATCATCAAGGAGGACTTCAAAATCACCCAGGAACACGGGCAGTTCTTCGAGAAGAACGGCATTCAGATGATGGCGCTGTATCACCCCGCCGCGCTGCTGCGCGATCCCCGGAAAAAGCCGGAGACCTTCGAGGATCTGAAACGCCTGCAGGCGAAGATACAGGAGATCTGCGACCACACGGCGCTTACATTCGAATAAAAAGAGAGGTGACGCTCCGCGTCACCTCTCTTTTTATTCTTCTTTTAATACGCCACGCCCCAGTAGATGTCGGTGGTGCATTCCTTGCCGCACACCACGCATTTGCCGGTGGTACCGGACTGCTTCAGCGGCATGCAGCGGCTGGACACGCCGGCCTTCTCCTTCATGGCCAGCTCGCACTCCAGGCTGCC
>ENA-UEPJ01004428-UEPJ01004428.1-human-gut-metagenome-genome-assembly--contig:-NODE-4428-length-11028-cov-25.350288_pt1 | contig 11028 bp, 10 predicted proteins | sample MGYA00242890_ERZ507896 | MGnify/ENA primary metagenome ERZ507896 (study PRJEB26167, sample SAMN06115508) | human gut metagenome | host: Homo sapiens | place: China:Qinghai | collected 2015-08-20... | reverse complement strand
CAAAGGAGGATATTTTTTCTATGCATAGCTAAAGCTTTTTGGAACCACCGGCATTGCCGGTGGTTTTCTTTATACAATAAAAAGGGAGGGCAAACGCCCTCCCTCATTTCTTTACGCACTTTCTCCGGCCATGCGGAAGAACTCGCCGGGCGACAGGATCTTGACCCCAAGCTCCTGTGCCTTTTCCAGCTTACTCCCGGCGTTCTCGCCGCAGATCAGATAATCTGTCTTGCTGCTTACCGCGCTGCCGGCATGAGCGCCCAGAGATTCAATTTTTTCGTTGATCCCATCCCGGGTGTACGGCTCCACTTTGCCGGTCACCACAAGGGTCTTGCCGACAAAGGGATTGCTCATATCGGTGCTGGCCACAGGCGGCTGATAGGTCTTAATGCACACCAGCAGCCGAAGCTCCGTCCAGACCGTCCAGTTTTCCTCGCTGCGGAACCACTGACAGATATTTCTGTGCAGTGTCTCTCCGAAGTCCGGGAGTTGTGTAAAATCAAAGCCCATGCATACAGCCGTTTCAAATTCCGAAAGATTTCCGTGGAACCTTTGGCAGATAGCTTTGCTGGCTGTACTGCCTACCATGGGAATATCCATTGCGGTCAGATACTGCTCAAAGGTGGTAATACGGCTGTGCTGGATGGCATCCCAAAGATTTTGCCAGGATCTCACCCCAAAGCCCTCCATCTGAACGATCTCCGACCTGTGTTTGTCCAAAAAGAAGATGTCCATATAGGAGTGGAGCCAACCTTTTCCAATGAATTTTTCCAGAATTGCTTCAGACAATCCCACGATATTCATCGCCTTCTGGCTTGCAAAGTGGACAAACTTACGCAGCTTCCGCGTTTCGCACTGCTCATTATCGCAGAACAGGGCCGCCGTGACCTTTTCCTCCCCGTTCACAGTGTTTTTGGTCGTATGGATACGGGTAGGCTGTCCGCAGCACGGGCATCTGGCAGGAACGACCTTCTCTCTGGCGTAGCAGTCCCGATCCAGATTTTCCTCCACATGGGGAATGATCTGGTTCCGCTTGCTCACCTTGATACGGCATCCCGGCATCAGTTCCAAATTCTCAATGAAGGAGAGGTTATGGAGGCTTGCCCTGGATACCGCGCAGCCATCGATCTCCACCGTGTCAAAGACCGCCACCGGCGTGATTTCCCCTGTGCGGCTGGGCGTCCATTCAATCGAACGCAGGACGGTTTCATAGGTGTCGTCCTCAAATTTGAACGCCAATCCGTCCTTATAGTGATGCCCGGTCCGTCCGCAGGACTTTGCGTAGGCGGCATCGTTGTAGGTGACCACGATGCCGTCAATGGGGATGTCGTTTTCCTGCGCGTATTTCCGCAGGTGCCGGATACCGGCGTCCATATCAAACTGCGTCAGCGCCTGCTTGCTTGCCAGATATTTGCAGATGGGAAAGCCGAGCTGTTCGATGGCCCGAAGCCGCTGCGACTTCCACGGATATTCTTCCGTAAGACCCTCCAGCACATTGAACGCCATAAAGGTCACGCGGCGGTCCTTACAGGCGCCGCAGTCCAGCAGACGGACGGAACCGGCCGCGAGATTGCGTCCGTTTTTATACGGCTCTCCGTTCCCGTCCCGCAGCGTGTCCTTTAACGCCGCAAAATCACTGGGACGGATAAAAGCCTCCCCGGTAACAACTAATCGGTCCTTATATGAAATCTTGTCCGGGATACCGGAGATTCCCATTACATTGTGGGTGATGTCCTCGCCGGTATCTCCGTCGCCGCGGGTAGCAGCCTCCATCAGAAGGCCCTTTTCATAGGTCAGCTTCACCGTCAGACCGTCCAGCTTGAGCATCAGCATAACCATCTGTTCTCCCGCAAAACGCAGCAGCTCCGCGCTGCTCTTGGTCTTATCCAAGGACAGCAGCGGGATCTTATGCGTCGTTTTCTCCAAGGTGCTGACAGCGGGATAACAGCCAACGGTCTGTGTGGGGGAGTTGGTCAGATTAAATCCCGTTTCCTTTTCCAGCGCGCTCAATTCATCAAAAAGCGCGTCATATTCGGCATCCGTCAGAGACGGCGCGTTGAGATTGTAGTATTCATAACGGCAGCGGTTCAGCCGGTCGGTCAATTCCCGTATTCTCTGCTGCTTGCTCTGCTCCATTCCTTACACCAGCCTTTCCTTGGAGAATGCTCCGAAGTTCAGTTCATAGATCATCTTTTCGATCCGTGCGTCATCGTTCCATGCGGCCTCCATCGCCGCGCGGTTTTTTGCCTGTACCAAGACCAGACCACCCCGGAGCTGCATCAGCAGCTCCGGGCGTTGGGCACAAATAACCGCGAGGTTTCCCAACTGTTTCATTTTCACATGACTCCTTTTATACAGCAATATAGGTTTCCCAGTACGATTCCCGCTGCGCCGCAATCGTGAGTGGAACAATGGTGCTGCCAATATTGGCCGGCGCCTGCGTCAATCCATAGACAGCCTGCGTACTCCGGATACGAACCATCTCCCGCTTGAGCTGAGAGAGGATGTACTCCTCCAGATACCCTTTACGGGGATCGTAGCTGTTGACTGCCCGGATCAGGCGTACCGCCAAAGACTGGTACACATCATCGGGGTCTACGGGTTCTGTCTGCATAAACGCGGCGTACTGCGCCACGACCGTGTCAATGCACCAAAGATGCTGTTCCACCACAGCGTTGCGCTGCGTGATCGTAAATCCGTTTTTCATTTTCTGTATAGTTTCCTTTCCTTCGTTCAAATGTATTGTGCTGCGGCTTAGGCCGCAGTTTCCATGAGATCCGACACCAAAACATCCACCAGCCGCTGACCGGCAAGGTCGCCGGTATGGATACGAATGTCATCCTGCCGCAGCTGCTCGAATTCCTGCAGGCGAAGGACCTTGCTCTTTTCCGCTTTTTCCCGGTCGCTCTCTGTCAAGCGCTCGGAGACAACCTTCTGCCATTCCTTCAGGAATTTCTCCGCGTCCTTGAGGTCATCGTTCTGTCGGTCAAAGTAGGTCCGTTTCTGCCGTATCGTGCCGTTTGGCTCCACCTCAAGGGTGTAGTACGGCTTGTCGATCTCTGCGGTCTTGCGCAGGAACAGGATATATGCCTCCTGCTGTTCGATGCGCTCCCAATAACGGTCTGACTTGCCGACACAGTGGGAAAGCGCATCGCCCTCGCGCATAATATCGCGTACACCTGACGGAACAACGATGGAATACACCTCGCCGGTGTATTCGTATTTCGGTTTGATCAAGCGGCAGATGCCTGCAATTTTCCGATACTTTCTTGCTGTTGCGGCAGCTTCCATGTCCCGTTCTCTTTTCCGCAGCTGCTCCACCAGTTCATCGTGACGCTGGCGCAGCAGCTTGACGCGGTACACGATCTCATCGTTGGTGTTGATTCCCAGCTTGTCCGCCATGGAAAGGTAATCCCGCCATGTGGAAATAATCTGCCGCAGAGAATCCCGTGTGCCGCTTTTCTGACGCTGAAGGTAGTTACAGACCTGCTGCTCCGACATTCGATCCAGAATGAAGTCGATATCGGAAACATGGATCTTCTCCTGCTCCAGCCAGCGCAGCACATGATCCGGGATGATTCTGCCGCTGCATTTCTCCCGCTGCAGCCATTCGAGCATAATGGTGCCGCCGTTGAGTGCCCGGAGCCGCGAAAGCCGGTTCGTATCAAGCGCCAATGCCTTGACAAGACTGGTTTCGGACTCCTGCCGAATACAGCTTTTTACGGCTCCGAAATCTTCCAAGCACTCCGTGGTCAGCCGCGGAAGATTGGCTTTGCAGATCTGCTCAACGCGTGGAAACCACCCCCACGCAAACAGGTACCAGTTGGGGCTTACACAGCCCCGGCAAAGTCTCACATACTCCCTCAATCCGGTTCTTGCAAGAAGTGGGGCAATGCTGGAAAGCGTTTTTCCATAGATGCTCCCCGGCTGATAACAATACTCGTTGTAGGAATAGCCCATACCCGTGTAGACGAACTCATCGATGCCCTCCACCCATCGGGTGCGGCGCTGTTTGTACCAGCCCCAGTAATACGAATGTGAAGACAGATCCGCACGGTAGAAAATACGCTGCTTCTCAAAGCTGGAGGTTTTCGATGTGATGGTGTTCTCTTCTTTCCGGTACTGCCTGCTCACCTGAAATTGGCGAACCACAAACCCGTCTCCGCACTTCTGCGCCAGGTATGCGCATTCTGTTGGGGAGTGCAGATAGTCCGTTATTTTCCCTTTCGTCTTGAACGTGATCTTATGACGGCATCTTGGGCACTTTCCCACCGCGTTATGATAGGGCCGCTGTTTCAGTGCGACTTCCTTTTCACAATAGGTGCAGTAGCCGTACCTTGCCCCGCCCTTGCGGTAATCATAGAAGATGTAGTTTTCCTGAATACCCACCTTATTGACCCACCGTTCCCAGTCTTTCGGCAGCGGCGGTGTCTGTGCCAGTTCTGCATCCCACGGATCGGTTTCCTTTCTATGCCGACGTTCCAGTTCAGCATCACGAACGGCGCGCTGGAATTTCAGAATAGCCCGATATACGTTTTTTTCATCCGACGCCAGATATTGCCGGATCTGTGCATCATCCACGGCGCTGATCCACACGTTATTGGATCCCTTCGCCTGCCATTCCAAGTAGTCGATCTTTGCCGTCCGCCATTTGTCATGGGCACGGTCATAGGTGAGAAACTGCTGCTTTTCTTTCTCCATGAAAATCTCATAGACCGGCAGCGTCCCACCAAGGCGCATTGCATCCGGGTCATACAGGGTGACCTTCAAAATGCCGCCTTCCACCGAGCTTCGTGCAAAACCGCTGTATCGGCATCGATAGGAAGTGTTCCAGCCCGAACCGACCTTGACCGGGACATCCTCGCGGGCCACCGCAAGCATTTCTTCAGTCGCAGGCAGATCCTTCATTTTCAACAGGCTGTCCTTTTTCATTTCTGCACCGCCTCTCTTTTCACAAAATCAATGTCATACCATACTCCGGACTGGATTTTTTCTCCATCTACTTCGGCAACAGCAATCTGACAGATTACTTCGGTTTCACGCCGCTCTCTGGCAAATGCGAGAATATCGCCCAGTTTTCCACACGCAGCGGGTGTCTTGCCTCGAACGATGGCATAGCCGTTGCGGCTAACGCCGTGCTCACGCTGTACCTTGCCGCTTACCTTGCGGCCTGGGTGATCCACCATGTAGGCAAGCGCATGGAGAAAGAATTCTTTCCTCGTCAGCTGCCGCAGGATCGTCAGCTCTGTGCAGGCAATTTTGGAGTCACGATCGTCCTCGTCAATATCCCCGCCGGGCTGCACCAAGCAGTAAATGGAGCGATCCATATCGCTGTAATAGGTGAGACAATCCAGCGGATTCTCCGCACAGTGAAAACCGTTGCTGGTGCAGTTTGCCTCCGGGGTGACATTCTTTCCCATGACGAACCGATAGCCACGGCAGGAGAGATCCGGCTCAAAGCCTTTATAAGCGTACATCAGGCGGCCTCCCCAAAGGAGGAGAGGTCACCCAACGAGATCTGCCCATCGTCGGCTTCCGCTTTTTTCGGCGGTTCCTTCTTCTCCGGCTTGTTCTTCTTTTCTTCCTTTTTCTTCTTGGAAACGGACTTGGAAGATGTTTTCCCACGATAGGGCTGCGGGACAAACTTCTCTTCATCCCCCTGATCCTCCTTGGCATCGGGGTCACGGAAATAGTCCTCCGCCCACTGGTAGCAGAGATCGTCGGGAATATCGCAGCCGTATGCCTGCTGACCGGGGCCCGGTTGAACGCCGTTCGCTTTCAACTCATCCTGCACATAATCCCATGACTTTCGGCTGATATACTGGAAGCAGTGGATCATGCTCTTGCGCGGGTGCATGGTAAGCCGTGCAAAATCGAGGTCATCAATGCACTTGGTCTGGATAAACTCGGAAACGCTTTCTTTCATGTTGCGCCGTGTCAGCTTTTCCGTATCTGCGGACACGCGCTTTGCGGCAGCCTTGAGCAGTTCAGCCGGGCTCATGGCATCCAACTTTTCCAATGCAGCCTGTTCCGCCCGCTGCTTTTCTGCCTGCCTGGCGTCCCATTCTGCCTTGCGCTTGGCTTCAGCCGCTTCGTGCGCACGGCGGGCCTCGTCCTCACTTTGGGTGTCGGAGACGGCCGACGGTTCGCTGACCGCTGTGGCCGGAGCCAGTTCTGTGTCCGGTGGGAAACTGCCTGTTGCCGGCTCCGCGGGGACCGTCTGCGGCATATCCATGTCATCATCTTCCATAAAGGCGTTGGAAACGGCAGCCTCATTATTTTGAAGCTCGTAATCCACATTTGAAAAAGCGCCCATTCGTACATTCCTCCTAAATAAAATTTTGAAAAGGACGCTCCTGTGCCAATGGCACAAGGCGTCCTTTTTTACATACTTGGCTCAGACCGTGTAGACCAGTGTGCTGAATGGGTCGAAGCAGTAGCACACAACAGTCGGATACTGAGCAGCCGTTCTTTGAATTTCCTGTTGGATGGCAAGGGCCTCACCCATTCCGCAGGGCGTATCCCAGCCGGTCCAGACCATAGCTGTAAAATAGCGGTACTCCGGATGATACCGGATCTCTGCGCCTAAATTTCCGCAAAGCTGTAATACCGCTTCAAGAGATTCCTTTCTTTGTTTCTCCATCGCAGCATACTCATGCCTTCTTTGCCAGCGCGGGTGAAAATTTCACCTGCACAAATCCGGCCATATCACAGTAAAAATATCTGCGCTCGCTTTCATCATACAATTCCAGCACATCGGAGGGCGCGATGCTGCGGCCGTGATAGTCCGGGGGAAGCGCCTGATTATAGCGTGCAAAAATGCGCTCCAGAATATCACGGTCATCTTGCCCGACGGGGCAGATCAGTTCACCGTCATAAACGAGTGTGTATTCCGCCGCGGGTGGCTGCTGAAAGCCTGCCTTTTGCAGCGCGTCAATGCCGCCAAAGGCGAATGCGCGCGTCTCGCCATGCTCCAGATCCAGCTGATAAACACGAAACCGCTGTGTTTTGCGCTGACTGTCCAGCAGCTCCTGAAAAGAAACGCCGGGGGCAGTCTGTAAGTACGCATCGTATTCCTGCTCCGTCAGCCCCAGATAGTCCCGCAGGGAAATACTGTCCGCCTCCATTGTGTGCCATTTTTCCGTACAGGTTTCCAGCATTTCCAGCCCGCATAGGCCATTAAGATATTGCTCCTTAAATGTCATTCCTGGATCCTCCTTCATTTTCTGTTCTTTGCGGCGCAGCGCAAGCTGCCAGTCATCAATGCCCTTATAATTGGGATTCCATGTGAGCCTGCGGCAGCGCATTCCGTGCCTGGCCGCCAGCGCATAGATCTTCGATGCGCCTTTCCCCACCATTTCATTACTGTACTTATCCATGTCCTCCGCCTCGATGATCTCCTCCGTTCCGTTTCGGTGCAGGAACGCAAACAGTTCATCCAGCTTGGCGGTATTGTTGACGCCCAGCGTGGCAACAAAGGTCCTGTGCATCAGCGCGTGAGCGACATCCGCCTTGAGACAGCCTTCCGTCACATATACAACGCGGGAGCAGGGGTCGCCCACAAAATGAATGGGGCTCCCCGAGGTCGTTCCCATGCGCTTTCCCGTGGAGGACAGCGTCAGGTATTTCACGCCCGTTTTCTCCGGTGGATCGTCCTTATCCTTGAGCGGGTGATCCAACCGGATCTGCGCGCCGTGGATCAGACCGTCTACACCGAAGATGGGAATGATGATGCCTGATGTCCGCTGGTGGAATTTGACCGTCCAGCAGCCGTTATCATCCACATAGAAGCCGGGAACACCCTGCACCCTGCAGCCCGCCTTGACCAACCGATTGGTCAGGGATCGGCACAGGAAGGGGGGCGGCGTACTCTTGAAGCCAAAGCGTGTGATCTCATCGTCGGACAGCCCCCGCACAGACCGGAGGTGCTCGCGGTGCGCCGGGATGAGTGTCAGCATGGACAGCAGCATGGAGAGGGTCTGATGCACTTCCTGGACAGAAGCTGCGTCAGACTGCTCGGCCTCCGCAGGCGTCGTCTTCTCCGGAACGGTATAGTCCGGTGAAAAACCGTTTACCGCCAAAGCGTCGCAGATCTCCCGATAAGCGTCAGAATTGCTGACGCCATACACCTTTGCGTAAAGGGACAGCATTCCGCCGCCTTCACCGCAGTAGTTACAGCGCCACAGGTCTTTTTCCGTGTTCAAATTCATTTTCCCCCGGCGGTCACCGCAGATGGGACAATCCACGTACACCTGACCGGGAGCCCTCCGCCTGATATTCAGGCGGAGGAGCCCGGCCACATCCATAATACCAAAGGGGAGATCATGCTTTTTCCCGTAATGCAAACCAGCATCCCTCCCAAGACGCGAAATTTACGGATGGAAAGCGGTCAGCTTGCCTTTAACTGCTGTGAACCGCCCATCAGAAGCATGGCGGCGGCTTTCACAATATTGCCGCAGTCCTCACAGAGATAGGCGTAATATTTCAGACTGGAGGGACGCTGCTCAGAAACCTGTGCCATCGTCCAGCCCTTATTGACGCCGGTGGTCACGACCAGCTCCGCAGCTTCCTCTTCCGTCATCAGCGAAAGGATCTCGTCCACCGTCATATCGTCCGAATATTTCGGTGCAGCCGCTGTCGATGCCGCTGCCGGCATATCGACCACAACAGACTTTACCGTCTGCGCTGTTTCAGTCCGCTCCGTGACCGCAGCCTCCGCCGTTTCCGAAGAAATCTCCTGCGCCTTTTGGGGCATAACCGGATCAGGCTCAGAAGCCTCAGCTCCGCCGCTTAACGCCTGCAGCAGACTCATGGCGTCTGAAACGCTTTCCGTCTGCTGGGTGGTGTGAACCTCTTGCTGATTTACGCTGGGCGTCTTTGCCGCCTCCTGCGGTTGAACCTTCTGCGGTGTAGGCACTGCCTGTACCGGATGACTTTCGCCGATAGTATCTTCTCGCTGCGGCGCTGTGGCTCTATTTGCCGCCGGAGCAGTCTCCTGACGATTTACAGCGCCCGTTGCGACTTCCTGTTTTCCATCGACCTGTGCATCTACCGCCGCAGAGGGGTTGATCTCACAAAGCTGGATGCCGAAGCCCGCATTATCCAGCGCCGTTTTCAGTGCCGCGTCCTGCGCGGCCTGCACATAGCGTCCGGCAGGAGCCTGCGCCTTTTCCACCGCCGCGGTGAAATTGGCGATTGGCTGGTTATCCTCTCTGGACAGAAATACCTGCGCCTCATAAACGGCGATTTGGTCTGTGATCCTCAGCCGGTTCAGCAGCATTTTTCCATCGGGGCAGGCCAATCGGAACCAGAGCCGCTGATAGCGCGGCTCCAGTTCGATTCCGCCACTGGCATTTCTTTTCAGAAAACGCAGCGGGTCAAAGCCCTGCACCCTGCGAAGCTGCTGTACGGCGGGGATCGCCTGGGTCAGCATGATTCTTTCTCTGGACATGGTTTGATACTCCCTTCATAAAATAAATAAGAGATGACTGTGCGTTTTTTTGCACATTCATCTCACATTAACTGGCACGCTGCCATTCCTCGCCCTCTTCGCTGCGGAGGGCCTTGCGCGTGACCGCCTTATAGTAGAGGGCGATTCGTTCGCCCAGCATGGTGTTCCGTTTCCCTTTTCGGCTCCGATGGATCGCCATATACAGCGCCCGTTTCTCACCCACCAGCAGCACGCGGCGCTTGGCGCGGGTGATTGCCGTGTAGAGAAGATTCCGCGTCAGGAGCACATTATGGGCAGCCAGCAGTGGAATAATGACCGTATCATACTCGGAACCCATGCTTTTATGGATCGTAATGGCATAGGACAGCTCCAAATCATCCAGAAGCACCTGCGGACAATCCATATAGCGGCCGTCAAACTCGATCACGACATTGGTGCCGCTAATTTTGCGGATCGTGCCGATGTCACCGTTGAAAACACCCTCGCCGACCTGCTTGCCGGAGCGGTCATACAGCTTGATGTCGTAATTATTCCGCATCTGCATCACGCGGTCATTGAGGCGGAATATCTTTCCGGCGTACACGATCTCCGGTGTCTCCGGCGATGCGGGGTTGATCTCCTCGCGGATAGCTTCATTCAGGCTGTTGACCGATGCCTCGCCCTCAGAGCGGAACGGCGATAAAATTTCCACCTGCTCGATGCCCTGCGTAATCATCTCAAACACGCACGCCTGCAGAATGATCTCCGGGTCGAGCTCATGCACCCGTTCCGCCAACTTTCTGGAACGTTCAAAATGTTCCTCATCGTTTTCCGTCATATACCAGATACCGGACGCCCTGCCCAGAAACTTGATTCCGAGTTTTTTGATCACACGCAGATCGTCGGAAAGCGTTTCGCTCTGATACAGCCCTGCCGCTGTCGCACAGCGGGACAGGTAGTTTTCCAGCACTTCTTTTTCTATTTTTCCGTCAAAATCGAACCTCATATTTCCCCTCTTCCAATAGATAATCCTGCGACGCGCGGTGCAAATGCCAGTCTTTTATTCCTGTGCCAGGAACCGACACACCCCCGCCATACAAACGCCAGTCGCGCCCTTTGCCAAATGCTTGCCGGATTTTCTCTGCACCGCCGGTCCTACAACGTCCAGATGCACCCACTGCGTTCCATCTTCGATAAACTCATGCAGATATGCCGCTGCGATCGGTCCTGCTCCCGGCCTTCCCGGCGCATAGTTGGCGAGGTCAGCGATTGCGGACCACAAAATTTCATCGCGATAGCAGTCGTCTAACGGCATCCGCCAGCAGCGTTCTCCGCTCTGCGCCATCGCATCTTCGATCTCTTTGCACAACGCATCGTCATTGCAGAACAGTCCAGCTGTCAGGTCGCCAAGTGCCGCGTGGCAGGAATAGGTCAGCGTCGCAAGGTCGATCACACACTTTGCGCCGAGTTTCTGCGCCATTGTCAGAGAATCGCACAGAACCAGACGTCCTTCCGCATCTGTATTGTAAATTTCCACCGTCTTGCCGGACAGAGTTTCGATGATATCTCCCATCCTGCTCGCGCTCGGGACGATCAGG
>ENA-UEPJ01004426-UEPJ01004426.1-human-gut-metagenome-genome-assembly--contig:-NODE-4426-length-11031-cov-9.839602_pt1 | contig 11031 bp, 9 predicted proteins | sample MGYA00242890_ERZ507896 | MGnify/ENA primary metagenome ERZ507896 (study PRJEB26167, sample SAMN06115508) | human gut metagenome | host: Homo sapiens | place: China:Qinghai | collected 2015-08-20... | reverse complement strand
AGGTGAACCATATTTAATGAAGCAAAGCTATGCTCATCAAGCCAGTTATCCATATGGTTATGATAAGCAAGCATATAGTTCATATCTGCCGCATAGCCAAGCGACTCTGTGACTACTGCCGTTTGACTAAGCTGCTTTTTTGATTTCTTCTTTAACAGCGGACGTTTAAAGCCTGGACGACAAACACGCTTTGCCGGTTCTTCCTTTTCTTCATAAAGGCTTGACAATAGCATGAGAAAGTAAATAATTTTTTAAAACAATAACAGACAACTGTTCAAATTCCTGGGTAATATCACCTGTAAACTGCTTAAAGACATTTAAATTGGAAGATATTACCAACTAACGATAAATCGTCTTTTAATCTAAAACAACCTCCCTGGCAAGTAAAAGCATAATCCTCACCAAAGATTTGTCAGAATGGTCATACTTCACAGAATTGATTTATGCAAAAAAAATTATTATAAAGCAATAATCAAAATCCAATAAAACACAGAAACTGACAAAAAGAAAAACCGCGATGGCTATTAGCGGCCATCGCGGCAAGGTTTTCTCTGTTGCTACCCTTCTTCCCTACTTCCGGAAGCAGCCGTTTCGGCAGCAGGCTCCACCACTATCGTGTATATCCCCGGCAACACAAAGCTACGTCCCAGGTTCCACACCCGGAGGTCGGCCCTGTATGTGCCCACTGGGATCGTATGATCCTTCGCGATCCGGAACACCCCGGTCAATACCACCTCTACCTGCGAGGCGATCACGGCCTCCACTTCCCGGCCCGAGTCATCACGCAAGGCTGCCAGTTCGTAATATATGGGAAAAGTACCGATCACCCCCTGTATCTTCTCCGATTGATAGGGGATTGAATCCCGGCTGTCCGGAGCAAGGGCAATCCGGAGCGTATCGGTGACATACCCGGCTTCGCCCGTTTCCAGATATCCCTTGGTGATATCATCGCAACTGTAAAACCCGATCCCTGCCAGGATCAGCATTCCTAATATTCCTATTTTCATAATATATTCTTTTATCATTTGAATTTTAACCGAATTTCCCTTCAACGTCCTCCTGTCCTCTCCTCACCACCGTCTACCACCGGGTCGGCCATCTGAAAGGTGGTCGACAACGAATGCACCACGGCATTATCGGTCATGATATCCCCCGAGGCCACGTGCCCCGTATGACCCGATTCCAGGAAGTGGAAACCGATGCCGTCCGCTCCGATGTCCGGCATCCCCTGCCAGCTGCCTTTCACCCGGTACACCCGCAAATCCAGACCGTTCAGGGTTTCAAAAACCGTTCCCCCTTCCAGCGTACCCTGCACCTCATACGGGAAATCCACCCGCACATGCCGTCCTGCAATCACATACGACAACAGAATCTCCCGGCACAATGCATCCGGCATATCCGCCACCGAGCGGTAAACCAGCTCCCCCTCCCCGTCCGTCGTTCGCAAAAGGAACTGCACGATACTCAGATTCGTCAGACCGAACACCGTCATCTGCGGACAATCCGGGTCTTTACCGTCGAACAGGTCCGCCAACCCGGCCTTCCGGATCATGATCACCAGCGAGTCCCAGTTGCCGTGCCCCGCCTGCATATATTCCCAGGCCGTACCGTCGAAAACCCCGTCGGCCAGGCCCGTATCATGAAACGTATCTTTTTCGCAACCGCCTGTTCCGCAAGCGATGACGAACATTATTCCTATCATATAATTTTTCATATTCCATATATTTTTTGTTGTTTTCCCGCCGGAAAGGCATCCCCCGGCAGGAAAACACAGATTATAAATCGACGGCTCAAAACTTTCCTACCCAGTAAGCCGTCTGTTTCACCTTCGGGTTATTGTTCATCGCATCCAGAGACACCGGCAGGAACAAAGCCCCGGCCGCCACATCCGTTTCCGTCAGATCACGGAAGCCCCCTTTCAGCAGGTTATAGGTGTGATTGCGCATATAATCGAAATACCGCACCCCCGTCTGAAACAGCAACTCCCTGTCGCGTTCCAGCTGTATCGCCCGCCGGAGATCACCCTCCGCCTCCGAATAACCGGCCACGCCCGCACGGCGGCGGACAACATCCAGGTCGGCAACGGCCCCTTCCCGGTCACCCGTCGCCGCTTTCATCTCCGCCCTCAGCAGCAGGATATCCGGCAGGCGGATCAGGATATCGTTCGCTAACAGCGTACGCGGCGTACCGTCATAAATTCCGCCCGAGTAGTATTCCACCTCCCGCCACATCCGAACATAGGCAGCTCCTTGTGTCACAGACACCGGCTCTTCCTTCATCCGGAAGAAATCGGCAAAATAGGCCTGTAAACGCAAATCCTCCGGCGTGTAAAGCCTTTCCACCGTCTCGTTGCGGATAAAGAATTTACGCCGCGAAGCAGGGGTCGTCCCTTTCAACACCGGCCATTTTTCGACCGTCCCCCCGATATAGCTCCCGAAATCCTTATACTCCCCCCGGCTGTCGTCATAGCACACCTCGAAGATCCCTTCCTCCGAATTTCCGGGAAGCACCTCCGTACATACCTCCTCCGGGCTGGCCACCAGACGGTAATTCGGGTCCCCGATCACCTTCCCGGCAGCTTCGATCCCCAGCGCATAATATTCCGGTTCCTGCCCGTAGCCCGCTATCCACGCATACACCCCGGCCAATATGGCATACGCCGTCCCCCGCCCCGGGATCTGACGGGCCGTAAGTGGTTTACCCTCCGGATCCTTCAACTGATCCGCAGGAGGCAGGTATTCCGCTGCCAGCAGCAGGTCCGCCACGATATGCCCGGCGATCTCCCGCCAGGGCGTACGCCCCTTCTCCGAGATATCCTCGTATTCCAGCACCAGCGGCGCATCCCCCCACAACCGGATAATCTGGAAATACAGGCAGGCACGGATACACAGCGCCTGACCCATATAAAAACGGTAACGCTCCTCCGGCAGACCGGCCCGGTAAAGATTACCGATCACCAGATTGGCCGCGCTCACGGCCTTATATTCGTACATCCAGCTGAACTCCACGGCTGTAGCCGTATAGCCCGAAAGGTTATGCTCATTGGCCTCCCGCCAACGGGCAAGGCCGAAATTATCCAGCAGCAGACCGCGGTCGCGGTAGTCCTGCGTAAAACTCCCCATCACCTCACGGAACTGGGTGTGCATGCCGTAAACCGCTGCTTCCACATCCGCTTCGCTACGGAAATGGTTCGCTACCGTCGTATTATTCTCCGACAACTGCGTCAGGAAACTGTCACATCCCGACAGGAGGAATAAAGCCAGTCCTGCAATATATCCGATCATCTGTTTTCTCATCGTTTAAAAATTTAAGGTTAGTCCGATTGTAAAGCGGCGCGACAGCGGATAGGCGTTGTAATTGTCCACTCCCGTATACGGGTCCACCGTCTCCGGGTCGCCGCCCCGGTAATCCGTCAGCGTAAAAAGGTTCTCACCGCTTATGAAGATCCGCGCACCGAAACCCGTCGCTTTCCGCACCGCCTCCGGCAGCGTATACCCCACCGTCACCGCCTGCAGTTTCAGGTAGCTGATCCGCTGAGCGTTCGAGGCCAGGTTGGTGGCGAAATTATACAGCCCGTTCTCCATCCGGTTGGCCGGATAAGGCGCACCGTCGCCCGGATGCTCCCAGAACAGCCCGTCGAGACTACCCGTCAGATAAGGACGCGCCATATCCGCCGGGTTCAGCGCAAGGTAAGTACCCAGAGAAGCCCCCCGGGCAGCATCCAGTACCCACTTGCGGCAAACGAAATTGAACAGCACGGTCACATCCAGCCCCTTCCACATCAGGTCCGTGGAAATACCGCCCTGAAACTGTGGCAGGGGGGAACCGATATATATACGGTCCTCCGCCAGCGTACCGTAATTATAAATCTGACCATTGCCGTCCACGTCCGTGATGATCCGGTCGCCTGCCCGGTAATAGGCACTCCCCTCCCCGCGGAGGTATTTCTTCACCCCGTCCTCATAATAAGAAGGCACATCGCTCTGGCTATCGTAAATCCCGCGGTCGTCGAAGGCATAAATCCCGTAAAGCGGCAGGCCGATCACCGAAATGTTGTTCGCAAAGCGGGCCGCCGTATTCTGGAAATCGCGCCCGTTCAGGCTCCGGGCCAGCCGATTCCGGTTCCTGCTTACATTGAACGACAGGTTCCACTGCCAGGTCCTCCCGCGCACCAGCTCACCCTTCACCTCCAGCTCCACACCCTCGTTGTCGATGCCGTACATATTCCGCCACGGGGCCAGGAAACCCGTATGCGTGCCGGGAGTCGGGGGATTGTACAGCAACCCGCGCGTCCGTTTCAGGTAATAATCGAAAGTGAGGCCGATGCGGTTGTCCAGCAACCCGAGGTCCAGCCCCGCATCGTATTCCGTCGTCTTTTCCCAGGTCAGGCCGCTGTTCGAGACACCTGCCCACCATTCGGGAACCACAGTCGGATGCCCCAAATAGGGAGCGCCCTGATCCAGTTCGCCCTGTGCCAGATAGGGATATTCGAAGATACGGCCCGTACGCCCCTGTGAGAAGCGCAGCTTACCGTAATTCAGCCAAGGTTTCAGCGCCAGCATAAACGGCTCCTCCGTAAACGTCCACCCCACAAAATACGAAGGGAACCAGCCCCAACGCACATCCTCGCCGAAGGTCGACGAAGCATCGCGCCGCAGGGTGAAGCCCGCATAATACCGCTCCCTGTAATTGTAGTTCAGGCGGCCGAACAGACCCACCATCGTTTTTTTCTCATAATCCGAATAATAATCCTTCAGGTCGAGCCGGGCCTCCGCATCGTACACCTGCGAGTACCAAGGGGCGTAATGGATGGTGTTCGAGGCAGCCCCGAGCGCCTTGCCCGTGTTATTGTTCATCTCGTCCTGCTGAACGGAAAAACCGAGCAGCAGATCGGCATGGTGGCTGCCGCCCAGCGTCCGGCGGTAGGTCAGCAGGTTCTCGTTGAGCACCATCAGATGGCGGGCGATCGTGCCGCTGCTATAGGTTTTACCGTATTCGTTCACCTCCTTCGGCAGGAAAACGTTCTGGTTGTTCTGGAGATAATCGACCGCCACGCCCGATTTCAGTGCCAGGCCGTCGGCGATCTCATACGTCAGGTCGAAGGAAGTGCGCAGCTTGTAGCTGTCGTTCTTCTCCCTGGTGCTCTCATAGCGGCGGGTCAGCTCGCCGAAATAAGGCGTTCCGGGACCGGGCAGCACCGTCGAGGTGAAAAGGAAGTCCGGCAGCGTGGAATAAGCCGTCGGCGCCGGATTGAAGGCATCCACCCCTTTGCGCGAGCGGTTGTTGTCGGTATAGGCCAGGTAGAAGCGGAAATTGCCGTAAAGGTGGTGCGCAGGCTTGAAGGCCAGGTTCGAGAAGGCCGAAAAACGGCGGTTGCCCGTACCCCGCAGCGTTCCCGCCTCATCGTAAAAGCCCAGGCCGACGGAATAGGCGATTCCCTCCGCCCCGCCCCGAACCTGGATATTCGCATTCGTGGCATGGGCGGGGCGCAGGTAATATGCCATCAGGTCGGTGGAATTATTATAGAAAGGGTTCAGGCTGTCCTGATACACGGTCATGTCCGCGCCGTTGCCTTCGTTCCAGAAATAATCGTAAGGCTTGCCCAAGGCGTAGCCTTCCGGATAGCGGTAGGAATCCGTCTCACGGTCGTAGTACACCCCGGCATAGCGCCTCATCGCTTCGAGCCGGGCACGCCGCTCGGCATTCCCGCCGATCCGCTCCGGCAGCAGGGGCTGCAGGATAAAGGTGTGGCTGACATTGGCCGAGAGCAGGGGGTGCTGGTTGTAGCGGCCCTTTTTCGTCGTGATGATCACCACCCCGTTGGCTGCCCGCGAGCCGTAGATGGCTGCCGCTGCGGCATCTTTCAATACAGTGAACGTTTCGATGTCGTCCGGGTTGAGCGAGGTGAGCGGGTTGCCGCCCACCTTGAGGCTGGCGTCGTCCGAGGCGATCACCCCGTCGATCACGAACAGCGGGTTACGGTTGCCGGCAATTGCCAGGTCGTTCGCACCGCGGACAATGATGCTCACATCGTTGCCGCCCGGATCACCCGACTGGCTCGCGATATACACCCCCGCCATCTGGCCCTTGGCCAGCGTCAGCACGTTGGATGCGGGCTTGTTCTGCAGCCGGGCGGCATCCACCGTCGCCACCGAGCCCGACACCTGTCCGCGCCGCTGCTCCCCATAGGCGACCACCGTCACCTCCTCCAGCGCCTCACGGCTCTCTTCCAGCCGCACACGGAGCGTTTCTCCGGCACGGTAACCCACCGTCACCGTCTTATAGCCCACACATGAAAAGGTCAACCTGCCGCGCTCTTCGGGCAGGCGGAGCGCAAAATGCCCCCCGTTGTCGGTCGCCCCGCCCGTAATTCCGTAACGGACGGTCACGCCCGGCAGGGGGACGCCCTTAGCATCGGTCACCAGACCTTTGACCGGATAAGTGGATTGTTGCTGCGGCACTCCTGCCTGTAAAGGGATAGGCAGGGTAAAAGCAGACAATAAACAGAAAATAATGGCGGTCAGCCGTCGCTTTCGTAAGCTCAGGCTAACGCTGCATGCGTTTTTTTGCATAACTTTGTCGGTGTTAATATTAGTAATAATGTTAATTGAGGCGGGAGGACTGAACGGGCACGCCAATGTCACCCAGTCCCCCGCTGTTTTTTTATGGAATCTTCATTTTTTCCGGTTCACCTCCTTCCCTGTTTGCATGGTTTCGTTTATTTTATCGTCCCTGTATCCTTTCCGGACAGAACCGGATCTATACAGGCCGGATCGGAAGGATCGATACGCAACATTTCCTCCAGGTCCGTTTTTACCCGGCAGAAGAAGATCAGGTCATGGGCGATCAGGTCATGCAGCTCTGAAATCTTTCCCGTAAAAATGCTCTGACGGTAAAGGATATTGTTCAGGCGCCGTTTCTCTTTCAGGGAATCCGACAAATCCGTGAACAGATAAAAACTGCAGGCCTTGATCAGGAAGGGATCGATATCGCTCCACGGATGGGTGTCGAGCAATTTTAACAGCTTGCAGCTCTTTTTTACGCGGGTATAAAGGATGTGCAATATTTCACATTCTGTCGAGTCGGCGGTGACCGAAGGACACATCATCCGGGACATTTGCAGGTAAAAATGTTTCAAAGGTTCATTATCCGTTGAAATAAATCCTTTGGGCAAACCGGACCCGGTCAAACCGGAGTTTCCCCGCCGGAAGGTTTCTTCCTCTAAGTCGGAATACCGATTCTCTGTCGGTTGAAAAGTGTCGGGATGTTGTTCGTTTTCCATAATTAAAGTTTTATTCGGTTTATAACTAAAAATGATTAAAAACTCTGTATTTAAATTGAGTTAATAAATCAGGCAGGAGGTTCCATACCTTTTATTTAACAGGGCGTTGATATAAATTCCAGTATTCATATATTTTTAATGCGGCCTTGGCTGTTTTCCTTTTCGTGTAGATTCTTGTTTTCTTGCATCAATTGGTGGTTTTAGATTGATATTGAAATTCAGCTTTGTTTTTATTTTTCCCCTATTTCTTCAAAAAAGTGGATAATTAATTTAATATTTATTTATAATATGACATTAATGTAATGTCACAATGCTTTCAAAAAAAAGCTTTCATTTACAATCATTTGAAAGCTATGAATAAAAGGGAAAAAAGTAACATTCAAAAATATGTAAGTCTGAAAGTTAAAGAATTCAGAGAATCCGCAGGGCTTACACAAGAACAGTTTGCCGAAAGGTTAAACCGTTCACGTACTTTTATTTCCAATAGAGAGAATCCAAATAGTAACGAATCCTTCAGTTTTGAATTTTTAAATGAAATAGCAAACGAATTTAGTATATCACCAAAATTTTTCATGCCCGACGAAGGATTAAAATAAAGGTATTGGTCTTTTACTTGTTTCATTATATTGCAACGTTAAGGCAGAAAGAAACGGTTCCGCCTGACCCGTTGCATTTCACCCAGAAGGCAGTGGGTGCATTAACACTCCACACGGGGGGCGAAACCGCTGTATGAAGTGTTACAGGCATAAAAAATGCCTGACACAATGTGGCAGGTTCAACCCGCCTTCTGGTAATGAAATGCATAACAAATATATAAATTTCTATAGACATATCAAAATAAATTCTTTCTTATTTTTCAAATTATTTTTATCCAGCAGTCAGACATAATCTCTCCAAGTTTGACAATACACCGTATAGTTTTTGAGCAGCTGGGACTAACATACCATTATTCGCACTCACATTTTTGTAGTTTATAATAACTATTTAATATACAAGAAAAGCCCGTTAAATGTTATTATCTTGCAGAATCCATTTCCCGGTTTTGGGATGTCCATCCCACTTAATTCCAAGATTTTTAAGATGTCGCTCAATTGTCTTTTTCGTAACAAATAATTGGTTCGCAATATCTTCTCGTTTAATGCAGGGATTAGATTTTATGATTTGAATAATTTTCTCATCAAGATTTTGGGCGACATTTTGGGCGACATTTTGGGCGACATTTTGGGCGACATTACCCCATAAATTCTTTTTTGCAGGCTTCTTTTCTTGGTAGCTTAGCCCGTAAAATGGTCGTTTGAATGTGACAATCACAAAACCACCGTCACATCGCCAGATGGGCTCTTCTATACCTTGCTCACGGCATGCGTCCATAATGCGTTTAGCTCCGGATCCCCAGCTTTCCAGATAGGTTGATTTGTAGAGAGCTTCGGCAATCTTTAAATTGTATGGATATGATTCATGAGATTCCTTAATGGTTTCAGGAGTAATTTGCAAAGGGAATATTCCCGGATTCGCAATTTCTACGCGGTCATCATAAATCGCAATGCTGTTGGTCAAATTATATTTCTCCCATTGACGGTGACAAAGCGAGTTTATAAGAGCCTCTCTCAAAGCCTTATACGGCACCTCCAGATGTTCCTCTCGCTGTAAGCTATGATTAGTTATCTTGCCGCCGAGATTAAGATGTTTGAAGAAAAATGCCATACCTGCGTCGAGGAGATCGAAAAAGCAACCCTCGACACGCTGATTGTCAATAAACTCATTTTTGTCAGTTCCAACAAAACGTGCCATTCTCAACCGGAATTGCGGATATTCGTCGATATTGTCGGAGAATAGCATGGTAGCCCCATTTGTCGGCACACCATTTTTCAAAAGCTTCCATTTTACCAAAGTCTCTTCAATTGGTACGCTTATAGCGCTTGCCGGGATACGTCCACCTTCCACACCAAGACGTATGCACCCTTTGATGTGTTTCTCGTTCAAATCAGCAAGAGTGATGCCATCAGCCATTTGCCCTTCCCACGAATATATCTGAGGCCGATGTGCAAGGATGCGCTCGTCGTACATCTCATGCGGCATGACTTTCGTAGTACTCTCGACTTTATAATAAGGACAACCATGAAATGTATGCGGTCGTTCGCCCCAAACCCAACCGTCAAAGTGCATTGCAATAACCTTGTTACCGGGATAGTCCGGCACATCAACATATTCCACATGTACATCAACAGCTGGTTCCAGTCCGGCAAGAGCCAGAGCAATTTCCCGTTGAGTATTGTCTGTCACCTCCTGCCCGACTATCTTCAGAGACTTAGGCGTAACGCCGAAAATCAGCCAACCTCCCTCTGTATTGAGAAACGCACATGCTGAATGCATACCGTCTTTCAGCTCACCGGTAGTCTTCTTTAGTTCTAAAATCCTCGACTCGTCGGATACTATCATTGTTCTTATGTCGTCAATGGTCATTTGGAATCTGGCTTTATAGTTTTTTGTTTGGCTTTAGGCCAAATAGAGGTTATAACTGTATCTCCAATAATCTTATAACTAAAGTCAAATTGGTAGATTTTCTTTGCTCGCAGTAATATAATTTCATATACTTCAGCTTGTTCTCGATATCTTTCATACAAAGAGTCCAATTCATTATACGTTATAGGCTTGTTAGTTTCTGTATTGAAAAAATATTTTCTAATGAAAAATCTCCTAGTAGAATCGGGATATTCTTCAATCAAATCTTTAGTAATACTGGTATAAAGCATCAATTGATCAATAATTTTGTTATTCTCTTCAATTTGACGAGAATATGAATAATTAGTGTAAATCAAATATGCGCCCAATAATATCAAGATAGCCATAAATAAAGAATAAGCTATATGATTTTTCATATGATTGAGTATTTTTTTCATTTCTTTTTCGTTTTAAATTGTCGGATCTGTTGCTTTAAATCATTATTCTCATCTGCTAATTCAAATATTTCATGATTATATTCGTGAATTTCTTTTTCATGTTCTTTACCGATTTCAATAATTCGTTCACGATACTCATTCACCTTATCTTGATACCTAATTCTAGAGTTATTATTACCGACATATATACCAGCACCAAAACCTGTCCCGACAAGAGAACATCCTACAAGTATAAGTTTCCATGTTTTCGTAGCCTTTTCTATATTATTAGATGTATTATCAAGCCCTGATCTTTGTGAGAGTGTGATACAGGCCTGTTTCCGTCTTATTTTTATTTTTTCTGACATAATTACATTATTATGCTATAATATACATGCAAGCATTATTATCGATAAGTCGTTCATTGGAGCTTTCTTTTCCAATATTATAAGCATTCCGGAACGGCCCTTTTGTCCGGTTTGAGTTTTTAATGTTTTCATTCCAACATCAACAATTGTAATGAATTCAATCTTTAAACTTTAACTTCTTGGCTACCCCCGGATCTCATATATCTTACTTTGTATAATCTGTAAATCAACCATACGCAACACATTTATTGCTATTGTGTAAATTTACAAATTTTGTATGATATTCCAAGCTCTCCATAGAGAGATATTTTGATAAAGTTTTATGTGTTGTGCAGTTACCTTTTCATTTTTCAATTCATTTTTATCCGATAGTCCGCCCTTTACTGTAATTTGTAAGTCTCTCCCCCAAATTACCACTCTGTGACAAATAAAGAATTTTTCATAAATTTATAGGGTTCAATCCGGAAACCAGGTGTTTATGGTAGACTTACAACTCATACAG
>ENA-UEPJ01004421-UEPJ01004421.1-human-gut-metagenome-genome-assembly--contig:-NODE-4421-length-11039-cov-46.519522_pt1 | contig 11039 bp, 15 predicted proteins | sample MGYA00242890_ERZ507896 | MGnify/ENA primary metagenome ERZ507896 (study PRJEB26167, sample SAMN06115508) | human gut metagenome | host: Homo sapiens | place: China:Qinghai | collected 2015-08-20... | reverse complement strand
CCTTGGCGCGGGCCGTTCCCCGACCGATGAGTTTTCTAGAGATAAATAATGCGTGACACAGTTTATTTTACACTACCTAAAAGGTTGATAATTCCATGTATAGTGTTCTCTCTATTCTATTCCTTTCTATTCCCCCCGGGAATAAATATATTAAATTATATCTATGGATTAGTTAATGGTTTTGGGCATATGTGGTTCTTGCCAATGTTGCTTTGGTGCTTTGTTGCAACATACTTTTTATTAAAAGTAAGAATGAAAGAAGAAATAAAATTAATAGGATTATTGTGCCTCAGTATCTTTCCTTCTTCTTTAATTCCGCTTCCTTTTCGAATGGCAAGCACCATGTACTATCTTTTCTATTTTTATTTGGCTTATTATATTTGGAATCATCGAAAATTAGTAGTAAAGTATTTGGCAACCAATAAGATAATAATTAGCGGAAGCATATTATTCTTGATTGTTTTATTTCATTTAACATTGTACTACGAGATAATACATTATCACATACGGTTATAATATCTTTGATAAATAAGTTGGGTAAAATTATTTATGCTACAATTGGAGTGTTGTTATTTTATATTAGTATTATGTATAAAAACAAAAGCGTAATATTCCAAATTGGTTTGTTAAGTTAAATGTATTGTGTATGGGCATTTATTTGTTTCAACAATTTATTTTGAAGCTTTTTTATTACAAGTTGCCTATGCCGGAATTGTTGGGAACATATTGGTTACCTTGGGGGGATTCCTTGTAGCTTTGCTTCTTTCTATTTTACTGACATTCTTGTTACGTAAGTCACAAGTGGGAAGATGGCTGGTTGGCTAAGGCTTGTATTTCTTTGATGGTCTATAGCTATGCAATTTATGATAAGTAGAGAACTATTAGGTAAGAGGGGCTTTTTGGTGTTTCTTTTCTTGATGAATCCATTTCTGGCATTTTGTTTAGCCGTTTGTTTACTGTCTAAGCAAAGAGATAGGTTATTCGCAACCATAGTTATAGTTTTGTTTTTGGGGCTTTTAGGTTATACCTGCTTGCCCTTTTCTACAATGGACATCACCCGGCATTATGTGATGTTTGATAGAATGAAACAAGCTGTTTCTTTGGAGGATTTTATCTTTTATGAATCTCTATCGGAAAAACCGGACTTCTTTTTAGACTTGCTATATTGGATATTAGGAAAGTATATTGATACGCATCAAATCGTAGGATTCATAGGAGCATCTATTTATTATGGTTTTATGATTGGAGTTATACGAAATTGGTGTAACGCTCTGCCTATGAGGTCTTCGAAGATATTCTTCCTTTTGCTGATCATGTTCTTGGCTTTAATTCCTGTATATGAGTTTTCGGGTATGAGACAAGGGAATGCGATTATGATATTCTTATATATCATAACGATATCTGAAATGTCTATGCTAAAACGTGGATTATTGTTGATAATACCTTGCTTGTTGCATTTTTCATTATATCCCATCGTTGCATTATACATTTGTGCTTGTATGGTGAAGAAGAAGATACTTTGGATTATAGCATTATGTTTGATGTCTGCTTTCTTTTATTTTACTCCATTGATGGCTTGGTTGATGAATATCTGTTCTTCTATGGGAGGAATGGGTGCCGGGATTGCTGAAAAAATAGATGCTTATCTATTTCAGGGTGAAGTGGATTCAGCATTGTATTCTGGTTCTGTTCTTCGTTTTTTTATTATTTTAGGATTGCTTTTCTTCTATCCGATAATTGCTTATTCTGTGAATAGAAAGATTGAAAAAGGGAGTTTTTTTGAAAGATTTCATAATTTTTTCATCTTGTTTTTCTCTTATCTTTTTTTTTCATCATCTTCATATATTCTCTCTCGCAATTTGATGATGTTCAAACTATTAATCGTACTGTATGTTGTTTATGCGCTTTATACATTTGCCTTCAAGTGGTATTTAAAAAGGTTGTTGATTTGTTTGTGTCTTATAGTCTGCATATCAGGACCTTTCTCTTTCATTCTTGGGAGGGAGTATAGAACATTGAATTTTTCTTTGTTTACATCAAATATAATAGAATTGCTAAGTATAAAAACTAATCCTGAAGGATATTCCATTTAATAATTAAGATGAAAACTCTCTTTCTTATAACCTCTTTAGAGCAAGGTGGTATTGAAACATATCTACTTAGATATTTGGAATATTTTCAAGAACATGAAGCTATTGTGATTTGCAAATCGGGTGGTTTGGGAGAACTTTATCCCCAATATACTCAGATGGTAAGAGTTATCCCTATGTATTTTTCATATTTTGGTGGTGTTCGGTATTATAGATATTATAAATTGCTGAAAAGGGAGCAGGTCGATACGGTTTGCGATTTTACCGGGAATTTTGCAGGACTACCTCTTTTAGTAGCTTGGTTCGCGAGGGTAAAAAAGAGAATCGCATTTTATCGTGGTTCTACAAATCATTTTAGGGAGACACGTATTCGGTTACTCTATAATGCTTGTATGAGAAAACTGGTATCAGTCTTTGCTACCAAGATACTTTCAAATTCAGTAGCAGCACTTGATTTTTTCTTTCCTAAACGTGACAGGACGTCAGATAGATTTGATGTTATCTATAATGGAATGGACATGAAAAAGTTGTCAAAACTGGAAAAGAAACGGTTACGCCAAGAATTTGGTTTGCCTTCTGATGCTTTTGTTGTAGGGCATACAGGACGCTGTAATGAGGCAAAAAATCATGATACCATTTTGAAGGTTGCTTCTGAACTTTGCCATAAGTATAAAGATATTCATTTTGTATTGGTGGGTAAAGGAGTGAAAGAGAAATACGAAATGATGGTTCAGCAGATGGGGGTGAATAAACAAATTCATCTGCTTGGTTATAGGGATGATGTTCTTCGGATTCTTCCATTATTTGATTTATATTATTTCCCATCGCTGACAGAAGGGCAGCCCAATGCTCTGATTGAAGCTATGGCTACAGGGTTGCCTTTTGTTGCTTCTGATATAGCTCCGATAAAAGAATCGGTTCCTCCTGCAATTCGTTCATTGCTTCTTCCTCCTTGTGACAGTGAAAGGGCTGTGAAAGTGATAGAACGAATCTATAAAGGGGAGAGTGACGGAGCGGAATATATGTGTAAAGAGTGGGCGCAACAGCATTTTGATGCGGATGAATTGTTCGCTAAATTTAGAAGAGAGTTATAATCTTAATTATCTATGGACTTGGTTTTTTGTACAGAAGCACGTTTTGTGCGTAGGTCTTCAGGGGTAGTGTACAGTATTGATGGGGGGCTTACTAATAGTTTATGGGAACGTTATTTGCGTAAGTTCGGCCATGTGTACGTAATGGCGCGTGTGCTTCTTGATGATGATTATCCGATAAACGATAAGTATTTGGCATCGAATGAACGAGTTTCGTTTATAGATTTGCCGTATTATGTCGGACCTATACAATATTTGAAAGTACGTAGAAAGCTAAATAAGATAGTTGCAGCGAATTTAATGTCTGGATGTGTTTATATTTGTCGGGTTCCAGGGGAAATAGGGACACTTATGGCAAGGCATTTGAAAAAAAATGGGATGCCTTATGGGGTGGAAGTGGTAGGAGACCCATGGGACGTATTTGCTCCTGGGGCTGTTAGACATCCACTTCGTGTGTATTTTCGTTATAGGGGGACGCATGATTTGAAACAGACTGTTGCTCAAGCAAATGCTGCTCTTTATGTTACAGAATATCAGTTGCAAAAGCGTTATCCGATAAGTAATTCAGTCTTTAGCATTTCAGCATCAAATGTACAGATTTGCTCTTGTAATTTACCGTCTTCAGGAAAAAAATTGTATAAAAAGAAGGAGTACAATCTGTTGTCGGTAGGTTCTTTGGAACAAATGTATAAGGCGCCTGATGTGGTTTTGCAGGCGTTGGCATTGTTAAAGACCAGAGGGGTGAATTGTAAGTTGACATGGTTGGGGGAAGGTAAGCATAAAGAGGCAATGCGGAAATTGGCATCAACATTACATATTTCCAATGATGTGATTTTTAAGGGAAATGTAAGCCGGGATGAGGTGGATGAAACATTGAGGAATACTGATCTTTTTCTGTTAGTTTCACGTACTGAGGGATTGCCACGTGCCTTAATTGAAGCAATGGCTATGGGATTGCCTTGTATTGGTACCCAAGTGGGGGGGATTCCTGAATTGTTGGATGAACAAGTGTTGATTCCGGTTGATGATTCGCAGGCTTTAACCGATAAAATTGAGTTCTTGTTGAACCATATAGAGGCGATAGACAAGCAAGCAAGTAGAAACTATGAATTTGCCAAAAAATATTATGATTCTATTCTTCAACAAAAGAGAGAATCGTTTTATCAATACCTTATTTCTATCGTAAAATGAAGCCTTTTTCTTTTCAACATAAACTTGGACGTGTGCTTTTGTCATGGATTCAACACTATAATCACGAAAAATATTGGAAACGGCGAGATATCGTAATTAATCCCAATGATAAAACTTACCTTTTACTAAAACTATATTATTTATATTACATCAAACGTACAGATGCTTATCACAATTGTTCTTTTGGAACTAACTTAAATTCCGGAGCTTATTTTGCAACTCCTCCCCACCTTCCTCATGGACCAAAGGGGATTATAGTGGGACACGATGTTCGCATAGGAGCAAATAGTATTATATATCAACAAGTTACAATTGCACAGGGGGGGGTAAAAATACTAAACAATGTATTGATAGGAGCTGGTGCGAAGATATTGCCCGGTGTTTCAATAGGTAATAATGTTAAAGTGGGTGCGAATGCGGTAGTGGTGGAAGATGTACCCGATAATGCAACTGTGGTATTGCCGAAACCGAGAATCATTTTGAAATGATGGAGCATTGGAATGGAAAGATATGTATCTGCATATGCATATGAAAACGGAAAATCATTTTATAAAATATGCAAGCTTCTTGAAAAGCTTGGTGTAGATGAACGAAGCAATGATGAAATATGGCTTGTTGATTATAGCAATCCTGTGGCAACATATAATCCTGTATGGGGAAATGATAATCCTCCAGAAGGATATAAGTATGACGGAACAGAAGTAGAAAGTCTTTATAATGTTGAATGTATAGCAGACAAGCTTACATTTACAGCTAAATCAGCCGGAGACAGCACAACAGACAACCCATCTGAAAACCCATCCGAAAAGCCAACTGAAAAACCAACCGAGAAACCAACCGAGAAACCAACTGAGAAACCAACTGAGAAACCAGGCGATGAGAAGCCATCAGCTCCAGACCAGGATTCCAATAATACAATAGTAGATGTATCCGACGGCAGCACAACAATCAAGGTTGATGAAATCAGAAAGATTATAGAAGATAACAAAACAAATGATGTTGTTATCAAGTCTAACAATAATGTTACATTTACATTTGCAAAAGGAACAATGTCAGAAGTATCACAGGTTGCAATCTATGACTTTTCAACAGCAATCACTTCTGATATAAAAGAAGCTGGAAATATACCGGCAGCTGTAACAGATGATATATTTGTATCTAAGATAGTATACAATTATTCTGGTGCACTTCCTGCAAAAGCAAGCATTAAGTTAAATGTTGGAAAAGCCTATGCTGGCCAGACACTTTATTACAGCCAGCTCTTAGATGATGGAACAATAATTAGTATGATGTCAGCTGTAGTTGATAATGATGGTTATATGACAGTAGAACAGGATCACTGCTCAACATATCTTATTACAAAACAGCAGATTACAAGCAGTTCATCAGATATAAGTTTACCAGACACATCAGTAGAAAATGTAACAGAAGCCGCAGGTAATACAGTTGAAACACCACAGACAGGAACGATAGGAAAATCAAACAAAGCGATTAACGGTTTAAGACACAGATGGGCGAGTTTCTGAATCAGTGTAAGCATACTATTCACCTTCTCCAAAAATCCGATGATAAGTATTGACAAGATATCTAATCAACGCCAAATAGACCAAAAGGGAAGTAGCAAAACGAACGACAGACACAAGACCACCGAACTTATCATCAATATCCGAAAGATTATAGGCAGTATCAGCCCATACATCATAAGACACGCCGTTAATCTCCATTCCGAAACCGGGAAAGGTAAGAGTAGTGGAGCCGGGATTGGCGAACAAGTTAAAGACACCTTGTGTCAAATTGTCGATAGAAGTAAATAACCCAGTTTTAGCGGTCACATCCGAAGTATCCGATAAAGTACCGCTGGCAGAATCAACAGCAGAATCCGAAGGCCGAGTTAAATCATTGTAATTATTGTTGATGGAATTATTGATAGCTTCAAGCCGTTTTCTGGCTTCTTTGTCAGCTGTATTTACAGAACTATTGATATTATTGAGAGCCGTTAATATATCCTGTGCGCGGTCAGCGTCCAAATTGGCAGGAATGTCAGACAAGTTGATAGTCACAGTATAACTAGATGGTGCATTGTTACTGCTCCATACCTTATTAGTGTTATTGTACTGATTATAGGACACATATACACGCACCCAGTCACAGTCTTTGTCTGCGAAATAGAAAAAATTATCACCTTCAACCCACCAAAAAAACCCATCAAAATTTGCCCAAACCTCATTAATGGAGTACGAAGTACCTTCATTTTGATTGTTAGAAAGCAATGCAGGGGAATTTTTAATGTAATATACTTGGCCCTTTTTAATCGGGCCGTTAATATTTAACGTCCAGCCGCGAAGAAAAGAGGCACCTGGGTTAAGGGTATAATTAACAGACTGATGATTGGATAGATTCCAGGTAGCAGTCCACTTAGTCGGACTGTCAGCTTTAGCGCCGGAAGAGAATTCGACACAACAGACTAAAACCAAGGCAAACGAGGACAGATACAAGAAGCACCGTTTGCAGTGTGATTTCAGAAGCCCCATCAAGTGCGGCATAGCTTGGATTAAGGTCTGTATAGACAACGCCGGAACTAATGTTGATGTTAACATTATCATTACCTCTTGTAACAACATAGTTGTTATTGTTGTAGTTGTACTGCACATAATCCCCGGTGCCGGAAACAACCCCATCCGAAAACGTCAGATCATCCCCATAATACAAAAAATAACTGTATTGACTGTTACGAAATGCAACATAATGTTTGCCGGGATTTTGGCGCATCACGCCCGAAAAATAATCAAGAATGGAACCCGTCCAAGTACCCGGATATACAGAGCTATTAGCGGCCTGCACAGCAATAGCGTCTAAATCAGATACCGCCACGGCGTTTCCATTATCGTAAGCGATAATCGGATTTTCGGGTTCGGATTGATTTTCTTCCAAGTATAAATTGTAGCTCGCGGACTGTTCCAACAGCTCATTGACACCAGCAAGGATATCATCAAGACTACTAGTATCGCCTTGTTCCGTCTGTTCCTCATTGGTCAATACCTCTTCATTAGTAGATTCTTGTTCCTGTTGTTCCTCTAGAATCATATTTGCTTCATCCATCATAGTTTAAACCTCCCATCAAGACCCATAGACAAGAAAGAATGCACCAGCTTAGCCCCAAAGCCGAAAACAAAAGCAACCGAGAACGCGGGGCCTGCGAGTTGCGCAAACAATGCAATAATTTCAGTTACGTCAATATTCATAATATTACCTCCTCCAGTATTGTTGCCCGTATCTATCCTCGTTAACACGCAACACCTTAGCATATGTGTCATAGAGTTGATACAGCGAAGGCTTGTGTATCCAATGATAAGTCTTGACACTTGCGGCCTGAATCGTGCCATCATCATTGACAACAGCAGATTGTCCATCAATAACAGTATTACACTGCAAAACGCCCATGACTTTACGGCATTGTACGACATATTTGAATTGTTCCCGAAACGGTTTGGCGATGCGTTGAAACACCTGAGAAGTGCCTACAATATGCTTGCGCTGTTTGCGCTGTTGCGCAATCTCCTGCATCACAGACGGGTCAATTTGTTTCGATTCGAGCGAGTTAAATTCAAGCTGAATTTCATCAATCAAGAAGAGGACACCGGCAAAACCGTTTTCAACCTCGGAAAGGCTCTTCATGCCCTCCCATTGAATTACGTCACGAACGGGGGGCCAATCGTGTAACTCAACGTTAGTACAGATAATCATGTCAGGATACGCGAGGGAAAGTCTATAAGCGTACTGTATCATTGACAACGTTTTTCCTGACCCTTGCGGGCCACAAAAAACCATAATGCCGTCAGGGTCAAAATATTCCGGGTGCTCTGCCCGAAACTCCTTGTTGTATACCTTGACGCGGTGCGCGTCCCATAGGTTAAGCGTGCCCTTTAGGCCCGCAAGCCATCTATCCAAGTCCAACACCTCCCAAAGAGTGTAGCAACCCTGGGGGCCGCGCCCCCAGCCCCCCAAGGCAAGAGAACTAATAAGAAAGGCCGGGCCAGAAGGCCCGGCCAAACTGCCAAAGCTGATAGGAAAAGGAAAGAGGAAAAGTTACAGGCGAATACGACCGGAACGGAAACTCCCCATGAGAGAGCCGACAGCCTTGCGCACGCCCCACCACAAAAACACCAGACCAATACCGGCAGTAACGAGGGTGGCGAGGACACCGACAACGGTAGACACGCTAATCTGGGACGTCATCGCGGTAATGACAGACGCCCAGTCAGAAGCGGTTACGACCCCGGCAGGGGCCGGATCAGCCAGGGGAATTAGTTCCATAGCAACAGATACGGGCAAAATACCGTAAACGGACATAAAAAAACACCTCACTTAATCAACTGTACATCAATAGGACGGCCAAAACGGTTGTGGACAATATTATATTCGTGCCCGGGAAGAATCTGGTCAACGGCATTTGCCTGGTAATACACGTCGGCGGGAACCTTTTCCACATACGTTACACGACTTCCACGCGCCCAAGTATCACCAGATACTTCCTCGACACAGTGCAAGTTATAGTTGTCGTAATGGATACCCTCATACTCGCCGACACGATGCTGAATGCCTAAGACTGTAACGCCCATAGTAGCACCTCCTTATAATTTAATGATATATCAAAAAAAAAAAAATACAACCCGACAAACAAAACAAACTTGCCGAACAAAATTGTAAAAAAATAACAAAAAGCCCTTGACAATACGCCTATAAAGGCGTATAATATAATCAAAGGAAAGGGAAAAACCCACACAAACAAAACAAACGGAGGTACACACCATGAAAAAAGCAGAACTAAAAGCAATCGCAGACCGTTACGAAATGGGCATCATCCGCGAAGAAATCACCGGTTTAGGGGTTGGCTTATACCTCACAACAGAAGAAAACATCCCGGAGCTGGACACACTGGCCAACAAAACGCCGTTTGAAAAATTTGAGGGAATAATGGTAACAAAGGAATACAGCCCATGCGACAACACACGCACGTATCGCGTTTACTGCCCCGCGAACTGGTTTGACCTGTGGGGGTGGAAAGATTGAACAATCGCATCAAAACATATCGAAAAAAGCAAGGTCTGACACAAACAGACCTTGCAAACCGTGCAGAACTAAACATCCGACAAATCCAAAAAATCGAAAACGGAGAAGCGAAAACTGAAAACATCACATTAAAAACTATGCAAGCAATCGCGCAAGCACTCAACACAAAAATTGATGATTTAATCAGCTGACCCGCCCCACCTGAAAAATTAGTGAAAGCCGATGCAAGCAAACATCTTAAAATTGTACAAATAAACAAAATCCTTAATTTTCCCGCCAGTTGACACATCATCAGTCAGACTATCTTTATCAGGGTCGACAAAACCCAAAGCGCGCCGAGAATCACGCCAACAGCCAGCAGGAGAAAAACAGCGGACATGAGACAACGCTTTATAGAGTTTCGGAAACTCTTGTACCCAGGAAGAACCAGAAAAATCTGAATCTTTGACAACATATTTCGATATTTCCTCAATAGACGATTTAGAGCCATCCACAACGCGGAGATTGACAAACATAATAGATTCATCGCGAGCCGCCAGCTTCCAGCACCGAAGCCACCAATCATGATCAGGCAACCAAAGCCCACCGGGAACAACAAGAACAACGTGAAAATGCGGATGATATGTACCAGTATGCGAATTGCGAGTAACCTCAAGCACACGCAACCAGCCGAGCAGGTCAAGGTGCTTAAAGTCACGGCGCATAGTAAAACGATGCCAAGCATTAGACATGTCAGCCAAACGAGAAGCAAGCGAATCAATCGGAACATTGCGAACAGTGAGCGTTAAAAAAACGAATCTACAACCGGGATACTCAGCTTTAATCCACTCGAAACACTCATAATTCTGACGAAACAACTTGACAGATCTGCGCCATTGACAAGTTGGGCAAAAACGATTACGACAGAAATTAGCAGAAGCAATTAAACCATCATAAGTCAGGCCAATAGAAGAACCACAAAACCAAATCTTAGATGATATATCAGGAGCAACAGGACGTATTTTCCGCGCAAAGTTAAGACCAGAATATTTCTTGACTTGACATTTCATCAAAGAGGATGTATTATAAAGCATAAGAGAGACCCCCGTTTATATTTAAGTGTAGTAGCATACTCTTATTATAATCGGCCCGGTCTCTTTTTTCAATAGTTTTCCAAAAAAGGACAGGCAAAGTAGTAGAGTTTAGCGTTTGGCTTCAGTTATTTCTATATTATCAAGATAACAGTTTGCCGCCCCCGCGGCGGCCCCACGGGCCGCCCCGCGGGGGGCGGCATATCTCATTTTATGCCCAGTATCGGCACCTTCCGGAGCACCCACAAAACAAGCTGATACGCATGTTCAATAGTCCACACAGCCAGAAAAACATCAATCGCAGGACGTATCACATCAAACGGCACGAAAAAATTTAAAATGCCGGTGCCTGCCTGAATATACTCAAATAACTTGTTGACAAGCGTTGTGAGCTCAGCAGGAACAACAGGAAAATCAAACAAAGCAATTAACGGTTTAAGACACAAATGAGCGAGTTTCTGAATCAGTGTAAGCATACTATTCACCTTCTCCAAAAATCCGATGATAAGTATTGACAAGATATCTAA
>ENA-UEPJ01004414-UEPJ01004414.1-human-gut-metagenome-genome-assembly--contig:-NODE-4414-length-11050-cov-9.632917_pt1 | contig 11050 bp, 11 predicted proteins | sample MGYA00242890_ERZ507896 | MGnify/ENA primary metagenome ERZ507896 (study PRJEB26167, sample SAMN06115508) | human gut metagenome | host: Homo sapiens | place: China:Qinghai | collected 2015-08-20... | reverse complement strand
ATCAAGACCATTGTGGAGGACCCCGAGATCGGTGCCATCTACAAGGGCAAGGTGACCCGCCTGATGAACTTTGGTGCTTTCGTGGAGATCGCACCGGGCAAGGAAGGTCTGGTGCACATCTCCAAGCTGGACACCAAGCGTGTGGAGCGCGTGGAGGATGTTGTGGCCGTGGGTGATGCCATCGTGGTCAAGGTGACCGACATCGACCAGCAGGGCCGCATCAACCTGAGCCGCCGCGACGCCATTCTGGCGCTGGAAGCCAAGCGCGCCGAGCAGCAGGCACAGCAGTAAACAAAACCGGCTCTCCCTCCGGGAGGACCGCTGAACAGGCAAAAAAAGCATCTGCAGTCATCACGGCTGCAGATGCTTTTTTGTTGGAAAACTTATTCCGTGCAAAGCCGCGGATAAAAGCGGCTCCTCAGTGCGTTTTGTGCGTTTCGTCCTTTGTGGAGCTGCGTTTGCGGGGAGCGAACAGCAGCCAGAACAGCAGCACCAGAAGCAGGGGCAGCGCCATGATGGGCGCGGTGAGGATGGGCTCGATCTTGATGGCATCGGAGGTCACACGGATGTGCTTGAGCTTGTCCGGCGTGGTGATGCGGCGTCCCCGCACCAGCAGCCGGTGGGTGTTGATGCCGTAGGGCGTGCAGGTCATCAGGGTGATGTAGTCCTTGCCCTCCGACACCTTCAGGCTGTCGGTCTCGGTGGGCAGGACGATGGAAATGTTGTCCACCTCGTAGGTGAGGGTCCGGTCCAGCACCGTGATGGTGAAGGTGTCGCCCACCTCCAGCTGATCCAGATTGGTGAACAGCTTGGCGCTGGGCAGGCCCCGGTGGGCCGAAATGACCGCATGGGTGCTGGCACCGCCCACCGGCAGGCTGGTGCCTTCCAGATGACCGGCGGCCACCTGCAGCACGGCATCGCTGGTGCCGTGGTAGATGGGCAGCTCCACGCCGATCTTTTCAATGGTGATGTAGCCCATGATGCCGGTTCCGGTCACGTCCAGCGTGCTCTCGTAGGACGGGAACCGGTCCGGAAAATACAGGGCATCCGGGTCTGCGGCGATCTGCGCATTGAAGGCATCAGCCGCTTCAAAATAGGCGGTGTAATCCGCATCCGACAGTTTATCCACATCGGCGGCGTAGTTGGCCACAGCACGGGTCTGGTGTAGCTGGTTGACGTAGTCGCTGATGGTGGGGTATAACATCACGGATAGACCCACGAAAAAGACGAGGATCAGGATGATGGTGCTTTTGTTCTTTTTCATGGGCTACTCCCTAATGTTATAAGATTAAGGAAAGGATGCGGAGGCCGCAAGACCTCCGCATCTCCTGTTGCTATAGGATTTTTCCGGGGAGAAGAATTACTTGTTCTCCATGCGCTTCTTGGTGACCAGCAGGACCACTGCTGCCACCATCAGGCCGCCGCCGATGACGTAGAACAGGGTGGTGCCCATGCCGCCGGTGGAGGGCAGGGTAGCACCGGCGTTGTTGGAAACGTATACAGTGCCATTAGCGGTTTCGTTGACCTTGCCATCTTCGGTAATAGTAACAGTGACGGGGTCGGCCAGTTTGTTGTAGCCATCGGGAGCCTTGGTTTCTTCCAAGTAGTAGGTGCCAGCATCCAGACCATTCAGAACGAGTGCGGCTTTATCGTTGGAAGTCATGGTAACACCAGTAGAGGCGGCGTCGGTGGTCCAGCCGGTCAGCAGGCCGTTGGCATCGAACTTAGCATAGTAGGTTTCCCCGTTGACAGTCTTGTAGAGACGGAACTCTGCGCCGGGCAGCAGGTGCTCAGTATCAGTGCCAGCGTGCTTAAAGACCTTAAAGCCAAAAACTTTGGTCGTGGTCTTCTCCCAAGTGCTGTTACCGTTTGTGCCGTAAGTCAGTTTGGCCTCATTGGTGTTGTCACCGTTGATCACAGCCGAGGAATTGACCTGACCATAATAAGTAACAGTAACCACATCGTTGGATTTCAGAATGCCATCGTTGATCTTCAGTTCAAAAGTGCAGTCATCAATGATGGTGTTATTAAAGCTATACTCAGTGGAGGTCAGAGTACGGGTGCCAACCTTGACCACAACAGGATGCTCAGTGGTATTGACAAAAGTCAGGCCAGCGCTCATCTTATCGTGAATCACGTAGTTGCTGGGCTGACCATCAATAACGTTAACGGTGATCTGGAACTGAACGTAATCGTCAATACCGGCAGTGTTGTTTTCAACAGTGTTGCTGTTTTCAACGATCTTCTTATCGATGGTGGGCTTACCGTTTTTCTCTTGGACAGTCACATTAGGATTGCTGCTGTTCAGAGAGAAAATAGCATCGGCATTGTCCGTACCCCAATTGGAGGAAGAAAGCAGATAATAACCCAGTTCCTTACCAGTGAACTGAATCGAAGTATCGGTAGCGCTAGCAGTCTGCTCGCCATCAGCGGCAATGGGGTGACTGCCAAGCCATGTCTTAGCAGAAGCAGCCAAGGCAGCAATATCCTCAGAAGTAAGGTCTTTTTTTACAACGACAACACCAGTAGCGTCATCGATGTTGGTAAAATATTTATTACCAGTGCTTTTAATAAAATCTTTCCAATTGTCATTGACCTTGTAGACAACAGAGCTGTAGTCGCTATCATGGGTAGCAATGTCCAGAATGCGATAGATTTTATAGGTTTTACCGGAAACAACATTTTGAACAGTGACAGTGCCGGTTTCTGTGGTCGCCTCATCCGCCGCAAACGCAGGCACCGCCATGGCGCACAGCAGGGCAACAGCCAGCAGAGCCGCCATGAGTTTTTTGAACGTCTTCTTCATCGCTTGTAAAAACTCCTCTCAATTTTTGCTTTTGATTCCTATATCGGGTCCGCATACAGCGCAGGAATGATCTTGCCGCTGCGTAAGAAGGGTGCAGCCCTGCCTTCCACATCTGCACGCTCTGCAGACCCAGCACACCAGAGCGGTAAGCGTTATAGCTGTGCCGTCTGCTGTTACAAAAGTAATACCGGCCCCGCCGGGACTAGGACATCAGCGAAAAACTGGACAGCGGCCAGACCCTCAGAAAGACCTTGCCCACGATCTGGCTTTTTTCCACCGAGCCGATCACACTGCTGCGGCTGTCGATGGAGGTGGCCCGATGGTCACCCAGCACAAAATAGCGGTTTTCCGGCACCTGATAGGGGAACTTGATGTCGCATTCCCCCAAGGCCAGCTCGTCCACGTAAGGCTCGTCCAGCGTCTGACCGTTCACAGTGACAACGCCGTCCTCATCCAGCGTGATCACGTCGCCCGGCAGGCCGATGACGCGCTTGAGCAGAAGCTTGTTCTGCCAGTAAAAACCGCACAGGTCGCCGGTTTTCATGTCGCTGGTCTTGACCAGCAGGATGATGTCCTTGTCCTGCAGGGTGGGGTTCATGCTGTCGCCGGAGACCTGAAGCACCGGCAAAAACAGGGTGGCCAACAGCACCGCAACGGCTGCAACCACCAGCAGGGCATACACCGTGCTGCGCAGCACGCGGAGATAACGGCGGCGGTAAGCCAGCCGGTCACGCTCTGCCTTCACCTCGGCGGTGGAGGGGATGGGCGTGAACTTGATCTTTTGTTCTTTCATTTGTCGCATTTGTCGGCACGCTCCTCCGGCAGGAACTCCGTGCTGTGGTAGCCGTCCAGCAACTCGCTGGCGCGGCGGTCAAAGGCGGCCCAGCGCTGCCGGATCTCCTGCTGGGTCCGCGCAAGCATGGCTTTGCAGTCGGCCTCGGTCTGGGCACGGCTGCGCGCCGCAGCCTCTGCCTGCTCGTCACACTCTTTCTGGGTGCGGGCCTTCAGGTTCGCGGCTTCGGTCTGGGCCTGCGCAAGGATCTGCTCCGCCTCGGCCTCAGCCTGTGCCCGCAGGGCATTGGCGGCGGCATCGGTGTTTTTGTTTGCGGCGCGCACCGATGCAACATACTCGTCCGCAGCGGCCTGTGCGGCTTCAAACACCTTGTTCAGCTCCAGCGCGGCCTGCGCAATGGAACCGGCGTTTTCAATATGGATCTGACGCTCCTGCAGCTGGGCAGACAGGGCAGCGTTCTCTGCCCGGAGCCTGTCCTCGGTCTGCTTGAGGGCCAGAATGATCTCGACTAATTCGGCGCGGCGCATCCGCCGCAGTTCACGGTCTGGCATAATGGTCTGTTTCTCCGCAAAAGATGGTCTGAGCGACCGGAAAAAGCTGTCAAACACAAATTTTCCGTTGTGAAAATGACGGCTTTGAGATACCGTCATTCCACCGGACTGCGTATATTCAAAAGTCAAACGCACAATCTATAGGATAGCATACGATGTGCAACAATACTGACACGAATGTGTAACAATATTATCACAGAAACTGTAACAGAAGTGTAACAAAAAGGGCCGGTTGATGTGTCTTTTTGTAAAAAATCATAAAAAATTTTTCCAATAAATGGAGCGCTGCTGCGGAAGATTGAAAGAATGAATGAAAACAAAAAGAACTGTCCCCTAAATGAGAACAGTTCTTGAAAATTACAGAAAACGCGGGATGCGCTCAGAAGCCCTTCAGCAGGTCGCTCAGGGTCAGGAAGGACTGATAGATCACATTGACGTTGTTGATGATGGAGCTTGCACCCGAGAAGATGCGGGCGATGGCGTTGAACACCTTGCCCACATTCAGGAAGTCGTTGTACAGGTCGCTGGCACCGCCGTCCAGATAGACCATTTCCTCTTCGTTGATGACGGCGTAATTAGCAGGCAGTTTCATAACAGACATGGGGATCTTCCTTTCGATTGATGGTTTGATGAAGTGTAAGGCGAAAACAGGTCGTTACATAAAGGCAGCCACGGCCAGCGTGGTGAGCAGGGCACCGGCAACGGTAAGGATGCTCAGGGTCATGCCGTCATCCTGTTCCGTCTGCTCGGGCTGAGCGGGCTTGGAGGTGCTGGTGCTGCTGGAAGCGGCGGTGCTCTTGACGGTCCAGTGGGCATACACGGTGGTATCCCCCGTGAACACCGTTGAAGTGGTGACCTTTGTGCCGCCCACCGTCTCGGTGTACCAGCCATCAAAGGTGTAGCCGTCCAGCGTGGGCTGGGCGGGCAGAGCGCTGAGCTTGCCGTTCAGGTTGGTGGTAACGGCAACAACAGAGCTGGTGCCGCCCATGGCATCCAGACCAATGGTGTAGATCTGTGCGTCCTTTTGCTCTGCAGCAAAGGCAGAGGGCAGTGCACAACACAGCAGCGCCGCACTGAGCAGGCCGAGAACCAGCATTTTCAGGATCTTTTTCATAGGACTCCTCACTTTCCTGACGAGTTGGGGGATGGTGCAGCCGACTGCGGAAACACCAGAACAGACCTCGTGTCCCCCCGCCGCAGGGCAGCAGACGAAAATGCCGGGATGAGGAGGTTTATTCAAATTTATTTTTACCACACAGAGCGCAACAAAAGTGCAACAAATCGGGCGGATTTTGCTGCAGGAATGAAAAAAACCGCTTTTTTACAAATCGTGCAGCACAAAAGGCTGCGGAGGATGGCCGCAAAAGCGGAAAAGTGGAGCCTTCCCCTTGTGGAAAAACAAAGAATATGGTATAATATCTTGCACGATGCGCCATCGCCAAGCGGTAAGGCAGGGGACTTTGACTCCCCCATCGTAGGTTCGACTCCTGCTGGCGCAACCAAAAGCCCCGTCATCCTGAAAAGGCTGGCGGGGCTTTTTGCATCACTTTTTTCACAAAGTGCGGCCGAACGGTGCAAAACTCAGCGGCGGTGGATCTTTCTGGTGGGCTTGCGGCGGTTCCAGCCGTTCAGGAATGTCCACAAAAAGTAGATTACGGCAGAGATAATACTTAGCATTATCACAACTTTGAGATACAGACTGCCAAGGAACTCCCGGAACCGGGCCACCGTGAACAGCAGCGGGTTCAGGCTGACGTCCTGCCCGGCGATCAGGTCCACCACGCCGATGGTCTCACCGGCCAGCTTCAGTTCCACGGTGCCCACCACATCGCCCTGCTGGATGGGCGCACTGACTGCATCCGGCAGGTGAAAATATTTCTGGGTCACGCTGCCGTCGCCGGTGGAGGGCAGCAGGGTCATCATGCTGTCGGCGGGGTACAGCTGCAGGGAGCTGGTGTCGGAGGAATACTTCACCGGGATCTCGGCCAGCGTAAGGTCGGTGTCCAGCGCGGCCTGAATGGAAAAGCTGTCGAACACCCAGTCCATCAGCTTCACGGTCTCGCACAGGGCGGGGCGGCGGTTGGCGTAGCCGAAATCGTCGCAGGTGTCGGGGCTCTGCATCACGCAGAAAATATAGGTGGCACCGTCCTTGTTGGCCCATGAAACATAGCTCTGGCGGCCACTGTCGTTTTTAAAGGCGGTCACATCGCACATGCCGCCCTGCATGGCGCTGCGGTAGTATTTGCCGCCGCTGGATTTGCTCAGCGCGGCGTTCTGGCTGACCAGAATGGAGGACGACCGGTGCTTTTCCTTGGCGGGCATCGTAAAGGTGGGAGCACCGGAGATCTTGGCAAAGGCATCGAAGCTCATCAGATAGCGCAGGATCAGGTACATATCCACGGCGCAGGTCACATTGCCGCTGTCGATGCCGCAGGCGTCGGTCCATGTGCTGCCGGTGGTGCCGATGCGCTGGGACAGGGTGTTCATCTGGCTCACCCAACCGGCCAGATCGCCGCCGGAAAGGGTGTAGGCCAGACCCATGGCGGCTTCGTTGGCGTTGCGGGTCAGCATGGCGTAGACGGCTTCCCGGTAGGTGAAGGTCTCGTTGGAACGCATGTCGGCGTTGTTGGTGTTGTATACATAATCCGAAATGGCGAACGGCATCTGGAAGGTGTCGTCCAGATGGTCGGCGTAGTTGGTCAGCAGCAGGGCGACGGTCATATACTTGGTCAGGCCGCCGGCCGGTACCTGCTTTGCGCTGTCCTTATCGTAGACGATGATGTTGGTGTCGGTGTTGACGATGTAGGCGCTCTGCGCCTGCACCTGATAGACCGGGGTGGGGTCGAACATGGCGCCGGCAGGCAGAAGCAGGCAGCTGAACAGGACAGCGAACGACAAAACCAGTGCAAAAATACGTTTCATGTGGACAATTCCTTTAAAAAGCGATAATATAAAACAACAGGCAGCACGGCACAGGTGCAGTGCGCCGGGTAAGAACGAGATCACAGCGGAAGGCTGTATTCTTTATAATAACAGGTTTGACGGGGTGTGACAAGGCTTATTGTGCCGATTTCACATCCGGTCAGGGAGGGCAGGAATGGTATATCTGACAGGGGACACCCACGGCGACATCGACCGCTTCAAACACGGCAAGCTGCGCTGGCTGGGCAAACGGGACACCGTGGTGGTGCTGGGCGATTTCGGTTTTGTGTGGGACGGCAGCAGGGAGGAACAGAAAAAGCTGGATTGGCTGCGCAAGCGCCCGTATACCCTGCTGTTTCTGGACGGCAGCCACGAAAACTATGATCTTTTGAAGCAGTATCCCACCGAGGAACGCTTTGGCGGCAAGGTGCAGGCACTGGGCGGCAATGTGTACCACGTGTGCCGCGGCAGCGTGCTGGAACTGGAAGAAAAAAAGTATCTGTGCTTTGGCGGTGCGGAAAGTCAGGACCGGGAGGACCGGGAACCCGGCGTGAACTGGTGGAAGGAAGAAATGCCCTCGGATGAGGAATACGCCTTCTGTGAGGAGAACCTTGCAGCCTGCGATTACAAAGTGGATTATGTGCTGACCCACGATGCGCCAAGCAGATTTTTGGATTTTACCGCCCTTGCCAGCGGCGAGAACAACCAGCTGCACAGTTTTCTGGATAAAATTTTGTTGAAGCTGACCTACGACCAGTGGTTTTTTGGCTGCTACCATAAGGATACCCAGCTTTCCACCAAAAGCCGCTGCGTGTTCTGCGATGTGATAAGCATGGGCGAACGGCACGCAAAGCGTTCCGTTCGATAACAGGGGCCGCTGCACCAGCCGTGCAGCGGCTTTTGCATTTGCTGCTGTTTGTGCGCAAAAAACTCCGGATCAGTTCATGGCTCCGGCTTTCTCGAACATCTGCTGCACCTGCTGTTCCAGCAGCGCGTGCTCCGGCGCTTCCAGCAGAGGGTCTTCTGCCAGCATGGCGGCGGCCTCGCTCTGGGCGGCGTGAAGGGTGCGGGTGTCGTTCATCAGGTCGGCGATCTGCAGGGTGGGCAGGCCGTGCTGGCGGCTGCCGAAAAAGTCGCCGGGGCCACGGGTCTCCAGATCGTACTGCGCCACCGCAAAGCCGTCCGTGGTGCTGCACAAAAATTTCAGCCGTTTTTGTACATTTTCGCTTTGGTTGTCGCTGACAAGGAAGCACCAGCTTTCCGCAGCGCCGCGTCCCACGCGGCCGCGCAGCTGGTGCAGAGCGCTCAGGCCGTAGCGCTCTGCGTTTTCGATCACCATTACGCTGGCATTTGGCACATCCACGCCCACCTCAATGACGGTGGTGGACACCAGTGCGTCCAGACGTCCGGCCTTGAAGTCCTCCATGACGGCGGCTTTTTCCTTGGGCTTCAGCTTGCCGTGCATCAGGCCTACCCGGCGATCCGGCAGCAGGGCCTTGGCAATGTCCTCGTAGTAGCTCTTGACGGCGTTCAGCCCGCCGTCCGGCACATCCTCAATGGCCGGGCACACCAGATACACCTGCCGCCCTCTGCCGATCTCCTGATCGAGAAAATGATAGAGGTCACGCCGCTTTTTGCCGGTGATGCACCGGGTCTTGACCGGTGTGCGGCCCGGCGGCAGCTCGTCCAGAATGGAGATGTCCATGTCACCGTAGATGAGCAGGCCCAGCGTGCGGGGGATGGGAGTGGCGCTCATCACCAGCAGATGCGGGTTCACGGCTTTTTCGGCCAGCATCCCGCGCTGCCGCACCCCAAAGCGGTGCTGCTCGTCGATCACGGCAAGGCCCAGCCGGGCAAATTCAACGCCCTCGCTGAGGATGGCGTGGGTGCCCACCACAAGGTCGGCTTCGTCGTTGCGGATGGCGGCAAGCGTGGTGCGTCGTGCGGCGGCCTTCATGCCGCCGGTCAGCAGAGCCACCCGCATCCCGAAGGGGGCAAGCATCCGGTTCAGGCCCTCGGCGTGCTGGGCGGCTAAAATTTCGGTGGGGGCCAGCAGCGCGGCCTGATACCCCGCCCGGATGCACGCCCAGATGGCGGCAGCCGCCACCAGCGTTTTGCCGCTGCCCACATCGCCCTGCAAAAGGCGATTCATGGAGGTCTGGCCCGCCATGTCGGCCAGAATCTCGCTCACGGCCCGGCGCTGGGCACCGGTGGGGGAGAAGGGCAGACTGGCCCAGAACGAGGACGGGTCGGCAAGCTGCATGGGGGCACCGGTGGCAGCGGCACCCCGGTTTTTCATCCGGCCAATGCCCAGCTGCAGCACCAGCAGCTCTTCGTAAATGAGCCGCCGCCGGGCGGCATAGGCCTGCTCTTCCGTGGCAGGGCAGTGGATGGCCCGCACGGCATCTGCCTTGGAGAGCAGACGGTATTTTGCCAGCATTTCCGGCGGCAGCGGGTCGGGCAGCAGCTCTGCGTGGGGCAGAAGCTGACGCACACATTTGGCAATGGCATTGCTGGTCAGGCCCTCAGTCTGGGGATAGACGGCTTCAAAGGGAGAAGCCTTGATCTGCTCGGCTGTGCGCACCTGCGGGTTGACCATCTGGCGGCGCAGCATCCCGCCGGTAACGATGCCCTGAAAATAGTATTCCTGCCCCAGCTGCAGCTTCTGGGCGGCATAGGGATTATTGAACCATGTGATCTCCAGACTGGACACATCGTCCCCGGCGGTGATGCGCTCCATCCGCCGCCCGCCCGGCAGGATGCGCCCGCCGGGCTTTGCGAATACCTCCGCCTTCACCACGCACTCGGTGTCGGCGGGGGCCTGTGCGATGGAGTAGGACTTGGAAAAGTCGATGTACCGCCGGGGGTAGTGGCACAGCAGGTCTGCCAGCGTCACGATGCCCAGCTTCTCGAACCGCTCGGCGGTCTTGGGGCCAACGCCCTTCAGATAGCGCACCGGCGTATCCGGTGTCAGGGTGGTGCGGTTTTCAGCGGGCATGGCGTTTCAACTCCCTTCCAAGCGTAGTATAGCCATTGTAACACGGACGGAGAACAGATGCAAACACTTTGCCTTTGCGCGGCAGCTGTGGTACACTTTAAAAAAAGAAAAAGAGAAGGGAAGATAACCATGGAGATCCGCAACGCGACCATGCACGACCTGCCCGACATTGCCGCCGTGGAGGCAGCCTGCTTTCCGGCGGCAGAGGCTGCCACGGCAGAGGAATTTGCCGGGCGGCTGGCACACTATGCCAATCATTTCTGGCTGCTGTTCGAGGATGGGGCGCTGGTAGCCTTTGTGGACGGTTTTTGCACCGACACGCCCGATTTGACCGACGAGATGTACGCGGACGCAGCCCTGCACGAGGAAAACGGCGCGTGGCAGATGATCTTTGGGGTAAACACTCTTCCGCGCTGCCGCCGCCGGGGCCATGCCGGGCTACTGCTGCAAAGAGCCATTGCAGATGCCCGCGCACAGGGGCGTAAGGGGCTGGTGCTGACCTGCAAGGAAAAGCTTTTGCATTACTATGCAAAGTTCGGCTTTGTAAACGAGGGCGTTTCCGGCTCTACTCACGGCGGGGTGGTGTGGTATCAGATGCGACTGCGGTTCTGAGAAAAGGATTTGAAATGCGCGCCGCGTGCGCTTTGCGCATAATCAGAGGAATTAATTTTTTATTCGGGATTCAGAAAAGCCTGCGGGCTTTTCTGAATCCCCTTTTCACCAGTGGGGCTGTGACGGTCAACTGCATTTGCAGCGTCGCTTTCTGCGAAAGCGCGGCGCTGCGGCAGACATTTCGGCTTAACTGCAAAGTGACCGGTTTCGCCAGAGGCTCTCACTTTGAGGAAAGACTTCCCCCGCTCCGGGGGAAGATGTCACCGCAGGTGACAAAAGGGGGAGTCTGTCACCGCAGGTGACTGAGAGGGCGAGAAGGCTAACAGGGTACGGTGCAAAACAAAAAAATCCCGGAAGCCGAGGCTTCC
>ENA-UEPJ01004408-UEPJ01004408.1-human-gut-metagenome-genome-assembly--contig:-NODE-4408-length-11059-cov-3.035331_pt1 | contig 11059 bp, 5 predicted proteins | sample MGYA00242890_ERZ507896 | MGnify/ENA primary metagenome ERZ507896 (study PRJEB26167, sample SAMN06115508) | human gut metagenome | host: Homo sapiens | place: China:Qinghai | collected 2015-08-20... | reverse complement strand
AGGGCGTCGTTGTAGTTGGCGCAGAGCACGACCAGGGCGTCGCATTTCCGCACGGCGGGATAGACCTCGTCCACCATGGGGCCGCCGTAGAAGCAGCCGCCCTGCTCGCCGAAGTGGAGACAGGCGGTATAGCTGCACCCATTGCAGTCGGCCATGGTGCCGTTGCGGAGGCAGATCTCCTGCACGCCGAGGTCCGACGGAAGACCGGCCTTCACCAGCTCCCACAGGGCCAGGGTGTTGGACGTGGCGCGCTGGGAGGCGTGGAGAGCCAGCACATGGCGGATGGGGGCGGGCTTTTCCCAGCCGTTCAGGCGGGAGAGCAGCTCCGCCACGGCGGCATGGAAGGCCGTGACCTCATCGGTGCCGCCGATCTGGGCCTGGGTGCGGAAATTCCGCAGGGAGCCGGTGGCCTCCACCAGCGGGCGGCCGAGGAAGCCGCAGCCCGCCTGGTTGGCGGCGAAGACCATGTCCCGGGCCACATCCTTGGTGTAGAACTCGCCCACGCCGGTGACGATGCACGCGCCGATACTGTCGGAGAGCAGGTCTGTGCTGCGCCGCAGGCGGGAGAGCATACGGTAATAGGCCATATTGCAGCCGCCCTCGTCCAGCGCCACAGCGAACAGCAAACGGCGGCCGGCCAGGTCCTCCAGCCCGTCATCGGGGTCGCGGATATCGCTGCCCGGGGGCAGCAGGGGCACCAGCAGGTCCCGCAGGGCGGGGCTGCGGTCGTTTTCGGGGAGCAGAACGGTGAGCATGGCGGATACCTCCGTTATTCTATGGCGTTCAGCTTGGCGCGGGTGTCGTCGATACGCTTTTGCAGGGCGGGCGGCAGGGTCAGCGGCTCCGTCTCGATGCCGGCGGGGGTCAGACGATTGCGGCATCCCATGAACACCTGGCCGTCGTAGACGGAGGAATAATGCCACTGCCCCCGCAGCAGGGCCAACAGGCTCAGCGCGCCGGAGGACAGGGCCGGGGCCACATAGGGCTTGTAGCCCAGCTTACGCATCTCCAGATTGGCGTGGGCCACCTTCTCCGTCAACTCACGGGAGAGGGCGTCGTCGTAGTGCGCAATGGAGTTGGCCAGCACCAGGTCCTCGCCGTGGGGGCCGAAGGCGCGGCCCTCGGTGAGGTAGGACGCGAAGCGAGGTTCCCTCCGGGCGTAGTACAGGGCGCGGGCGTGCATGACGCCCAGGCCGAAGCCCCGGACCTGGGCCGGGGACAGGCCGCTTTCACGCAGGACAGCGCGGCAGAGGGGGTCCACCGGGTCGCTGACCACACAGAACAGGCCCCTGTACCGCCTGTCCCGGGCCACGCGGGCGTAGATGGACACCAGCTCCCGGTTCAGGCCGTACTGGGCCATGCGGACATCCCCCGCCGTGACGGTGGTATCCGGGATCATGCGGGAGGCGCAGAACAGGAACACATCGCCGTCGAACAGCTGCTCCGGCGCGATGATGTCCACCGGGGGCAGCGCCGCACCGTCCGGGGACTGTATCTGGTTCAGCTCGAACTCCCAGCGCTCGGAGACGCCGGGGCGCACGTCGCAGATGCCGACGGAGCCTATCACGTCGCCGCCCATGAGCCGCAGGCCCGTCAGCAGCGTGCTGCCCACATCGCCCAGGGCCAGCAGGGTGACGCGGCACTTAGACGGGATGCGCGGCAGGTTGGTATCGTTGAGATCGATAATAGTAGTTTCTCCTGTTTCTATCTTTTTGCCTCCGGCGGGGTGCTGACGCGCAAATTTCACGCCAAGGCAGGCCCCTTGAGGAGCAGAGAATGTGCCGGATTTTGCGTCCTGCCGATGACGAGGCGGCACCGCATAGCCTTGATAAGGGTTCAGATTTTGTGTCAAGACGAGGCGCGGAGGCGCAGGCCCCCCCTTGAGGAATAGAGAATGTGCCGGATTTTGCGTCCTGCCGATGGCAAACCGACGAAGGCGTACCGTGTGTACGTCGAGGAGATTTGACGATGGCAGGGCGGAAAAGACGGTGCATTATCTCGCGGGGCGCATGCGTTTGAGAAGCTCTATATCTCCCTCAAGATACGTGCTGGCCGCGCGGGAGAGATCGTAGGTCATGCAGCCGCCCTTGTCGGGGCAGAGGGGCAGGATGACCGCTTCGCCGAGACGGCTGAGGGTGAGGTTGCGGGCGTAGAGGGAACGGAATTCGGTCTCGAGGGCCAGAAGAATGTCGCGGGCGTTCTCAAGGCAGCAGAGGGAGAGCTCCCAGGCGGTCTCGTCGTCCATGCCGGTGTACTCGGGGGCGGCGTAGGGCAGGATGCGGTTGACGGCGGGCTGAAGGCCGCCGGGCAGGGCCTCGCTGCGGCGGACGGTGTCGCCGCCGATGAAGGGATAGAGCGTGGACTCGACGAAGCGCAGGCGCAGGTTGGGCAGGTAGTAGATGGCGTCCACGTCGTAGCCCAGCTGCTCCATCAGATCGCGGCCCATGCCGGTGAGGTAGCCCACCAGCACCTGGTCCACGGGGGTGTTCGTCTCGGCGAGCAGCGGGGCCAGGCGGCGGATGCGCTTGCCGTCGTGGAGCATATCGTCCACGAGAATGACGGGGCGGTCGAAGGCGTGGATAGTGCGCACCTGGTCGGCCAGCGGGGAGTAGTCCGGGTAGGCCTCGATGGAGTAGGAGCTGAGATCCGGCTCATAGACCTTGTCGGTGCGCAGGGTCTTGGTGACGGTGTTGGGCACGGCCACGCCGCGGAGGATCTTGCCGTAGGGGACGCAGATGTCCGGGCCGAGGACGCGGGGCGTGGTGGGCTCCGCGGGGACGCCGTTGCGGCCGGTGATACGCTGGAGCAGCCGGTGGTAGATGACGCCGGCGGACAGGCTGAGCACCAGAGATCCGGGCTGCAGCTTTGTCAGCGCCGCCTGCAGGCGGCGGTGGGCGGCGGCGATGGCGGCAAGCACCCGGGGCGAGGAGCTGAAGGGCGCCTTCACCGCGGTGTCCACGTTGCGGCTGAGGACGATGGGGCAGCGCATATCCACGGCCAGGGCGTCCGCGCTGTCACCAGCCGGGAGGAAGCCCTGGAGCGTCAGCAGCTGGCGGCCATAGCCGGAGACGGCGCCCTCCAGGGGAAGGTAGAGGGCATAGGTGAACTCACGGCTGAGGGCCAGGGTCAGCACCTCGGTGATGAGCAGCTGGCAGAGGTCGCTCTGGCGCTCGCCCCGGGGCACGAACAGCCCGCTGATGAGCAGGGTGCGGCCGCCGGCGTTCTGGCGGACCAGACCGGAGAGGGCCGGGTCGCCCAGGCGGGCGAAGAGGCGGGCGGAGTCCAGGCAGGCGTAGCTGGCCGCGCCCAGAATGGTGCCGTCGGTGTCCCGGCAGACCATCACGTCGTCGCCGCGGCTCTCGATCTGCGTCCGCAGCGCCGCGGCGGTGGGCACGGAGAGCATGGTGCGGAGGAATTTCTCCGCCGTCTCCGGCGAGGCGGGCAGGAAGCTCAGGTCCTCGGTGCGGAGAACGGGCTTATCCTGGGGCTCGCGGAGGTACAGGCCGCGGCGGTAGATGAACTCCTGCACCGTGGGATCGATGAGGTTGGAGATGTCGCGGTTGGCGTCCACCGCCTCGCGGATGCGGGTGGAGCTGATCTCCTCCAGCTGGGGCGGGAGCGTCAGCTCCAGCACCTTGCCGGTGATGCAGCTGTAATCCGCCGGCTCGGCGTCCGGCTCGGTGCGGCGGAAGATCACGTGGTCGAAGGTGTGGATGGAGTCCGGCGTGACGGACTTTTTGTAGGACGAGGCGTGGAGCACCACGTCGCTGCCCACCACGATGGACACGCTGCGGCCCGGGAAGGCGGCGCGCAGCTCGTGGAGGTTCTCCGGGTTGGCGATGTTCACCGGGAAGTCCTCCGGGAAAATGCTGACGTGGAACACGTCGGCCACGGCCATGGCGGCGATGCGCCGGCGCAGGCGGTAGGGCTGGGTCTTTTTGGACCAGGAGAACTCGTCAATGGCCAGCAGGACCTCGAAGCCCTGGTCGCGGATGGCCCGGACGATGCCCTTGTGGGACAGGGTAAAGGGGTCGAAGGTGCCGGGGAAGAAGGCCACGGGGCGGGGCGCGCCGAAGTCAAAGCCCTTGTGGAACAGGCGCTCCTCGGTGATGAAGCGGTAGAGCTTGCCCAGCATGGCGGCCCGGTAGTAGAACGTCAGGCCCTCGCCGGGAAATTCGTCCTGGGCGGAGAGCAGCTTGCGCTGGGTGAGCATAAAGGCGCGGCGCTTTTCGTGGCGGCCCAGCTCTCCGGAGCCGAAGACCCGGCGGCCCAACACGAACAGGGCCTCCTGCCGGGTGGCGCCGTCAATGCCGCTGAGGCCCCGCATCAGCAGGCCCAGCAGCCGTTCACGGCGGCGGCGGTAGGCGTCGTCCGTCTCCGGGAAGCGGGAGCGATAGGCATCGTACGCCTCATAGATGACGCCCACGGTATCCAGCACGGAGGCGGTAACGCGGCTGTCGGAGGAGCTGAGGTTCACGCGAAGGTCGTCCAGCACCTCATCCAGCTCCGCCGGGGGCAGCCACAGGGCAAAACGGCCCAGGTAGTCGGGGATATACTTGGTGAACTCCTGCTGGCCCAGCTCCAGGCCGCGGCACAGCTCCACCGCCACCTCGTTGCGCTGGTCGGCCGTCAGTCGGGGCGCCAGGGCCAGCAGGGCGTTGCCGGCACTGTGGCGGACGGTAACGCGGTCGCTGACCTTGATGAGATTGGACAGGTGGGTGGCGATATGGAGGGCGGGGCTTTTGCCGCTGCGGGCAAAGTCCGTCAGCAGACGCAGGTTGCCCTGCTTGGTGATCCACGGCGTGGCGGTCTTCAGGTTGTCCAGGAAGATCTCGGAGACCACGTCCTCCGGCAGAAGAAGGGGCGCGCCCTGAGAGAGCACATCCTGCTTGAGATAGCGCAGGGTGCCGCTGTCGCCGTCGGGGACGGCGGTCACGGCCTCCAGCGCGCGGCCGTCCTCCGGGTACAGGCGGGCGAGACGGTCCAGCAGCAGCACGGCGGCCATGCGGATGGTCAGGTCCTTACGCAGGGACAGGGCGGCGGCAAAGTCCGTCATCTGCCGGGCGCGGCTGGCCGTATAGGCCGTATCCGGCAGGGCGGCGGCGGTATCCAGCAGCTGGAAGGCGGTGTAGTCGTCCAGATCCTCCGGCCTGCGGTAGTAGGCGAACACCGGGGCCAGGAAGCGCTCCTCCCGGCCGGGGCAGTGGCTCAGCAGGGAGCCGACGGCGAATTTCAGGGTATAGCCGATCCAGCGGCGGTGCTGGGGCATGAGCTTATGGTCGGGATACAGTATCTTGTCCAGATAGAGTCTCCACTGGTCCACGTCGGTGATGGCCCGGGGGTCCGGGCGGATGTCGGCGGGGCGCTCCTTGGCGTAGCCGGCGTGGAAGCCGGCGATGATCTCGCCCAGCAGTGCCGCCGCCTGACGGCGGATATCGCCCTCGCGGTGCATCAGCAGCTCGTAGAGGAACGTCAGGGTCTGGACCTTCTGGGGGATATGCAGATAGAGGGAGTAGGACTCCATCACCGCCAGATAGGCGCGGAGACGGCGCCAATCCGTCTCGCCGCGGGCCTCCTCCAGCAGACGGGCGAAGCTGCGCTGATCGGTGAGGCGGTGCATCAGCTCCATATTGTGGCCCACGCAGCGGAGCGTCAGGGCGCGGAGGGCCTCGTCGTCGGTCATAAGGGCTGTGTGCTTCTCCGGCAGCGGGGGCGTATCGCCGCCGGACATGGTGACATCCACGCCGCGGCTGACCATATACTGCTCAAAGTCCTCCAGCCGGGCGTAGACACGGGTATAGCGCTTCTGCTTCTCGCCGTCCACGTCGTCCAGCTTGTCCAGGATCACCTGAAAGGCCTCGGCCAGAGTGGAGATACGTGTGATCTCCCGGCCCTGCGCATCGTGGAGCTGCTTGACGCGGAAGTCGGCGTAGATCAGCAGCAGCGCCTCCACGGAGAGGTAGTCGGGCTCCAGGTCCCAGACGGAGTGGTTGGCGGCCACGTGGCCGATATCGGTCATCCGGCGGCGGCGGAACCACTGGTCGGTGTAGAAATAGTGCAGGTAGGGCACGCGCTCGCCGGGGCGGCAGCCGAACTTGCCCAGATCGTGGCCGGCGGCGGCGCCGGAGACCAAGGCCACGTCCACGGCCACGCCGCTTTTCCGCAGAGCGCGGGCGGCGGTGACGGCGATGTGGTGGACACCGGCGATATGCTCAAGGGTGCGGTAGGGCGTGACCTCCAGGCCCAAACGCATCAGCTCATAGACGAACTCCCGCCTCCACAGGCGCAGGAAGCGCTGATAGGACGGGGCGCAGGGGCTGCCGGCCAGCTCATCATCGGTCAGGAAATCGAAGGTCCAGGCCGGGTCGTGGGGCAGCAGCTCCGCCTCGGCGGCAAACAGCACCTGCAGCACCGACAGCAGGAACACCGCACCGGGGGCGAAGGGCTCCGCATCGGTCTTTTCCGGGTAGAGCAGGCGGCGGGCATAGTCATAGGCATAGGCCAACCAGCCCTCGGACGGTTCGCCGGGGCACAGCACCTCCAGCTCCGGGCGGCAGAGGGACAGCACGTCGGCACAGCGGAGGCGCACACCGCTGAACAGCCCGGCAAAGCGCTGCATATAGCCCTCGGTCTCGAGGGCGCGGAGCAGGGCGTCCCCGGGGGCAAAATAGTCCGCGGCGGGACGGTCGGAAAGGCGGCGGCGCAGGGCCAGGTCCATCTGGCGGATACGTTTTTTGTTCATGGCAAAACCTCCTGCCGGTGGTATCGTACGCGGGCCGTGTCCGCCGAAAGGCGCCCGTACACCGGTAAGATGTCCGGGATGGACACGGCACACCATAATAATAGGACACTCCCCCGCACGCTGTCAATATTCCGCGGGGCGTTTTGCCACCGTTTTGATACGGAACCTTAGTAAGGTCTTAAGCGTGTGTTCACGATTTATTCACATTTTGAGGGCCGCACACATGATATGATATTGGCGGGGCGGTGGCGGAACGGAATGACAATTTCTGCCGTCTAAGTAAATAGGCAAATCATCCCGCGGGCGCGCGGGAAGGAAAAAGGAGAACACGACATGAAAAAAGCGGCTTTTGTACTGGCGCTGGTGATGCTGCTGGGCTGTGTGTCCGGCTGCGGCGCAGCGGAGGGCGAGGCCTCCGTGCAGTCGGTGTCTATGATCTGCGGGCTGGGGTCCGTAGGTCTGGCGGACCGGTTCGCGGGCATCGTCAGCCCGCTGGGCGAGACGACCATCAGGAAAAACGACGCCATGCCCATCGACACCATCAAGGTGAAGGTGGGCGACAGCGTGAAAAAGGGCGACGTGCTGCTGACCTATGACCTCAGCCAGATCCGCACCGACCTGGAGATGGCCCAGCTGGAGCTGGAGCAGCGGAACGCCACGCTGGAGTACCAGCCGGCGGAGCTGGAGAACATACAGAAGCTGATGGACAGCACCTATGACGACGCCACCAAGCGGCAGTACGCCCTGGATCTGCGGGAGCAGAACGTGAAGGTGCTGGAGACGAAGGCCAACATCGCCACCAAGAAAAAGGACATTGAGAAGCTGAAGGCCAACACCGCCGACAGCACCGTCAAGTCTCCGGTGGACGGCGAGGTACAGTCCCTGAACCCGGACGGCGGCACGGACAACTCCGGCAACGCCCTGCCGTTCATGACCATCGTGGAGACGGGCGGCTTCCGCATCAAGGGCTATGTGAATGAGAACAACGCCGGCGTGCTGACTGAGGGCACGGCGGTGGTCATCCGTTCCCGGGTCAGCGACCAGACGTGGAAGGGCAGCATCAGCTCCATCGACTGGAACAACGCCCAGCAGACGCGCAGCGACTACGGCGACAGCGACACGGCCATGTCCAGCAAGTACCCCTTCTATGTGACGCTGGAGGGCGACGGCGAGGGCCTGCTGATGGGCCAGCACGTGTACATAGAGCCGGACTACGGTCAGGAGGACACCCAGGACGAAAGCCTGATCAACCTGCCCAGCTACTTCATCAACGACGCCGAGGGCAAGCCCTGGGTGTGGGCTCAGAACAGCAAGGGCAAGCTGGAAAAGCGGAGCATCACCCTGGGCGAGTACAACACGGAGACGGACACCTATCCCGTGACGGACGGCCTGACGGCGGAGGACTACATCGCCTATCCCGACGAGAGCCTGAAGGCGGGCATGACGTGCATCACCTATGACGAGGGCACCTTTGACCCCGGCGCCAGCGGCGGCGAGGTATACCCCGAGGGCGACGGTGAAAAAATCGACGAAAACGTGCCCATGGACGGCATGGACGGCGGCGATATGCCCGCTGGGAACGACCCCGTCACGGACGACGGCGGCACCGCAGCCGTGATTCCCGGCGGCGCGGCCGCCTCCGCGTCAGCGGTCATTCCGCCGATGGAGGGCTGAGCATGATTTTGGAAATGCGCGATATATGCAAGGACTACCCCATGGGAAAGTCCGTGGCACATATCCTGAAAAACGTGAACCTTGACGTGGAGGAGGGGGAATACCTGGCTATCATGGGTCCCTCCGGCAGCGGCAAGACCACGCTGATGAACCTGATCGGATGCCTGGACGTGCCCACCAGCGGCAGCTATCTGCTGGGCGGACGGGACGTGACCACCTGCAACAACAAGCAGCTGGCGGAGGTGCGGAACAAGGAGCTGGGCTTCGTGTTCCAGAGCTTCAACCTGCTGCCGAAGCTGACGGCGCTGGAAAACGTGGCGCTGCCCCTGCTGTACGGCGGGGTGAAGAAGGCGGAACGCCTGGAACGGGCCCGGGCCGCGCTGGAGACGGTGGGGCTTTCCGACCGGGTGGACCACCGGCCGGACCAGCTGTCCGGCGGACAGTGCCAGCGGGTGGCTATCGCACGGGCCATCGTGGGCAAGCCGAAGCTGCTGCTGGCCGACGAGCCCACCGGCGCGCTGGACAGTGCCAGCGGCGCGGCGGTGATGGAGCTGTTTCAGCAGCTGCATGACGGCGGCTCCACCATCATCATGATCACCCACGACCATTCCATCGCCAACCACGCCGCCAAGGTCATGACCATACGGGACGGCGTACTGTCGGGAGGTGATGACTATGAGTGAGAAGCTGACGCTGCGGGAAAAGCTGCATATCGGCGAAAAGCGCCCCGACGGTGAGAAGCCGCGCATGAGCAAGAAGCTGAAAAAGGGCATTATCGCCGCCGCCTGCGTGGTGGGCGTGTGCGGCGCGGTGTGGGGCGGACTGACCATCGCCCGGAACGCCCAGCGGGGCGACGTGAACGTATACGCCGTCAACGACTTCGCCATGACCGACTACTGGGGGGACACCTCCAACACCAGCGGCATGGTGACCACGGACAAATTGCAGAAGATCTACATCTCCCAGAGCCAGACGGTGAAGAAGGTGTGGGTCAAGGAGGGCGACAGCGTCAAGAAGGGCACGGCGCTGGTGAGCTATGACTCCACCCTGACACAGGCCACCGTGGAGCGCGCCAAGATCGACTATGACCGGCAGACGGAGAACCTGGAGGTCATGAAGAACGAGCTGGAGCTGCTGAAGAAGGCGAAGAACAAGGAGACGCTGCAGGCGGAGCGCAACGGCCTGCAGAGCAAGCTGGATAAGCTGATAGAGGATGCGGACAAGGCCGCCGGGTACAAAGACCCGGTAACCCCCGGTTTTGTCACCGTGGAGGGCAATCTTGGCAACACCAAGGATAAGCCCCTGTACTACATCTACACCGGCACACTGACACTGGATCAGGCCACGCTGGAAACGCTGCTGGCAGAGAAAACGGAAGCCTATATCGTTGCCTTCAAGCGGGAGGGCGACATCGCCGGCGGCGCCATTACAGAGAGCTGGGGCCTGCACCTGAAGCTGGTAAACGCAGCTCCCGACCCCACCCCTGGCGGTGAGACCAGCGGCAATACCAGCTCCGGCGAGGACACCGGTTCCGGTCAGACCACCGTCACCGTACTGACCAACGAAGGCAATGGCAGCGACAACAACGACAAGCCCGCCGCAGCTGAGAAGAAAATTTCCCTGGAACTGCTGAATGGTATGCCCGACTATCCCGAAAAGGCACGGGAATACAACACCAAGGAAATCCAGGACCTGCAGAAGAAGATCGCCCAGATCGACGAGCTGCTGGACACCTCCATGACCCAGCTGGATCTGAACAAGGCCATTCTGGAGAAGGCTCAGGCGGTAAAGGAGCAGGAGGTCAACCTGAAGGTGGCGAAGCTGAAGCTGGACAAGAAGCTGGCGGAGCTGGGCGACGGCAACGTGTACGCGGAGTTCGACGGCACGGTGAAGGCCGTGCGGGACCCGGACGAGGCCTATAACAACAGCGAGGCCGTGGTGGAGCTGTCCGGCGGCGGCGGATATTACGTCACCGGCACCCTCAGCGAGATGGATCTGGGCAGCGTGCAGGTGGGCGACACCGTATCCATCAGCAGCTGGATGACCGGAGCGGCCTGCGAGGGCACCATCGTGTCCATCGACGACTATCCCACCAGCAACGGCAACAACTGGGGCGACGGCAACAGTAACGTGTCCTACTACCCCTTCAAGGTGTTTGTCACCGAGGACGCGAATTTGCAGCCCAATGACTATGTGGATATACAGTACCAGAAGGACACCAGCGCGGAAGAAAGCGGCAGCTCACTGTATCTGGAGAGTATGTTCATCCGGACCGACAACGGCAAGAGCTATGTGATGGCCCAGGGCGAGGACGGCAGACTGGAGCAGCGGTGGGTGCAGACCGGCCGGGATCTGTGGGGCAGCTACACCCAGATACGGGGCGGGCTGACCATCGACGACTATGTGGCGTTCCCCTATGGACGCGACGTGGTGGAGGGTGCCCACACCCAGGAGGCCACGGCCGACCAGCTGTACAACTACGGCATATAAAGGAGGCGGGATAACCACATGTTGGAAAATATAAATCTCGCCTTTCAGGGCGTGTGGAGCCACAAGCTGCGGTCGTTTCTGACCATGCTGGGCATTATTATCGGTATCGCAGCCATCATCACCATCGTGTCCACCATTCAGGGCACCAACGAG
>ENA-UEPJ01004403-UEPJ01004403.1-human-gut-metagenome-genome-assembly--contig:-NODE-4403-length-11078-cov-26.424416_pt1 | contig 11078 bp, 6 predicted proteins | sample MGYA00242890_ERZ507896 | MGnify/ENA primary metagenome ERZ507896 (study PRJEB26167, sample SAMN06115508) | human gut metagenome | host: Homo sapiens | place: China:Qinghai | collected 2015-08-20... | reverse complement strand
CGCTCAATACCGTCAGAACCTTTTCGGGTGAACCGGCGAACCGGAAAGCCCACGAAGCTACACTCCCTTCCGGATTCATTGGTGCCGGAAATTCAGAATTCTCTCCCGTTACCTTTTTCCAATTTAATCTACCTTCATCCTCGTCATTGAAATAATACGTATCTGTAAATTCTGCACCTTTAGCACCTAATCCTAAACTAACAAAAACAGTTCCGGTGGCTGGATCCGTAAAACATACGGCAGCCTCTCGGGGTGCACCACCAAACTCTACCGATTTTTCCCAATCCCCCAGATGATCGTCGTCATCACAAGAAGCAAAGATTAAGCCTAATACTGTCAGAACCAAAAAATTTAATGTTCTCATACTTATCTATTTACCTAGTTATTTAAATTATTTATTTCGTTCTAAATTCTCTTCATATTACAAAAACAGTAGGCAAAACTACACATTTTAAAAACAAATCCAATAAAAAAAAGACGAAATATCTATTGTTTCTCTTTTTTACAATTTATTCAGATAAAATGACCGCAGGTTCTTCCGTATTTTAGAAAATAGTTATACCTTCGCATCTTGATTAAATCAAAACAGATTATAACATGAGAATAGTTTTTCTGGCAGGTCTTTTATTCGCTCTATATTCATGCAACAATGACCTAAATACGATTGGAGATACAATGGTCCCCGCTGAGGGTTATGTGAATATAGAAACTTTTGACATCGAGACATCCACCGTTCGACTGGATTCATTTCCCACAAGTCTTAATATATTAACTAATATGTTGGAAAGTAATCAGCTCACTTTAGGCAAAATGACTGATAAAACCACGGGAGTTACAACTGCCACTCCTTATTTCCAGCTTATTGGAAACGGGAATACCGGGATACCGAATTATGATGATAATTACGTTTACGATTCTTTGACCCTTGCATTTCCTTTTAAGTATGACGAAACAAAGATTTTGGCAGGAGATACAGCAACATTGCAAACCTATCGAGTCTATCGGCTGAAGAATTTTCCGCCCACGGATTTCGACGATCCCTGTATCTACAACAAAAGAAACACCCTACATTTAAACATACCGTTCAAGAAATCAAAAAAACAAACGCTGCAAAAACGAACCAACAGCAGCAAAAGTTATCGCTTATTTTTCGCATTCTCTTTATATTCGGTAGGTGTCATACCAAAACGTTGTTTAAAACATTTGCTGAAATAACGAGGATCATTAATACCTACCATATAAGCAATCTGCGTCATATTATAATCACCACTCTCTATCAATTGTGCGGCACGTTTCACACGCATCTCTTTAATAAACTCAATGGGGGCAAGTCCTGTCAGGGTCTTCAGTTTCTTGAAAAAGACAGAACGGCTCACCGCAAGCTCCTGTACCAAATCATCCACTATCAAATCGCCATTATCCATATTCTTCTCCATTAATTCCGTCAGTTTCTCCATAAACTTACGGTCATGGGAAGACATCTCAGGCTGTGTTTGCTGTTCTTCCTCCGCAACAGGCTGAATATTCATCAGATTCGCACAATACAACTGTTGCAACTTGACACGTTGTGTCAGAATATTCTCCACCCTGGCCTTCAGGTAAGTAGCACTGAACGGCTTCGTTATATAATCCTCAACTCCCAGTTCCATACCTTCCAACTTACTGTCCATATCCGTCTTAGCCGTCAGTAAAACGACTGGAATGTGACTGGTCGCCATATTAGCACGCAAATCTTCTGTCATGGTAATACCATCCTTTTCCGGCATCATGATATCACTAATAATAATATCCGGAACAAACTTCAAAGCCTTATCCAAACCTTCAGCCCCATTGACAGCCTCTATGACGTTGAAATTTGAGATAAAGATACTACGCAAAAAGAAACGAAGTTCCAAATTATCTTCAACCAGCAACATCGTTTTGCTTTCATTCCTCTTCTCTTCATGTCCCTGAACAGATTCTTCCACCTCTTCCGGCTTCATTTCGACAGAATCAGAGAGAATGAACTCTACATTCTCCGTATAGTGCTCCTTGCCTTTCAAAAACTCAACCGTGAAACAACTGCCCTCCCCCTCTTTACTATCCACACGGATAGTCGCTTTGTGCAGTTCCACCAATTCCTTAACCAAAGAAAGACCGATACCAGAACTTTGCTGATTAAACAAATTCTTGTCCAACAGATTTTCAAAACGGACAAAAAGGGAAGCTTTCTTGCTTTCAGAAATTCCTATACCTTGATCCTGCACACCAATCGCCACATTATGTTCATTTTCATGAATGAAAAGCGTAATCATCTTACCCTGTGGAGTATACTTGAAAGCATTGGAAAGCAGATTGAAGACAATCTTTTCCAACTTATCCGCATCTACCCACAGTTTCAAGGAAGGCATTTCACTTTCGAATACAAAATCAATATGATGCTCTTCGGCCAGCGATTCAAAATTATCCATGATATGGTGTACAAAAGGAACAATATCTATCTGCTCTATACGCAACTTCATCTTATTTTTCTGTATTTTGCGGAAATCAAGAATTTGGTTCACCAAGCGAAGCATACGGTCGGTATTACGTTCTACTACATGCAATTGCTCACGTACATCATCCGGCAAAGTCTTGTTTTTCAGAACATATTCCACTGGACCTGCAATCAATGTCAGCGGAGTGCGAAGTTCGTGAGAAATATTTGTAAAAAAGCGAAGCTTTATATCAGAAACCTGCTGTTCCACAGACACTTCATGTTTCAGACGATAAATGGTAAACAATATATATACTCCTGAAAACAGAATCAACAGAAAAGCAAGAATATAAATTGCCATAGCCCAAGCCGTTTCCCAAAACGAAGGCTGAATGGTGATTCTCAAACTGCGCTCATTCTCTACCCAAACCCCATCACTATTGGTCGATTTAACCTGAAATACATAATCCCCTTTCGGCAGATTGGTGTATGTAGCGGTACGTTGTTTATCCACATAATTCCATTCCTTATCAAATCCATGCAAACGATAAGCATAACGGATATTTTCAGGATAAATCATATCCAAGGCTGCAAAGGACAAAGTTACAATATTCTCCTTGTGCGAAAGTACCAGGTGTTCTGTATTATCAAGAGACTGTCGCAACAAACTGCCTGATACACCCGGAATCACCTCCTGATTGGATATTTTCAACGTTCCGAAAACAATGGATGGAACATAATTGCTTTTCTTGATATGTTCCGGTTCAAAATAAAGCATACCACGACTGGTGCCAAAGAGTAGGGTACTGGAACTAAGATTCAGCGATGTCCCCTCCTCAAAACGTATTTTGCCCCCAAAATCCCGTTCATTATAATTTTCAAAACGCTGTTCGGACGGAATAAATTTACTCAATCCGTTTTCCGTACTTATCCACAGATTCCCCGTGTCATCCTCTTCTACAGACAACAGGATATCTGAAGGCAGACCATCCTTCACGGTATAGGATTTAAATACCGCCTTCCCTTCCCCGTTCATGGAAACAAGCTGGTTAAGTCCTCCCCCAAATGTAGCCAGATAAACTTCTCCTTGTGAAGTGGTGACAATCCGATATACGTTATTGTTGCTCAGACAATTCATATCATCGGGGATACGTGCATAAAGATGGAATACAATCGACTCCGGATCTTTAAAATCCTCTTTAAAACTAAGCGCGCCATCACTGCTCCCCACCCATATATTCCCTTTCTTGTCAGAAGTGATATGGCGTACACGGTAACAACGGTCATACGGAAAACCTTTCAGGTTATTTCTAGAACTAATAAACACATATTTCCCTTCAGGAGTTTTCTGAATATAATTCAACCCTCCACCGAAAGTTGCCACCCAAATGCGTCCATGCTTGTCTTCATGTAACCAGTAAACACTATTATGACTCAGGCTATAAATATCATCTTCATCATATTTGAATCGAGTAAACTTAAAATGGGTCCCCTCCTTTTCTGCCAGAATAATACCATCCCCTTTGGTCGCAATCCAAATGTTTCCGTGAGAATCTTGCATGATATGATAAGGAACTCCCCGTAACGGTCTGCCAGATTTGGCTATATCCCCCTCTTCAGTCAGAATACCCTGAAAATCTAAATCAGAAGAATAAATTTCAATCTGACCATCCCGTTTTCCCATCCAGATGCGATGTTCGCTATCTTCAAACAACGCACGTACCGTATTGGAATTCAAGTCATAACTGTGACCCATGCGGGGATAAATATGGAACTGGCTTCCTAAAAAAGTAATCTTCTCCAACCCCTTAGAATGAGTACATAACCAAAGATTGCCTTGCTTATCGGATAACATGGAATGTAATTTATTGGAAAAGTGCCAATCGGGTGAATCGGGATCATTATAGAAAGGCAACAGCCGATTTGCCTCTCTGTCATACCAAGAAAGCCCTCCTCCTTGCGGATGTACCCACAAATTACCGTTCAAGTCTTCACAAATATGAAAACTGGGATAGGAACGATCGGCACCACGAGGCTCCACTTGCATCTTTTCTTGCTTAAATACTTCCGTCAAAGGATTGAAATGACAAACTTTTCCCCATTCGGTCATCTCAAACCATGCTTCCTGCTTACTGTCAACATAAACAGAACGGAAAGCGTCTGCCGGGAATTCGGGACAATTGGATTTATTATAGACTTTACACTCTTTTGTATCCGAATGATACAATATCAATCCTTCATGGGCAGTCGTTATCAACAGTCCCGTACCTTTTATTTCATTTATAGCAATCACTTTATCCTTTACCGGCAATTCCCAAAGACGAAAGATTTCATTCTGCAAAGAATAGCACCATATCCGTCCTCTGTCTGATCCAAAATAAAGTTCGTCACCATAACTGCAAAAAGAGTAGAAGGCCTGTACGGGTTCATCTTTGCCTGACTGGATATTCACAAAATAAGAGACAGGCTCTTCTTTATCATTCGTAATCTTCAGCAGACCGTTATCAGTAAGCAACCACTCTTGATTGTAAGCATCGCTAAAAACCTGATTAATATGAACGGCATTTCCTCCACGACTATGAGTAGCATATACTTGGGTAGTTATACTGTAATCTTTAGGGTTTGTTTTCACACGGACAGCCCCCTCATTTTCAGAAAGTAGCCAAATGACACTGTCGGGCAATATTTTAATAGAAGAGAAACGCATACCCTCCTCTTCACCTTCAGCAGGGATTTGTTCGAATTTCTCTGTTCTTTGGTCAAAACGATACACACGGTAATCATACGTTTGCAGCCAAATATAATTATAAGGGTCTACTTCCAATAAGTCTACCCGGTTGTTAGTCATAGTAATTTTATTCCCTTGTCTGGCTTTATAAACTTTGAAGTCATAACCGTTGAACCGGTTGATTCCATCCCAAGTAGAGAACCATAAAACTCCATTATGGTCTTGTACCATGCTCATGATGGAGTTCTGAGATAAACCGTTTTCCGAAGAATAATGAGTAAAGATACAATTAGGCTGACTTTTTGCATAAAAAAAGAGCAGCAAAGTAAGTATAAACAGAATGTGTCTTTTCATTTCGTAGATTTTCATATATAGTATGGCAAAAATACATAAAAAACGAGAGATACTGACATACAAGTTCCTAAAAAAATAAAAGGGGCAAAGTTAAATCCCCCTTTTATCATTCTACTCTTCCCTGACACTTTCCATAGGAGCAAATAGAATTCCTCCCTACAGTGACAAAGTATTATTACTGGTAGAAAGAACAGCTTATCTCTTTAAATTCTGCAACAACACATTTCCATTTTCCACCGGATTCCATCCGTCATCACCTGCCAAAATCTGTGCTTCATTATAATTACTGATATCGTTCAGCTGCTTTCCAAACGAAGCACGCGAAGCGGTAGCCGCCCCTTCTCCCGTATTCCGGTATTCAGCATAGAATACGGTTTCCTCATTTTCTTTTTTGCCCCAGTTGTTCCAACCCACCGGAAGAATATGCTTTCCCAAATCACAATGAATATAAACAGCCTGTGCATAAGGACGCCAAGGACGGGACAAATACACCTTCTGAGCCTCAGCCACACCCGTCAATTTACAGCCTATAAAAACATAGCCATATTTTTTGCCTTGATCTGTAGAAGGAGCGGTAACATACCCATCACCCAAACTATGGATGGTGCAATCCTTAAACAATGCCGTAGACCAGCCAAAAATAAAATCCACTGTACCCTCTATATAACAATGGTCATAAAACTGACGACTGTCTTTGCCATAAGTGTACAAAGTATCCTGATTTCCCAAAAAACGACAGTTTTTGAAATAAGCGCGATCTCCACTAACAAAACAGGCCACTGCCTGCCCCACTCTGCCGGCACTATTCTCGAAAGTGATATTCTCAGCATAGAAATCGGGAGCATAGATATAACAGGTTGATGAACCGGAGGTAGACATTTCTTCTCCGAAATAGTTCTTTTTAGCAGCAAAATCATCATTTGTCAGAATTGCTCCGTCCTCACCTATCAAAGAAACACTAATCTTGCTTTCAGGAATAACCACTTTTTCTTTATATACCCCTTTACGGACTAGAATAGTAGTGCGTCCTGCTTTACGAAAATCGGGGACAGCATGAATCGCTTCCTGAATGGTAAAGAAATCACCACTGCCATCTTTTGCCACTACAAAATCATAATGACGTACAAAAGGCGCCAATGCAGGAACCTCTTTAGCTATAGCATCCACCGTCAAACCAGCAATAGTACGCGCCCCATATACATTCAGGTGCGTATTATCCTCACGCCCTTTCGGACAAGCTGCACACACACCTTCAGGAATCCACATGAACAATTTTTTTGAAGCCTCCGGTCCCATCTCCTGCACCAAATCATGCGTTATCTTGTTCATATCCACAAAAGGCACATCCAACTCTTTTGCCACGTTACGCGGAGACTCCAAATATTTTCCATGAGTATCAATCAACACTTCTCCATCTTGAGAAACACTCCCCTTTGACAAATCCTTGCGCACATCATCTTCGGCTACCGCATTTTTATTATTCCGGAAATTACGACGGACAATGGCATTAAACAACACGGGAATTCCCCCTTTAGCACGTGTTTCTTTTACAAAACGGCGTAGATTGGCATCAAAAGTAGATCCGGGATCAGTATGACGTTTCTCATCGGCCTTCTCATCATTATGCCCAAACTGAATAAAAACATAATCACCCGGCTTTACTTTATTAATTACTACCTCCCACAATCCTTCATCAATAAAACTTTTAGAACTCCGACCATTTCTAGCATGGTTTTCCACACGAATATTCTCACTGAAATATCCTCCCAGCACATGGCCCCATCCACGTTCCTGATTACCTCCCTCTAAGGGTTTGTTAGCCATAGTCGAGTCACCTATCATAAAGATAGTAATTGTGCGGTCTGCCGTAAAAGCAGAAAACAACAAGGCAACAAATGCCATCAACATCTTAATTTTCATCGCTTTCTATTTTAAATTTTGATTAAAGAACTCAAGTATATCATCCTGTATCTCCTTACTGCAAAAATGGGGCAAATCATAGAACTTGGTAGTCAACAGATTTTCTACCGATTGACTCTTCCATACATCCTGCATGGTAGAGAAAGCGCTTTCAACGCCCTTTACAGGAAAAAGTTTGTCCCGCAAGCCATTGATGAACAACATCGGTTTGGGGCAGGCGATAGATGCCACATGAGGATAATCCATCCAATTCCGTATTCCGGGAATAATCATGGAATAAGCAGACCCGCCTTTGTTCTGATTATTGGTAAGTGTCATTAAGCTATCTGTAGTATTCATCCAGCACACAGCAGCGCCTGCCTTCACCACATCTGTAGCGGCACTGACCATCCAGGCACGATGTGCTCCCATAGAAAATCCCATAGTACCTATCTTTTCCTTATGAACCATGGGCAATGAGGCCAGAAATTCCGCGCTACGGATATCATCCCAGGCTATCAAGGCTCCCCAAGACATTCCCATCTGTAACATATTGGCCGCCAACGCTTGCTGTGAGTCATAGCGTACTCCTTCCTTACGTCCCCGTTCCCCCCAAAACAAGGCATCCACAGCAAGCACTACATATCCGTGACTTGCCAGATAATCACCTACATACTGTTTGTCATAACATTTTTCCGCCCAATCGTCCGCATCGGCCAGTACAGATGCTTCCACACCGAACGGACGTACCATTTTCTCTTTCCCTATCGAAAAATGCGCACCGTGATCGTGAAGCAGCAATACTGCCGGGAACGGGCCATTCCCGTCAGGAACCAACAGATAAGCGGGAACACGAGAATATTCCGAAACACTGAACAAAATCTTCTCCGCCCTATATCCATTCCGTTGCTCGGTATCTATCACTTCCTTATCAAAAGCCGTAGCAGGAGGAGCAGGCAACATGCAATCCAATAACGTTTTTCGAGCTTCCTCACGCCACTTCTTGAAATTTCTGATGGAAGAATTTCCCCAAGCCATAGGATAAGTCAGGTTTTCTTTCATCTTCTGATAGAACAGCGGCATATCATTCTGCGTTTCATAACGCATAGAGACTGTTTCCACCTTTTCTTGAGCAGAAGCCGTCAGACTTATCCCAAACAACAATAAACAAATTACAGTATTCTTCATAAACCTATACCTAACAAACTTTACTTTTCAAGGTAACTAATTAATTTTATCATATTATCAATATAATCCCCAACAGAGATGCACAATTCTCCGGTGGTACACGGATAAGGTGATGTATCGTGCTCGTCCCCTACAAAGGTAGCTATATATTTCGTTTCCTCACTAGGTCCTGAAACAGTATATGGCTTATACGGGTTCGAGGTTGACTTTAAAGGAGAGAGCCAGCAACCGTCCTTAGTCAGTGATTTCACCAATTTCCGGGCAACTTCTTCCGTAGCTTTTCCACGTAAACGAGTATAATATTTAGGTAAAGGAACCAAATGATCCTGCAGCAAAGGTGAATTCTTCGCCAATTCGGATACAGGAAGTTTTTTCACTTCCTCATAACGACGACGCAGTTCACCTGGATTCACAAAAGTTGCCGAATTATAATGAGCTATTGTATTTTCTATATTCTGATCTATATAATAAGTACCGTTTTTCACATTACTTCCTTTACGATGGACATACAGTGGTTTACCAGTATCAGGATCTACAAAACGAGGAACCAAAATAGCTTCCGGATTAGTCGACTGACTCTTCCATTTCTTCACATCCGATTCCGGTAATTTCATTGATTCCAAAAAACGAATTGCAGCAGGAATCCCCGACAGGAAACGAGTATCAGCTGTAAGTTTATAGTAATCCATCATTAAATTAACAAGACGGACGGTAGTACCGGTGTTCACACTGCGCGGTTCATAAGAACGGGCATGAGCCGGTTTCAAATCATCTACTGTATATTGGTCTGCCCAGCCTGCATAAGGTTCCCCTTGTTGAAGGGAAATCATCAAGTACATAGCACGCATAATAGGCTCCTTTACCCCTTGCAACCCCATTGCCTGATAGCATTGAATCAAAAACTCGGTCGCATCAGGAATCACATCATCATTCAGAGTAATAAAAGACGAATAATCTTTCTTACCTTGAAAAGGGTGATCATACATCAAAGGATACCGTTGAGGCCATCCGCCCACCGGATATTGACTTTTCAAGACAAAATCAATGGTTTTCTCCAAAGCCGGACGGAAAGCAGGATCATTTTTTTCCACATACATACGAAGTAGAAATTTGGCAGCCTCCATAGTACCCGCATCATCGTAAGTCGCATTTCCATAATAATGTTGAAATTCTTCCAGACGCCAGCCATTTTTACCAACGGTATCATACCAGGACTTTAAGGAGTTCTCTCCTGCAAAATCGAACACATAATTCCATCCGCCACATTCAAGCTGTCCCCAAATCAAGGTGTTAGCCACTTTTTTCGCAGCTTCATAATAATACTCATCTCCTGTAGCATGATAAGCGTCAAGCAACAAATGACCGACAGAAGGAGTTCCCGGCGGCTGAATCCATACCATTGTCCTCTTGGCTTCCATCTCTCCCCATGAACGGGACATATCCGGCAAATAATTCCATACGAAGCCACCATTATAACTCACTTTGTCCATCATAAACCGAGTGGCGGTTTTCATCGTATTTATAACTTGGTCATCTAATTTTTTATTAGTTTGGGCTATACCTATACAAGCAAAATTTGCCATGCACAGGCAAAGGACAATTCTTTCCCAGTTCTTCTTTAATGTGCTTTTCATTGTTGTTTTAGTGTTTTGATTCAAGTTTAAATATCATTATGAAGCAAAATAAGCCATTTTCCGGAGCTTGGATTTGTAATATTTGGTCTTTTCCTCGTATATTTTAATCACGACGAACTACCCTCCCCATATTATAAGTATATTTGAAGAAAAGTTTTAGTTATTCATTTTATATTAAATGCAAGATCATGAATCGTAAAGTAAGAACCGCATTGTATGCTTGCGCCTTGATGGCACCACTACTATTGCAGAGCTGCAATGCACAAAGTGAAAAAAAAGAGAGCAACAAAGAGTGTACTGAAGAAACAAACAAAAACACTGAAAAAAAGGTTATGAAAACAGGTAGTGAAAACTTCATTTTTGCAGAAGGCAAAGAATGGGAACCTGCAGGCGAAGGTGTAGTGCGCCAGATCATGGGTTACAATGATGACATCATGGTTGTTAAAGTAAAATTTGAAAAGGGAGCTGTAGGAGCTGTCCACCATCATATCCATTCACAAGTGACCTATGTGGAAAGTGGAAAATTTGAGTTCACCATCAATGGTGTGAAAAAAATTGTATCGGCCGGCGACTGTCTATATAAGGAACCGGATGCTGTGCATGGTTGTGTATGCCTGGAGCCGGGTATGCTGATAGATTGTTTCAGCCCGATGCGTGCTGATTTCTTGGAAAAGAAATAGACAAGCCATATATTCCATCCACTGCAGGAGCAGATTGCTGTGCCCTCCTTTGGGCATTTAATATGGGATATTCAGTAAATGTCTCTAAAAAATAAGATGGCATATGAAGATGATAGGGCATGACCATTTCATATGCCATT
>ENA-UEPJ01004399-UEPJ01004399.1-human-gut-metagenome-genome-assembly--contig:-NODE-4399-length-11092-cov-60.172038_pt1 | contig 11092 bp, 8 predicted proteins | sample MGYA00242890_ERZ507896 | MGnify/ENA primary metagenome ERZ507896 (study PRJEB26167, sample SAMN06115508) | human gut metagenome | host: Homo sapiens | place: China:Qinghai | collected 2015-08-20... | reverse complement strand
GCAAAATCCTGAGCAACTTTTTGTTGCTCAGGTACTTAAAAAAAATATTTTATAATAGTGTTGCGGAATTAAGGTTAAATAGAGAAGCGACATCTCCCGGTTCTTTGCATACGAACTATAACGGAACACATCTCCCTGATGACGCGCTTTCACTTCCTGAAGATCAGAAGCAGACCGCAAGCCTAATGTCAAAAACGTCTCGGTCTGCTTTAAATAACGTTTGCCCAAAAGCAACTGCTCTTCGGCCAACTGCAAAAGTTTTTCATCCAATACCACCTTATAATAAGCCTCGACTACTTGGTAAGCCAACTCATTCTGTTTTGCCAGACGGCTCCACTCCTTTTCCTTTTGCACCAAACGGGTAAAGCGCAAACGGTTGATCCGAGTAAATCCTTCAAATAAGGAAAGGGTAACATCCATGCCCACTGTTCCCTGATTGTAAGAGTCAGAAGTATACCCGTTAGTGCCGGGATCAATAGAACGGCCTATATGCCTGCCCACTTCTGCCTGTACAGATACGCTAGGCATAAACTTTCCCATAGCTGCCACATAATCAGTATGGGCTTCTTGCACTTCTATCTGTGTGTTTTTAAATTCGAGATTATGTTTCCAAGCATAATGTATACAATCGTCCAGCGTGGTCTGCCCATCTAGAGGCAAAACCAACCCTAACAATACACACACAATTATCATTTTATTTTTCATACTTTTTTTACTTTGACGGATAAAGTAAAGCAAATGGCATGCCATAAGCATCAAACTATTAATTATCAACAATATATAAATTTAGAATTACCAAATACTGTCCATTTCTTAGACGCTGTTGCGTCCAACTCATGGACACTCCCACTCCTATAAAAAGAATAAAAATCGATCACGAGCAGACTTTTACCATGTATTTTAGGTTATAGACACCGACGCTTCACTATAAAACTGAATTTAAGAGGAGAAACTATTAAATTATCTTCCAAAAACGTCCAATTATTAGACACCTCATTTGGAGGAACAAGCAAAAGCAAATATCTTTATCCCCGAAAGCAAATTAATGATGGAAAAAGGAACTATTTTAATTGTAGACGATAACAAAGGAGTACTGGCATCACTGGAACTTTTATTGGAAACAGAATTCAGCGAAATTAAAACAGCCGGTAATCCTAACCAAATCATATCCATACTCAATACTTCACCGATAGACGTCATCATTCTCGACATGAACTTTTCTGCCGGCATCAATAATGGCAACGAAGGCTTGTATTGGCTTAAACGCATCCGAGAAATCGCTCCCACCCTTCCCGTCGTGATGCTCACTGCCTACGGGGACGTGGAATTGGCCGTCAAAGCACTGAAAAATGAAGCTACCGACTTTTTACTGAAACCATGGGATAATCAAACCCTTGTGCACAAGATAAAAGAAGCATTCGGCAACGGAAAGAAAAGCAAAGTACCTTCCCCTATCCTAGGTCATAAGCCGCAAATGATTGTCGGTCAGTCGCCCGCCATGCAACAACTCATGAAAATGGTCATCAAGGTAGCACGCACCGATGCCAACATTCTTATCACCGGCGAAAACGGAACCGGAAAAGAAATGCTGGCACGCGAAATCCACCACCTTTCTCCTCGCCGGAAACAAGAAATGGTAACAGTCAACATGGGAGCCATCAGTGAGTCGCTGTTTGAAAGTGAACTTTTCGGGCACGAACGAGGGGCTTTTACCGATGCTTACGAAAGCCGACCCGGAAAATTCGAAGCAGCTTCGGGAAGTACCCTCTTTATGGACGAAATCGGTAACCTGCCTTTGGGAATGCAAGCAAAACTGTTAACGGCATTGCAGAATAGGAATATCACACGGGTAGGTAGCAACAAAGTTATCCCCGTAGACATACGACTGATTTCGGCTACCAACCTTAATATTCAGGAAAGAATAGAATCCGGTCGTTTCCGTGAAGATTTATTATACAGACTGAATACCATCCATTTAGAACTTCCCCCTTTGCGGGAACGCGGAGATGATATACTTTTATTCATAGATTACTTTATTCGCCGCTATGCCAACAAATACGGACGGAAAGACATTTTTTTGCATGAAAACGCATTAGAAAAGCTCCGTTCCTACCATTGGCCCGGCAATATCCGCGAACTGCAACATTCCATTGAAAAAGCTATTATTCTATGTGAAGGAAACGTAATCCGCCCCAAAGATATTTTTGTGAAACAGACATGGAGCCCTCAACTATCTACAGTAGTCCCCAACTTGGAAGAAGTGGAACGCCAAGCCATTGAAACGGCTATCCGGCAAAATGACGGTAACCTGACCGCAACAGCCGAACAATTGGGCATCAGCCGCCAGACACTCTACAATAAAATTAAACGATTCAAACTCTGATATAGTATGTTCTTCAGCCGTCATCTCTATATCGTCATCCTCTGTTATGTCCTTTTGATTTTGGGTGTAGCCGGAACCGGGCTGGTATTGATCGTCACTCACACCGGGATTATTATAGGATGTTTGATAATAATAATTTCCTTCTTCATAACCGGAGCCCTCGTAAAACGGCTAAACAAATCCAATGCCAAACTCAAGCTCTTCTTCGATGCCATAGAAGACAAAGAAAACATGATACAGTTCAATGAATATTCCGGAGATAGGGAAATGAATGCGCTCAGTCGTTCTCTCAACCGTATAAACGAATTGCTTGCCACTGCCAAATCCGACAGCCAAAAACAGGAAAAATTTTATTATTCTTTACTGGAAGAAATACCAAGCGGTATCATTGCATGGAACTCCGAAGGAAAAATCATACTGGCAAACAGCACGGCACTTTCACTTTTAGGATTCGAACAACTGGTTTTTGTCCGACAACTAAAACAACTTTATCCCGAAATAAGAGATTTCCTTCAACAAAATACGGTACAAAAATCGACTGTCATACATTCCATTGGCAAACGGCAGCTTTCACTCTCTCTAAACTATATGAAACTGGAACCGGAAACAATAACCCTGCTTGCCATCAAAGACATCAGCAATGAGTTGAGCGAAAAAGAAAGTGAATCATGGAGTAAACTGACGCGTGTGCTCACTCATGAAATCATGAATACCATAGCTCCCATCGTATCACTGGCACAAACACTTTCTGCCCGTCCCCAAACCGATGAAAAAGTAACACGCGGTCTGAATGTAATACGTGAGCAAAGTGAACGGTTGATGGAATTTACAGCATCTTACCGCCATCTTTCTTACCTGCCCGATCCGATAAAAAAAACATTCTCGCTGACAACAGCACTCCACAACCTGGAGATACTCTTACAATCGGACTTCGAGACAGCGCACATCCGGTTCACCCTGCACAGCATCCCAAACGACATAACAGTTGAAGGAGACGAGAAACAACTCTCACAAGTTTTCCTGAACCTTCTTAAGAACAGCATCCAAGCTTTAGAAGGAAAAATCGGAGGAAAAATAGAAATCAACCTCACCCGATGCGAAAAATTACGCATTTATATAACGGACAACGGAAAAGGAATCCCTCCCGAACTACAAGAGAAAATCTTTGTACCTTTCTTCACCACAAAAACAGAAGGAATGGGAATCGGCCTCAGTCTGTGTCAACAAATCATAAAAAAACACGGAGGCAATTTCTATTTACAGGAAAGCCAAAAAGGGAAAACGGTTTTTGTCATAGAATGGCCGGAAACTCCCTGAGTACAGATTTCCACAATATCATTGAATACCACTTCCTCCGACAATAATATTCATTTTTGTATGGGCAGGCATTATATACCTGCTCATACAAAAAACTTATTTTTTTACCCTCAGCTCATATAAGTCATGACGGCGATCGCGCAAATTGCGCACACTACCATAAGTATGCAATTCGTTAAGCAAGTCCAAATCCACATCTGAAACAAGGATCATTTCCGTATTCGGAGTAGCTTCTGCACGTTTACCATCTGTGGGGAAAGCGAAGTCACAAGGAGTAAATACCCCCGACTGTGCATACTGAATATCCATATTATGCACACGCGGCAAGTTACCTACACTCCCTGCAATAGCGACAAAACATTCATTCTCAATAGCACGGGCCTGTGCACAAACACGCACACGCGAATATCCGTTTTGTGTATCCGTAAGAAAAGGCACAAATAGAATCTGCATACCCTGGTCTGCCATAATGCGCGACAGTTCGGGGAATTCAACATCATAGCAAATCAAAATACCAATCTTGGCACAATCGGTATCAAAAGTCTGCACCATCTTACCTCCCGACAGTCCCCAACTCTTTATCTCGTCCGGAGTGACATGTACTTTTTCATACATTTCATAAGTACCGTCACGACGGACAAGGAACCCCACATTATACAGTCCGCCATCTTCCTTTACATAGGGCATACTTCCGGTTATGATATTAATATTATAACTGATTGCCAGGTTGATAAAACGATCACGCACCTCTTCCGTATATTGCGCCAGCCCGCGGATGCTCTGTGCTTCACCTAAATGGTTGAATTTAGCCATTAACGGTGCATTAAAATATTCGGGGAAAAGTACAAAATCACTTTTATAATCAGATACGGCATCAACAAAAAATTCCACTTGCTCGAACACATCATCCAATGTCTTGTAGGGACGCATCTGCCATTGCACCAATCCGACACGAACAGTTGTCTTTTTATCTACATAATCCTGTGTAGGAGGCTGATAATAAATATTATCCCATTGCAACAACGTGGCGCAATGCTTAGATTCCTCATCATTAGGAAGATAATTCTTCATGACACGTCTGACGTGAAAGTCATTAGACAACTGGAAAGTCAGTACCGGATCATAAATCTCACGCGAACGAACCTTGTCAAGATATTCCTTCGGCCGCATCGTATCGGCATATTTATGGTAATTGGGAATACGTCCGCCAAACATTATCGCCTTCAGGTTTAATTTCTCGCAAAGCTCTTTGCGGTATTCATACATACGGCGTGCCAAACGCAGTCCGCGATAATCCGGATGAATGAAAACTTCAATGCCATACAATATATTCCCATTCGGATTATGAGTGCAGAAAGTCTCATTTCCTGTTACTTTGGCATAAGTATGATCTCCTTTCACCATGTCATAATCGACAATAATGGAAAGAGCGCATCCCACGATTTTCTCATCTACTACCGTTACTACTTGCCCCTCAGGAAAAATCCTGATCAGCGTTTCAATTTGTTCATGTGTCCAGAAAACATCTTTATCGGCATATACTCGTTTAAACGATTGCGATAACTGGGCATAATCTTCGATCTGTAAATTTCGGACCTCTACTTTATTTATTTTGTGCATCGGTTCCATAACATTTCTTTTTATACCTTAAAATTGGAGAGCAAAGTTATAAACAAAAAGACAAAAAATAGAAAACAAATAGCTTTTATTTAGATTTTTACTTAAATTTGCCAACATCTATAATAATAAATATATGAAGAACAGGGTCATCTTTTATATGGTATGTACATGCATATCATTATCTTCTTGTTTAGACAAGAATAATCTAAATCTTTCAGACAGAGACAAAGAAGAAGAATTAGATTTATCATTTGATTTCGGAATGATATCGGAAAAGAAATTGGAAATCACAACTCGTTCCAATAGCGGTTCGGCAATACCTGACGTTCCATTTTACGTCTATTTGGAAAATCCTTATACAGAAGAAGGAGACCGCCGAACGGATATCTTTCCTCTTTATTCGGGCAAAACGGCAGAAAGCGGTACTATAAAAGCGACACTCGCTGTACCTAATACAGCAACCACTCTTTATGTTTATACTCCTGTCTCAAGTTTTGAAATGATTCAGACCTGCGAGATTCAGAATAATATGAATATCACCTTCACCACTACCGGTGTCAATGCCAAATCCGCCAAAGCACGAGCCGGAGGAGAAGGCGTTTTTACCGGAAGAAGAAATGCTAAAGTGATAGAAGCATCTACTAATCTATACTCTTTTTACAACTTTCAACTCACCGATGGTGCCAGTGGAGGAATTATCAATGATGGCAAATCAAATGATAAAGAAGTGATTGAAGCCGGAAATACTTTGACTTCAAAAGAAATAACGCTGGCTTCCAATTATTTCCCGGAAAGAGTTACCGTAGAAGATGAAAAATATTTTGGAGAGAATTATTGTACAGATTTAGAGATAACTCCTCCAGCCAATACAGAAGGAACTTTTCAAGGTGCACACGTATGGGTTACACTAATCGGTGACGGAGGATTCAGCATAAATAATAATAATGTGGCAAATGCCCTGTGTTACTATACCTATACCGGCAATCTGACAGCCGATGATGCCCAAACGATACACAAAACCATCATCTATCCAAATACTAATACAAAAAGACTGACAAACTCTGCATCGGCAACTATCGGTTCAAAAATTCAATTATTGTATTGGGATGAAAAAAGCAATCAATATGTCGATACCTTTCCCGAAGGAGTTAAAATAGGCTGGGTCATGATTAGCAATGGAATTATCGGGAATTACAGTAACTATAAAATGATAGGAAATTATCGTTTTTCCACCTCTATCCTCAATAGTAAAATTGGCAACTTTCCCGGGAACTACACAAATGGTATTACCCGTTGGTGTGAAGAAGCACAAATGAACATTGTAGGTATGGAAAATCGTCAGCATAATGATGAGAATGAAAATAATGATAAAGACTACAATGATATTTTGTTCAAAGTCACCTCCGATCCTATTATGAAACCCAAAGATGAAATACCGGTTGCCCCCGAAGAATATGTTTCTTCCATCAGCGGCACATTAGCATTTGAAGACAATTGGCCGCAAAAGGGAGATTATGATTTCAATGATTTCGTTACTGGTTATTCTTATTCTTTAATAAAAGGAAACAATGATAAAGATGTAAAGGCTATTCGTTTAACATTTATACCAAGGGCTTTAGGAGCGTCATATAATAGCGGTTTTGGTATTCAATTGCCTATCGAAACCAATAATATAGAAAATGTTACAGGAGGCAACATAGAAAAAGACGAAACGAAAGCAACGATTATCATTTATGAAGATACCCGCAAGGATGCATTCGGAGGACACGGCGGTTTTATCAATACACAAAAAGGAAATGCAGAAATAGCAGGAACAAAACAAAATGTCTATATTACTTTAAAAAGCAATATAGGACTCAATTCTTTTAAAGATTTCAATCCCTTCATATATGTTGTCAACAGAAATCACGAAATACATTTGACTGACAAAGCTCCAACAAGCAAAATGGATATATCTTTATTCGGAAGAGAGGAAGACGATGACTGCTCAATGCCCGAAAAAGGATATTATTATCGCATGGATAATGATTACCCATGGGCACTTGATATCCCTTCCTCAAATAATAGTCTCAACAATTTATAGCGATATCCTATAGAAGGAAAAGGAGTAAGTGAAGCCTATCCCGACTATCTCAATTGGACTTCAGCGTCCGGCCATCATATAAATTGGCTCGATAAGCAGAATTCAGCTTACATATATTGATAGAGATTTAAAACTTTTCATTACCTTTGGGACATTAACCCTAGAACACACTAAAAGAAACAACATACTATGAATAAAGAATTAGAAATGAATCCCAACCAATTAGTGGCTTTTATAGGTAAACCTTGTGCTGAATTTACCAAAGCAGATATCATACACTATATCCAAGAGAACGGTATACGTATGGTTAATTTTATGTATCCGGCAGGAGACGGACGTTTGAAAACTCTTAATTTTGTAATTAACAACCTTGGATATCTGGATGCCATTCTTACATGTGGCGAACGAGTAGACGGTTCCAGCCTCTTTCCCTTTATAGAAGCCGGAAGTAGCGACCTTTATGTAATTCCACGTTTCCGCACGGCTTTCCTTGATCCATTTGCCGAAATTCCAACTCTTTCCATGCTTTGCTCTTTCTTTAATAAAGATGGCGAACCATTGGAAAGCTCTCCTGAACATACATTGCAAAAAGCATGCAAAGCTTTTACCAATGTCACCGGTATGGAGTTTCAGGCAATGGGAGAATTGGAATATTATGTAATTGCCCCTGATAGTGGAATGTTTCCGGCAACCGACCAGAAAGGCTACCATGAGTCTGCCCCCTATGCTAAATTTAATGATTTCCGCACACAGTGCATGGCTTATATTGCACAAGCCGGCGGACAAATCAAATACGGACATTCCGAAGTAGGCAATTTCACCCTGAACGGAATGATATACGAACAAAATGAAATTGAATTTCTGCCGGTTCGGGCTGAAGATGCTGCCGACCAACTGATGATTGCCAAATGGATCATTCGCAATCTGGCTTATAAAAATGGTTATGATATTACATTTGCACCGAAAATCACAACCGGAAAAGCCGGTTCGGGATTGCATATCCATATGCGCATCATGAAAGACGGACAAAATCAGATGTTGCAAGACGGGGTATTGTCGGAGACAGCTCGCAAAGCCATTGCCGGAATGATGATTACAGCCCCTTCAATTACCGCTTTTGGCAATACAAATCCAACTTCTTATTTCAGACTGGTTCCACACCAGGAAGCTCCCACAAACATTTGCTGGGGAGACCGCAACCGTTCTGTTCTGGTCCGGGTACCTTTGGGATGGGCTGCCAAAACAGATATGTGCATAACTGCAAATCCGTTGGAAAGCCAAAGCAATTATGATACCACTCAAAAGCAGACAGTAGAAATGCGTTCACCGGATGGCTCGGCCGACCTCTATCAATTAATTGCCGGACTGGCCGTAGCTTGCCGACATGGTTTTGAGCTGGAGAATGCACTGGACATAGCAGAAAAAACTTATGTAAACGTAAATATTCACCAAAAAGAAAACGCAGACAAACTAAAAGCATTGGCACAACTGCCCGACAGTTGTACTGCTTCCGCTGAATGTCTGCAACAACAACGTGAGATATTTGAAAAATATAATGTATTCAGTCCGGCCATGATTGATGGAATTATCAACAAACTACAAAGTTACAATGATAAAATTCTGCGTAGCGAACTGAAAGACAATCCTGAAGCAATGTTGGCCTTAGTAAACAGATATTTTCATTGCGGATAAGGTTTTACTAACGAAGTTTTATAAATAAGGCTCAGAAAAAGAACTTGCTCAAGCAATGAAGATAAACGGTCTTCTGCTTGAGCAAGTTTCATTTTATACAATCAGAATCTTACCGGATTGAATTATCGTACCTTTTCAATGACAACCTCAGGTAACGGAGCTTTTCCCACAGAAACAGTTCCCCCCAAATTTCGTAAATAGTCAATAAAAACAACAGTCGGTTCAAGATTCAAATCATTAAATTCTTTAATTGGTTTTTGAAATAGTCCTGCATCGTAACCATCTCCACCATCAGTAATAAAAGAATCCAGCACAACAATACATTTATCTGTATCCTTTATCTTTTTCCCTGTAACCAAATCAGTGACAGAAGTAACAGTCACTCCATCCGATGCCAGACCGATAGCCAAATGAGATGTCTGCAAAAAGCCATTCTTATTAATACGACCATCAGCCAACAATTTCTTCAACTCCTTACCGGAGAAATGGAACGCAAGCAAATGTCCTTGGAAGGGTAACACATTCCCTGCGCGAAGCTTTGTCACCTCCCCTTTCAATATACTTGCACGTAAACCACCGTAATGATTTACCCCGACAACCGACTGCTTACCATATTTCTTCGATATCTGAGAATATTTACGGAAAGTATCTGCATAAGATGCCGTCACATAAGCTCCCACCGTAGTATAATCTTTTTTATTAATATTACGGTCATGGATTAAATCATTCTCAGCCATCGTGAGTACCTCCTCAAAACCATATTTATCCATTTCTTTGTTCACCAGCGAGTCAATAACCGAATTACCCTTTCCTGCTACACGAATGGTATCCCCGCCAATATACTGAATAGTATACTTGCCTGCATCCTGTTTCACTTCAAAATTCAGTTTCCCCAAATGAGTGCCATTTACACCTGCTTGGATGATAGGAAGATGATTCACCTCAGCCAGCACCACTTTATGCGAATGACCGGAAATAATGGCATCCACACCTTCTATCCAAGGAAGCCGCTTTGCATTTTCTTCTTCAATCACATCGGGATTAGACATGTCCGTGCCAATGTGCATCAGCAACACCACCATATCCACTTTCCCTTCCTTTTTAAGACCGGTCGCAACCTGAACGCGTGCCGCATCCACAGGATTTACGAAATCAATTCCTCTAATATTTTCAGACCGTGTCTTCACAGCCGTGTCCGTAGTTGTCAATCCTACAAAAGCAATCTTTACGCTGCCGCCATTCTTAAGTGGCTGCACCACCATCTTGCAAGGCTCCAGCCATTCCAATGGAGCATGGTCGTCTTTTGCTACAATATTAGCTGCGATATAATCCATGCATACCGCTGCTGTATCAACCAAGTAAGGCAATCCCCAGTCAAATTCATGATTGCCTATTGCCGACATCTTGACATCCATTTCCCTAAACATCTCCGGCAACGGGTTCCCGCGCGTGATTCTGGAGAAATAGCTGCCGCTGAAGTTATCTCCCACAGAGACAACGACAGTATTCTTATTCTTTGCTTTCTCGTCCAAAACTGCCTGAACCAATTCTGCGGCTCCGGGAACATTGCGGTCTTTCACAAATGCGCCATGAAAATCATTGAATGACAAAAACGAGATGGTATCGATGGCATTCCAATCAGGACGGTGCCCTCCTTCATGAATTTGCCCGAATGCGATGAATGGCGAAGCAATTAACAGACCGCAACATAGAGCAGCCTTTTTCAAAAGTGTTCTATTCATAATCAATTAATAATAGGTGTTCATCCTCCCTCCTGCTCCCTATCGGAACTCCTTCAAACAGAACAAAGATAACACTAGTTTCACAATCCCTATCATGTTTCATTGACTATTTTTAATTCCACTTTCCCGACAGGGAATAAAAAAGGCCAACGTATCCCTACATTGACCTTCTTGCTTAGAGCGGAAAACGAGACTCGAACTCGCGACCCTAACCTTGGCAAGGTTATGCTCTACCAACTGAGCTATTTCCGCAAT
>ENA-UEPJ01004378-UEPJ01004378.1-human-gut-metagenome-genome-assembly--contig:-NODE-4378-length-11146-cov-5.355678_pt1 | contig 11146 bp, 7 predicted proteins | sample MGYA00242890_ERZ507896 | MGnify/ENA primary metagenome ERZ507896 (study PRJEB26167, sample SAMN06115508) | human gut metagenome | host: Homo sapiens | place: China:Qinghai | collected 2015-08-20... | reverse complement strand
ATTTGCGTGGTGCAAATCTCTCAAATCAATTTATATTCCAGATAGCGTCACAAGCATTGGCGATTACGCATTTTGGGGATGCGATGCACTTACCTCAATCGAAATCCCAGACAGTGTCACCAGTATTGGATGTAAAGCATTTTTGGGGTGTAATTCCCTTAAATTGGTCAAAATTCCAAAGAGTGTTACACATATCGGAGAGAACGCTTTCCCTCCCGATACTCAAATCATCCGTGTTTAAGCAATCCCCGTGCCCTCCTTTGCAAAACACGGCATAATCCCCCATCCAAACCCAACAGAAAGGATGAGAAATATGAAAGAATCCCCCCACCCCTGCCAAATGGGCGAAAACTCCGCCCGCAAAGACTGCGGACAAATCTCCCCCATCACCGACTTTGAAATTGAGGACGGCGTATTAAAGGAATACCTCGGAGATTCTGAAACCGTTGCAATTCCGGAAGGTGCGGTAACGAGTATCGGAAATGAGGCGTTTTTGAAATGTGAAGCACTTACCTCAATTTATATTCCGAATGGTGTCACAAGCATTGGAAACTACGCGTTCAGCGAATGCAAATCGCTTTCCTCCATTTACATCCCAGATAGCGCCACAAGCATTGGAAACTATACATTCAGTGGATGCCAGTCACTTTCCTCTATCTACATCCCTGATAGTGTCACAAGCATTGGAAACTATGCATTCAATGCGTGCACAGCACTTTCCTCGATTCAGATTCCGGACAGCGTAACATCCATCGGAAATTGCGCATTCAATTTTTGCAAATCACTTGTTTTTGCCAGAATCCCGAAGTATATCACCCAGCTGCCTCTCGGACTTTTTTCAAATTGCGAATCGCTCGCATCCGTGCGCATTCCAGATCATGTCACGACAATTGGACGCAGTGCATTTTATGCGTGCAAATCCCTTACCTCCATCAAGATTCCGCCTCATGTGACAAGCATCGGAGATTTTGCGTTTTACGGCTGCACCGCATTCACCTCGATTCAGATTCCAAACAGCGTGACAAGCATCGGAGATCGGGCATTTGCCGACTGCGCACCCTTTATCCCCATTAAATTTTCCAACATAGGTGCGCACATCGGAAAGGACGCTTTCACTGCCGCCGACAAAATAGACATATGAAAATCCAGTCGAAAGGATGAGAAATATGAAAGAATCCCCCCACACCTGCCAAATGGACGAAAACTCCACCCGCAAAAACCGCAATCAAATCTCCCCCATCACCGACTTCGAAATCGAAAACGGCGTATTAAAGGAGTACCTCGGAAGTTCTGAAACTGTTGCGATTCCGGATGGTGTCACTAGTATTGGGGATAATGCGTTTTGGAACTGCTCATCACTTATCTCAATTGATATTCCGGACAGTGTCATAAGCATTGGCGATAGCGCATTTGAGTGGTGCAAATCTCTCCAATCAATTCATATTCCAGACAGCGTCACAAGTATTGGAAATGATGCATTTAGATGGTGCGAAACACTCACCGCAATCGAAATTCCAGATCATGTCACAAGCATCGGGGAGAACGCATTTGCATGTTGCCACTCCCTCAAATCGATTCATATTCCGGATGGTGTTACAAGCATTGGCGACTGCGCATTTATGTTTTGTGACTCCCTCGAATCAATTCATATCCCAGAGAGCGTCACAAGCATTGGAATCCATACTTTTTTGGGATGCGAAGCACTTACCTCAATTCATATTCCCGATGGTATCACTAGCATTGGGGACATGATGTTTTGCAGATGCCGTTCACTTACTTCAATTCATATCCCGGACAGCGTAACAGCTATTGGAGATAAAGCATTTTTTGGATGCTATGCACTCTCTTCAATTGAAATTCCTGCCAGCGTTGAAGAAATTGGAGAATATGCGTTTCCTTCCAATACTGCGATCCGAAACAACTCCTCGGTCACCATTCCTCCCATCTCTGATTTTGACATAGCGCACGGCACATTAAAGCGGTATCTTGGAAAGTCTAATTCACCGATCATTCCAGACAGCATCACACGGATTGGAGATTATGCATTTGAGGACTGTCTCGCCCTTACCGCAATCAAAATTCCGGACAGTGTTACAAGCATTGGAAATTACGCATTTTGCAGCTGCACAGCGCTCACTTCCATTAAAATTCCGAACAGTATCACCAGCATTAAAAAAAGCACATTTTTTGAATGCAGCGCACTCACCTCAATTGAAATCCCAAATGGTGTCACCAGCATTGGACCAATGGCATTTTCAAACTGCCATAAACTCATCTCAATTAAAATTCCGGATCGTGTCACAAGCATTGGAGCGGATGCGTTCGAATATTGCGAATCACTCCCCGCAATCAAAATTCCAGATCGTGTCACAAGCATTGGATATGGTGCGTTTGACGGATGCTGTTCGCTTACTTCCATTCGCATTCCAGAAGGCATCACTAGAATTGATATGAGTACATTTTTCGGCTGCAAAGCACTTACCTCAATCGAAATTCCGGATAGCGTTACCATTATTGAGGAGCGAGCATTTACGTTGTGCGAATCCCTTAAATCAATTCATATTCCGGACAGCGTCACAAGTATTGGAGATGAGGCATTTTTTGGCTGCGACTCGCTCGAATCCATCGAGGTTCCCAAAAGCGTCACACACATCGGAAGGAACGCTTTTCCCGTTGATGCCAAAATTATCCGTGTTTGAGAAATCTCTTGAAATCCCTTGAAAAATATGGTATAATCAATTTATCCAAATTCGACAGAAAGGACGAGAAAAATGGAAAAAATCCTGCGCTCCTATCAGGGCAGCGAACCCTACGCCTTTATCAGCTATTCTCACAAGGACAAGGGCGAAGTATTCCCCGTTATCCGTGCGATGCAGGAAAACGGGTACAATGTTTGGTTTGATGAGGGAATCACGCCAGCGAGCGAGTGGGACGACCACATCGCCAACCGCATTTTGAACGCCGAATTTTTCATTGCAATGCTGTCTCCAAATTATCTGGAATCCACCAACTGTATGGACGAATTGGAGTTTGCACGCAGCAAGGACAAAAAGCGGCTGATGATCTATTTGAAAGAGGCGACTCTGCCCCCCGGGCCGGAAATGAGATTGAGCCGGCAGCAGGCGATTCTGAAATACCGGTATCCGGACATCTCGTATTTCTATGACAAGCTGTTCCATAGCAACGGAATTGACATCTGCAAATCGCAGAGCATCCGGTTTTATTCCGGCGATGCCGCAGACAATGCGTTCGAGATCGAGAACGGCGTGCTCAAGAAATACCACGGCGACGCAAATGCCGTTGTAATTCCGGACGGGGTCACAAGCATCGGAGACTTTGCATTCCAGAACTGCGAGTCCCTCACTGCGGTCAAGATCGCAGACAGCGTCACCAGCATTGGCAATTTCGCATTCTGGGGATGCGGTGCCCTCGCTTCGGTCTACATTCCCGACGGCGTGACCAGCATTGGCGACGGCGCATTTCAGGCATGCGACGCACTTACCACCATCGACCTTCCGGAAAGCGTCATGCATCTGGGAAGATGTGCGTTCAATACCAACACCAGAACCAGCACGCCCACTCCTACATCCGAACCCATGAATCAGGCGTGGATTGAACCGGAACATGACGAGCCTGCTGTTCCTGAACCTCCCTGTGAACCAGTCTCTCCCATCACCGACTTCGAAATCGAAAACGGTGTATTAAAGAAGTACCTCGGAAAATCTGAAACTGTTGTCATTCCAGAGGGAGTGGTAACGAGTATTGGGGATAGTGCGTTTTTTAACTGCAAATCACTTACCTCAATTTATATTCCAAATAGTGTCACTAGCATTGGCGATGGTGTATTTTGGGGGTGTAATTCTCTCAAATCAATTCATATTCCAGATAGTGTCACTAGTATTGGATATAGAGCATTTACGTGTTGTAATTCCCTCGAATCAATTCATATTCCAGATAGTGTCACTAGTATTGGAGATGGAGCATTTTTGAGGTGCAAATCTCTCAAAGCAATTCATATTCCGGATAGTGTCACTAGCATTGGCTCTGCGTTCGAATATTGCGAATCGCTCACCGCAATCAAAATTCCAGATAGTGTCACAAGCATTTGGAAGAGTGCTTTTTTTGGATGCAAATCTCTCAGATCAATTCACATTTCAGATAATGTCACAAGTATTGAAGATCACATATTTGGACAATGCGAATCACTCACCTCAATCGTAATTCCAGATAGTGTCACCAGTATTGGCGATTACGCATTTTTGGGATGCAAATCACTCACCTCAATCGTAATTCCAGATAGTGTCATAAGTATTGGACATGAAGCATTTTTGAACTGCAAAGCACTCACCTCAATCGAAATTCCAGACAGTGTCACCAGTATTGGAGATGAAGCATTTTCGGGGTGTAATTCCCTCAAATTGGTTAAAATTCCAAGAAATGCTATTATCGGAGAGAGTGCTTTCCCTCTTGACACCGAAATCATCCGTGTTTCAACTAATCTTCTTGGCCCCAGATTCGCAACAGATGGCGAGCCTGCTTTTCCTGAACCGCCTCGTGAACTAGTTTCCCCCATCACCGATTTCGAAATCGAAGACGGTGTATTAAAGAAGTACCTCGGAAATTCTGAAATCGTTGTGATTCCGGAGGGAGTGGTAACGAGTATTGGGGATGAGGCGTTTTGGGAATGCAAATCACCTACCTCAATTTATATTCCGAATGGTGTCACTAGCATTGGGAATAGTGCATTTTCTGACTGCACTTCACTTACCTCAATTCATGTTCCAGATAGTGTCATAAGTATTGGGAATAGTGCATTTTCTAGGTGCGAATCCCTCGAATCGATTTATATTCCAAATAGTGTCACTAGCATTGGAGATTGGGCATTTGTTAGTTGCACTTCACTTATCTCAATTCATATTCCGGATAGTGTCACTAGCATTGGCAATAGCACATTTCTGGAGTGTGATTCCCTCGAATCAATTCATATTCCAGACGGTGTCACTAGCATTGAGGATAATACGTTTCATAGATGCCATTCACTTACTTCAATTCATATCTCAGACAGCGTGACAAAGATTGGAGAGGAAGCATTTTTTGGATGCTATGCACTCTCTTCAATCGAAATCCCTGCCAGCGTTGAAAAAATTGGAAAACATGCGTTTCCCTCCAATACTGCAATCCGAAACAAATCCTCGGTTGCCATTCCTCCCATTTCTGATTTTGACATAGAGCATGGCACATTAAAGCGATATCTTGGAAAGTCTAACTCGGTTGTTATTCCATCCAGTGTCACCAGTATTGGAGATAGCGCATTTGCATTCTGCAACACACTTACCTCAATCGAAATTCCAGATGGTGTTACATGCATTGGGAACAGTGTATTTCAGTTCTGCGAATCACTCACATCAATCGAAATTCCAGATGGTGTCACTCGTATTGGAGATAAAGCATTTGTGTGTTGCGAATCACTCACCTCAATCAAAATTCCAAATAATGTCACAAGTATTGGAGATAAAGCATTTGCGTGGTGCGAAGCACTCACCTCAATCGTAATTCCAGATGGTGTCACCTGTATTGAAAATGGCGCATTTGAATCCTGCAAATCACTCACCTCAATCGTAATTCCAGATGGTGTCACAAGTATTGGAAAAGAAGCATTTGAATCCTGCAAAGCACTCACTTCAATCGAAATCCCAGACAGTGTCACCAGTATTGAAGATAGCGCATTTTGTGGATGCAAATCACTCACCTCAATCGTAATTCCAGATGGTGTCACCAGTATTGGACATAGCGCATTTACGTTCTGCAAAGGACTCACCTCAATCGAAATTCCAGATAGTATCACCAGCATTGGAGATTGGGCATTTTGGGGATGTGACTCTCTCAAATTGGTCAAAATTCCAAGAAGTGCTATTATCGAAGAGAGCTCTTTCCCATATCACACCGAAATCATCCGCATCTAACCCCAACTCCCCATTCCAAAAAGCTTCCGGCGTCCCTCCCCGCTGGGAGCTTTTGGCTTTTCGGCGCACAGCATTTTCCGAAAAAATATTCCCGCTTTCTTGATTCTTTCCACCCCATGTGATATAATGAAAGTACAAAGAGTCTACGCTGACTCACGACAATTGGAGTTGATTGATTTATGAAAAAAGGAATTGCACTGCTCTGTGCGCTGCTCCTGTCCACGACTGCCCTCCCCCAGACCACGGCGTTCGCTGCGGAAACGGACACCGCAGCATCCGGCGACCTCAACGCCGACGGCGAATTTTCCATCGCTGACGTGGTGCTGCTCCAGAAAAAGCTGCTGACAGTGCCGGACACGGTGCTGGCGGACTGGCAGGCGGGCGACCTCTGCGCAGACGGCAAGCTGGATGCGCTCGATCTCGGTGCAATGCGGCAGACGCTGACCGCTGCACCGCCGGAAACACCGGATGCCCCCGACGCACTGGAACAGCTGCGTGGCATGGACTACGAAACGGCGGTTGCCAAGGGCTACATCGCAAGAGCGGAGTACAACTACCAGATCTCCGGCGCACTCAAACAGACCGCAGAGGAGGCGCTGGGACGTGCGCTGGACTATTCCATCGACCGGTTCTACCTCGTCAGCAACAATGCCCTCGGACTGGACGACAGCACCCGATACCTGTACCACTCCGGCACGGGGACGGTGTTCCCCATCACGGAGGAAACCAGAATGAACTGCGCCACCTGGTACTGGAAGGGCAGCAAGGCTGCGCTCTATGGTATCGACGACAACGAGGAAGTACAGAACGAATTCCTCGACGCCATGGAGTTCTACGGCGTCACGGAGATCTATTATTCCAGCGGTGCCAACAAGCTGGTGAATCGGGCGGACACGGTGGCAACCTTTGTCAAGAACGCCTATGCCAGAAACATGAAAGTCTACCTGCTGACCGGCGAAAAAACATGGCTGTACGAGGACACCTATGATACCGCCATCTATCGTGTCTTTGACCGTGTGGAGGAGTACAACAGCATGGTAGATGCCGACGCCAGACTTGCCGGCGTATCCTATGACGTGGAGGTCTGGACGAACTCCAGCTTCGACTGGAAGAACAACAGCGATTCCAGAAAACAACAGGTCAGGTTCATCGAAACGGCACAGCAGTACGCCGATTCCAAGAACCTCTCCGTTTCCTATTGTCTGCCGTTCTGGATCGCGCGGTATGACTATACTGATGATGACGGCAGCACCCGAAACGTCTACGATGCCATCACCAGCATTGCAACCAGCACCATTCTCATGGCATATCGGGACACGCCGGCTGCCGTGGAAAAACTGGTGGCGGAACCCCAGACCAACGCTGACAACTCCGCCCTGTATTACAACGAGAAGAACGGCTGCAATCTGGAAATCGGGGTACAGGCAGACAAGAGCAAGGAGGGCGACTACGTCTCTTTCTATGAGGAGGAGCTGGAGAAGCCCGGCGCAGTCGCAGCAGCCATTGCACAAATGCAGTCCGATCTGGCGGAGCACCGATTCCACACCACCTACGCCATTCATCAGGCAACCGCCCTGTACGAATTCTATCTTTCCACAAAATAAGGGAGGTATCTGCAATGACCCACCAAATTCCTGTCAATCCGCATGCAACCCCAGAAGCAGCTGCCCTGCTCCGGTATCTCTGCCAGACCGCCGGAACCAAAATCATCGCCGGACAGCACACGCAGACCAATCCCATGGAGGAAGTCGCCTATCTCAAAGAGGTTACAGGACGCACACCGAAACTATGCGGGTTTGAGCTGCTCTCCTACTCTCCCAATCTTCCGGACGACACTGCATCCGAGCCGTGCCTGACGGAAATTCGGGAGAATCGTGGCACAGTAGACACGGCACTGCGCTGGGCAAAGGAGACAAACGGCATCGTCACACTGTCTTTCCACTGGTTCTCCCCCATCGGTGGAAAGGACAAGAGTTTTTACGCCGAAAACACCGATTTCGATGCGAAACAGATTCTGCATCCTGGCACGCCGGAGCGTGCTGCATTCTTTCACGATCTGGATGCCATCGCAGTTCAGCTGAAGCGCTTTCAGGCGGAGAACATCCCCGTGCTGTGGCGGCCATTCCACGAGTCGGACGGCACTTGGTTCTGGTGGGGTGCCAAGGGACCGGTGGTTGCCAAAGAACTGTACCTGCTGATGTACGACTATTACACCAACCGCCACGCTCTGAACAATCTGCTCTGGGTCTGGAACTGCCGGCTGCCGGAGGGATACCCCGGAGATGACTTTGTGGACGTGGTATCCGTGGACATCTACCTGCCGGAATACCGTGCCACCGACTACGCCGAAGACTACCGGCAGCTCATCGCAGCCACCAGTTCCCACAAAGTTGCTGCCCTGGCGGAAGTGGGCATTGCGCCGGATGCTGCCATGCTCGCTGAAAGCCATATCCCGTGGGCGTATTTCATGACGTGGTCCAAGGAATTCTGCATCGGCGAAACGCACAACACCAAGCAGCAGTTCCGCAGCGTCTACCAGAGCGATAATGTCATTACGATGGAAGCGGAATGATTGTTTCTCTATTTTATGATACACGAAAAAGCAGGAGCACTTTTCTCAAAGTACTCCTGCTTTTTGCACCCTCCACACGGAGGGCGGTATTTGCCCAAACTCCATTATCGCATAATTTCAATCCACGCTCTCCAAACGGGAGAGACGACATTTCACCAATCGGTGACACTTTAGTATACCACAAAAGCGGCGAAATGTCAAATGAAACTGCTTTACCGACACCGGCTCTTACAGTCCCAGATCGTCGTAGATCTCTTCCTTTGTATCGCTTCTTGATGCAAATTCCTCGATATCCTCGACCATGGTAAAGTTGTCCAGGCTATAGGCATCGTCGTATTCCGGCTTGATCGAGATCTCCGTATATTCCCCATATGCGGTGTAGCAGCAAGCAGATATGCAATTCATAGAATACTGCGTTTTATCCCACGCATCATAGAACAATTTTGCAATGGGAACACATATTTCCTGTCCCGTATTGCTCGAATAGAAATAATCCTCAAATTCCTGAACCGTATACGGAACCGCGCTGCCCATAAATGCCACATCGCCGTTGCTGTCAAACAAAACATTGATGCTCATTTCTTCCTTGTCGCTCATTTCTTCCGTTTCTTCGTTATATATATCAGCGGAAACAGAATAGGTCTCGCAGTAATAATCATTTCCGTTTATGGTATCCTCACCGGAAGATACAAAGCTCCACTTCTCCGGCGAGAGATTTTGCGGAATTTCCGGAATACTTTCCGCAGGATAACCCTGAGGATTCAGGCGATACTGTTCGCCGTTTTCATCCCAGCCATTCACATACCGATATGTTTTGGTCATGTTTTCAAGATTGACCAGCAAGCCGCCAAAATCCCCTTCCATATCCTTACGTTTTTCAACAAGTTCATAGGTAGAAATCCACCAGGCCGTACCCATATTATATTCTCGTGAATTACCGATCACTTCAGCTGTTGCATGCAGATATTTTTCGCCTTTCACATCACGGGCAAACGTAAGCCCCTCGCTGCCCTGCGTGATGGTGATCTTCTCTTCGTCTGCGATCTGATTCAAAATATCCAGAAATCTCGTTTTCCCTTTTTTCGCCTTGTACACCTTTTCCGCAACAGGCATTTCTTCGCCATCCTCGCCAAGGGTAAATGAGGATGCACTCTTCTTAGCACCCTTTCCCGACTTCGAATCGGAAGAACCGCAGGCGGTAAACGCCGTACAGCAGATGGTGAGTGCTGCGAGCATTGCAATTGCTTTTTTCATCCCGAAAACTCCTTTAATCCATATTTGCCTTATAATATTGAGAATCCAAAGACCAGTCGCTGGAATCGGCCTTGTGAAGTTCCTCATACCGTGATCTACAGTACTGTTTGTACTGTTCCTCCCGCTCCTCTTGGGCAGCATATTCTGCTTCATTGCTTGCCGTCTGGTCATCCCGCCATCTCTGCAATTCTGCCATCTGCTGTTCCGCAGATGTTCCATATGACGAGGAGGAGCCGCCTCCCAGAAGATATGCACCGCCAAGCACCGCAGCAGCACAAATCCCCGCCACTGCCAGCGCTTCCTTGACGTCTACGGACTTGTAATAGCTGACAACATTCAGTTCCATCTGATCGCCGCCGCCGTCCTCGGCAATTCCTGCCCCAAGATATTTTCCATTGGAATCGTATTCCACAAAATTCGTCTGCCCCACAAGTGCGCCGTCCTGAAAATAGGCTTCCTCATAGTAAACGTCGTTGCCCTCCCACGATTTCCGGTAGAGCGTGCCGTATCCATTGGGCTCACCCGCCGAAAAATCGCCGGCGTATACGGTGGCGAACTGGTACAGCTCGTCATTTCTCGAAAACATCTGCATGCCGGAACCGCAGGGCAGGCCATACTGCCATTCGCCGGTGTACTGATATACGATGTTGTCCAGATGATTGGTGTAAATGTCTTTTCCCACAAAGGTGCCCTGTCCGGACGGCCCTGCACCTTTCCAGTAGCCGGTGTATTCGCCCTCACGGCTTCCAATCAGCACCGGAAAATTTTCCACATAATAAGAGGAGGCGGTACAGCTGTGCTGCATCCCGTTGTAGATCCGGCTTTGGAGTTCGTCCGCTGCCTCAATGTAAGTCGCTCTCTCCGGATCGTAATTCACAATGCGCTCTGTCGCCTTAATGAGGGAAATGCGGTACTCCAGCAGTTCCCGACAAGCACTGCACTGGTCGGCGATGGCATCCAGGGAAAACTCCCCGCTGTCCGCCGTCTGCGATGAGTCGCCGTCGTCATAGGCGTAATCGTCGTCGTCGTACGCATCATCGTCGTACGCATCATCGTAGTACTCGTCATCATAATACTCGTCGTCATAATTTTCCGGATCTTCGAAATCGCTCTCCGACTGCCCGCCCCGATTGGCAGACTGCCCCTTTGGTCTGACGCCGGACAAGCTGCGCTCCGCCACAGAACTGCTGGATTTTTCTTTTTCCGAACAGCCTGCCGCCGGCATGAGCATCGCAAAAGCCGTGACCAACGCCACAATTTTTTTGAGTTGCATGACATCTTCCAAATAAAACCTCCCAACATACCAATCAGATGTGTACGGGTGTCACCTTTCAGATAATCCTTCATTGTCACCTTG
>ENA-UEPJ01004370-UEPJ01004370.1-human-gut-metagenome-genome-assembly--contig:-NODE-4370-length-11160-cov-16.911847_pt1 | contig 11160 bp, 5 predicted proteins | sample MGYA00242890_ERZ507896 | MGnify/ENA primary metagenome ERZ507896 (study PRJEB26167, sample SAMN06115508) | human gut metagenome | host: Homo sapiens | place: China:Qinghai | collected 2015-08-20... | reverse complement strand
TTATTAGAAAGGATGCGGTCGGAGAAACTGGAAAAACTGTGGCTGCAACTCGACAAGCCCTATTATGCCGCAGGCGACGAAATGTGGTTCAAAGCGTACCTCGTCGACGCCGTGAACCACTGTAGCGACACCTTGTCGAACTTTATCTACGTCGACCTGATCGGCCGGAAAGGAGAAATCGTATTTTCAAAAAAAGTCAAACGCGACCGGTACGGATTTACCAATAATTTCATAATTCCGGCAACATTTCCGACAGGAGACTATACTCTTAGAGCATACACCGGATGGATGCTGAATTTCGATCCGGCATTTTTCTTTCAAAAAAACATCCCGATCGGAAACCCGATTGCAGACCAGATCGACGCGGAAATCAGCTATACCGATCTGAGCGCAGCAAAAAAACAGGCCGTCGTACGATTCCGTGACGAAAACGACAGGCCGTATTCCGACATAAACATCCAGTTCAAAATCTTCGATAGGAACGGGAAGCGTCTCTCTTCGGGACAGCAAAGAAGTTCCGCCACAGGCTCCATTTTCGCCGAACTGCCCGTAATCTCGGCCTGCGAGGGCGGCCGTATAGATCTGGAGATTGACAACGACCGGATGTATTACAAACGCACGTTTTTCTTTCCAGGCAGTTTTTCCCCTTTCGGCATACAGTTTTTCCCCGAAGGCGGGGATCTCATCGCAGGACAACCGCAACGGATTGCTTTTAAGGGAGAAAGTTCGGACGGCTCTCCGATATCGTTCAGCGGAACCGTATTCGGCAGCAACGGCGACACCGTTGCAAGAATCGTAAGCGAGCACGACGGAATGGGCGTATTCACGATGTCGCCCCAAAGCGGACAAGACTACCGGGCCGAAGTGACCGCTTCGGACGGAAGAAAATTGCGGACGCAATTACCCACCGTAAAAGAGGATGGATATGCCATCGTCGTCTCCCAGTCCCCTCGGGAAATACGATACAAGATCGCCGCCGCTCCCGGATCGACATGCGATTCGATGATTCTCGTGACTCACGTACGCGGAATCTGCACGGCAATCGTATACGTCGATTCCGGGAATCTCATCGGAGGATGGCCGACCGATTCTCTTCCAGAAGGAATCCTGCACCTAATTCTGCTCGACGCCCGGGGAAAGCCCCGCAGCGAACGACTCGTTTTCGTCTCTCATCCCCACCAGAGGGAAGTATGGTCGATCGCTCCTGATAAACCGAAATACGGACGCAGGGAACAGGTTCACGTCCGGATCGCGCTTACCGATGCCAACGCGATTCCGCTCGAAGCAGACTGTTCCGTCAGCGTCACCGACAGCAATTCCGTAAAACCGGACTCCCTTTCCGACAACATCCGGTCGAACCTGCTACTGAGTTCCGACCTCAAAGGACACGTCGAGAACCCGGGATATTACTTCTTAAACGACGCTCCGGATACCCGACGCCGGCTGGATATGGTCATGATGACCAACGGATGGAGAAGATTCGACCTGAACAAAATCAACGACACCGCCCGGTTCCGGCCGACGCAACCCGTAGAGCGGGACTTGTTCATCAGCGGGCACGTCAAATGGATCGTAGGGATGAAAGCCAAAAACGCCCCGGTCATAGCCGTATCGTCGGGAAAAAACGGAATCATTTCACAATCCGTAAAAACGGACAAAAAAGGCGATTTCCGTATCGGAGGACTCGAATTCCACGACACGGCAAAATTTTTCGTCTATTCGCAAACGGCAAAAGGAAAACCCATGCAGGGAATAGAAATCGACAGCTACTATTCTCGGCCCGGATTCGAAAGGATGCATCCGTTTACGGAACGCACTTCCGAACAAAAAAAGGAACAGGAAATCTACCTGGAAAATGCGAAAGAAAAATACTATATCGAAGGCGGCAAGAAAATCTATTACCTCAAAGGAGCCGTCGTGCGGGGAATCGACAAAAGACGCCCCAGAATATCGGTACAGGGTACCCTGTACGACTCTGCGAGATTATCCATGTTCAAACCCATCCCGTTGCCGCATTTCATGGCCAGAACCTTTCAGATGAATACGCGAACAGGGATGAGAAGCCCGACCTTTTATTCGCAATACAACGGATTTACGACCCGGGATGCCTCTTATGTAAAAATCGACCATAATGGGCAGGCTCTGGTCGTAGAGGCGGTACTCAAACCAGAAGCGGAATTACAGCGAAGGGCGCGGGCCGTCGGAGCGGAAATCTGTAAAATGGCCGGTTATGCCGAAAGCGTACAATTCTATTGCCCGATTTACAGCCTGCCTCAAATGCGGGAGAGCGAAAAACCGGACGTCCGGACAACCGTTTATTGGAATCCCACCCTGAAAATCGGCTCCGACGGCACGGGCGATATCTATTTTTATACGGACGACAACGACTCGCCCCGGTACGACATCGCGATCGAAGGCGTCACCCGGGACGGAAAACCCTGTAAGTATTGGGGCCGCCTGCAATGACCTTACACCCGAAACGAAGCGGAAACCGAAAAAACGAATTCAGTTTCCGCTTCCTGATCCCGGATAGCGGCGGTGCCTCGAATACGGAACCGGATTTTTGTACCGCACCCGCGCAACGACCGTCAGCAACACAAAAACAACGACAACCGCCACCGTGACGGTCAGCGCAGAGCCGAAAGCGAATGCCCCCGCATAGCTGTGCATGCCACCGAGAAAATAATTCACCCCGAAGTAAGTCATCAGCACCGCCCCGAACGCCCACAGACAGTAAGCGTGAAAAAACAGCGGATCACGAAACCGGACAATGCTCCGTCCATGCAACGGCAAGGCATACAGCATCAGCGTAACGAGCGCCCACACCTCTTTCGGATCCCAACCCCAGTAACGGCCCCACGACGCATTCGCCCATACGGCTCCGATAAAAATACCGGCGACCAGCAGGAAAACGGCCGGATAAAGCAACAACCGTCCGGTCAGTTGCAACCTGCACAGCAGAACCGTTCGTTTCGCCGCAGCATCCGAACGGACGACGGACGCAAAGATCAGCGCGGCCGTCCCGTTCAACATAATCAATCCGAACAGCGCATAGGACGCCATGATCAGCGACACGTGCAGGCTGAGCCAAGGCGAACGGAGCACCGGCACGAGCGGCGTGATCTGCGGGTTGGTCATCCCGAGCCATGCCACCAGCAGCGCAAATCCCGACAACAACAACCCCGAAGCCGTCACGATCGGGAAACGCCGCCGGAGTCCGAGCGCAATCAGCAGCACGCACCAGGCGACGAACAGCATCGTCTCGTATCCGTTGCTCAGCGGCAGGTGTCCGGCCGTATAGCTCCGCAGCGCGAGCGTTGCGGTCAGCGCCACTGCCGACAGAATCAGCGGAACGAGAAATATCTTTTCGACCCATCGTCGCCGCCTTCCGGCAGCAAGGCTCCACACGAAACGAACGAACGCCAGCAGGCCGAAACAAAGGTTGATTCTGCAAAGCAGCGAAACCGGATCGAACCGGTTATACCACAACTCGGCGCGAAGCCGCGCGTCCGGCAGAAACCGTTCGCCGTCCCGTTCCCGCTGAAAAGCGTCCGTTTTGTCGATCAATTTCCGGATGTCGGCATCACGACCGCTTTGCACGGCCTCGTACAACAACGGGAAAATTCCTTTGATAAAAACCGAATCGCCCCGCGGCAAACCGCGGACGGAATCGGTCGGCGCAAACCAACGCACACCGTCTCCGACGACGACGGGGAACAACTTCAGCATCCGGCCGGACTGGAGCATCGCTATCAATTGCACCTTTTCGTCCGCTTCGACAAACGCTTTCAGCGCAGAATCGTTCCGATCAGCCGGAAGACGGAGCATTCCGGCCAGCCGGTAATCTCTTCCTGTGCCGAAAAAATCGACCAGAGCAGCCGTTTTTCCCGACCCGATCGACCTGCGCACAGTGTCTTGCCCGACCCGGATCATCCGCTCGAACTGCCACTGTTCCGGATAAAAAATCCAGCCGGCGAGCACCTGTTCGGCCGAGAACCCCCGATAAGACGGTTTTCCGTAGATTTTCAGCGTAAAATCGCGGGCGAACGTCTGTACCGGCGCGATCCGCCCGTCGTACAATATGCGCAGCCGTCCCAGCGCATCGGCAGTTTCACGGCTCAGTGTCGCCGGAGCGGCCGCCGCTCCGTATGCGCCGAATACAAAAAACAACAGGCAACCGGTCCGCCGAAGCAACGGATGACGGAGCAGCCGGCGGAACCCCGACCGTTTCGAGCACAACGTACCGATCATCGAAAACCCGAGCAGCAGATAACCGGCATAAGTAACCGGAATGCCGTACGGGTCCCGGTTGACCGACAGAATGCTCCCGCGCAGGTCTTCGTCGAAAGACGTTTGGTAAAAACGGTAACCCCGGTACGACAGCACGCGGTTCATCGACACGACGGCGGCGCGGGTATCCTGTCCGTCGACCACCGTCACCCGGCTGAGGTAGTCCGCCGGAGCCTGCGTTCCCGGATAGCACGCAATTTCGAACCGGTCGAGCCGGAGTCCGAACGGAAGCGACCGCGACTCGGCGGACGTTTCGCAGAAATAAGCGTTTACGGTTCTCCCCTCCCGCAGATGGACGTATCCTTTCCGCGCGGTCATAAAGGTCAGCAACGCCCCGAGTAAAATCAAACCGAATGAAAAGTGCAGCGCCGCGGCGGCCGGGCGGCCGGCAACTGCCCGGCCCGCGACGACCGTCAAGGCCGAAACGGCCAGTAAAGCCCACCACAGGACGAACCATCCGCTGTGATAGATCGTCCGGGCGGCGAATTCGGTTCCTTCCGCTTTTTCGACGAAAGTCGCGGCGGCCAGACAGAGCGTCATGCCGACGAAAAGCGCGAATGCGAACCGGGTAAGCGCTCTCATCGGCTAAAGCGGAGCGAACTGCGGATTGCACTCCTGCCGAACGGCAATGCATTCCGTTTCGATCAGCCATCCGGGGCGGCAGACCGGAGCATGCACGAACACCCTGGGAACCGGTCCGAACCGGTCGTCGAATATCTTCCGCACCGCCGGATAGTCGGTCGCATCGCGCAGATAGACGATCATTTGAGCCAGGTCGTCCGCCGACGCCTCCCCCTCGGCGAGCAACGCTTCGACGTTTTCGAGCATCCGCACGGTCTGGCCCGCGATGTCTTCCGGAGCCACGATCTCTCCCCGGTTATCGATACTGGCCGTTCCGGACAGCAGGACATGGCTGCGGTCGCCGTACCGGACGCGCACCCCCCGCTCGAACGTCACGCCGTACTCGTAGGTCGGATTCAGATAATCCCGGGCATGCAGGTAAGTCTGTTGTCCGGGTTGCAGCCCCTGCACGGCGTAAGCGTCGAACAGGACGGTGCATCGCGGGTCGCTGTGACGGCCTTCGATCCCGGTACTCGTAATGTAATGGGTCTGCGGCGTCAGTCCATGCCGTTCGAAAAGCCCGCGACGAGCCCGGACGACTCCCCCGTAATTGACGTCCACGTTCTGCACAAAAAACCAGGTGCGGACGCAATCGTTCTCCAACGCGCATCCGAGTCCGGCCAGCAAGTCCGCGTAACGCGCCAGCAATGTCTCGGTCTGATCGGCCGAAGCGCCGCACAGGGAGGTTCCCCCCGCTGTCCAAATATGCCGGTAACCGTTATGATCGGCCGTGACTCCGGACGGAATCGCAGCGACTTCGACATCCGACTGTAGGTAGACCCACAGCGCAATCTTACCGCCGTCGAGCGGAGGCTGCTGCACGACGGAAGTCGCACAGGGCGGATAGGGCTTTTCCCCGGCCCGCAACACGGCGATCTGATTGGCCGCATCGCTCAGAAAATAGCGTTTGAAAACGGGACGCAGCTCGCCGCCGTAACTCGACAGCAAGTAAAAATAAGCGGCGGAAATATCCCCGAACTGCTTGGCGAACGGGGCTTGCGTATCGGTCACGTGCAGCATCGCATGGCATTCGCCGATACCGCCGCTGCGTTCGAAATATCCGATCTCGATGCGCACATCGCTATAAAACAATACTTTGCTTGAAAAACACATAGGCATAGGGTTAATTCTGCGGGCATCCTTTTTCGATCCATACCCGCAATAGGTTGATGTCTTCGCTCCGCGTAACCAGGCCGGTATGCGGATAGGCGACCGCCCCTTCGGCAGTCAACACGTCCAACAGAAAGCTGCCGTCGGGATCGGACGGTTCGACGCGCGGCTTGTCCGAGTGCGTCGCGGGCACGCCGACCAGCGAGCGGTAGCTGTCTCCTTCGGTCAGCAGCAAGCCGCCTGCCCCGCTGGTTCCCTGATGGCACGAAATGCAGTTATATTGCTGAAAAACCATCCGCTGAATGCGGTCGTACTCCAGCAGGTCGATCTGAACGGCCGGCAGATCGACGTCCGACGTCCGGTCATCGTCGAGATCGTATTCGAAAAACGTATGAACGACCTGGCGGCCCGAATTGATCAGGCTGAACCGTACCGAACGAGCCTCGTCGGGCACGTTGTCGATCGACAACTGCACTTTTTCTCCGTCGATCAGGACATCCCCCTCGTAGCCGCCCGTCTCACGGATCACGTCCATGCCAAACAGTATTTTCATCAAGGTGCTCTTTCCGGCGCCGTTTTCGCCCACCAGACCCAGCACCTCGCCCTCTTTCAAGGTGAAGTTGATGTCTGTGAGCACCTGATTGCCGAAAAAGCCCTTTTTGATATTCCGCATCTCAAGCAGCGGAGCATTGTTCTTTTCCATATTCATCCCTACCTATAGCAGCGGGGAGGGAGGATGCCCTCCCTCCCCGCTTTAATGGTTGCTTCAAAAGCCTGTCGTCAGCTGATGGTGAAGTACTTTTCCGGGATCTCCACGGTAGCGTTGCCCATGAAGTGGCCGGGATCGCCCATGATATAGGTATCCTGATAGATCAGGAACACGTTTTCAGACTTCGCGCCGGTGGTGGCGTTGGTGTAGCTGGCGCCGTTCCAGGCCGCCTTGGGAGAGTAGACCTGCAGCGCGGCAGCTACATCGTCCATGTCCTTCAGCTCGCTCTTGCCGTCCAGCACGTTCTTGGCGTGCAGAGCAAGACCGGCGGACAGGGTGTAGCCGTAGGAGTAAGCCCAGGTACCGAAGCGGCCAGCGCCGCCGGCCTCGCAGATCGCGTCCTCGACCTTGGCCAGAATCTTCTGGAAGTCGCCAGCCTCAGCGGTCAGGTCGATGCCCAGAGCGCCGGGATAGCCCATCAGAGGAGAGGGCAGGTCGGCCTCGATGAAGTAACCGCCGTACTGCAGCAGTTGCTTGAGCAGAGGCTCGGTGTGGGCGTCGTTGGTGCAGAAGTAAGCGGCCTTCTCGCCATAGGTCTTGGACCACTCGGGGACCTTCTCCAGGATGTAAGCCTGCGCGCCGGCCACGCCGACGTCAGAGGTGGGATCGGGAGCGGTCTCCATAACGAACTTCATGCCGAACTCCTCGCAGGCGGCCTTCATGACCGCGATACGACGGCTCATGGTCTCATAAGCCAGGTGACGGGGGAAGGAGATGTGCACGAAGGTGTCACAGCCCAGCTCGTGAGCGGTGCGGATGATCAGATAGCCGCGGGCCACGAAGTCGTTGTTGCACACCAGATCGGCAGCGGAGCCGATCTCGAGCAGATCCTCATGGGCCTCGCCGGCGATGCACAGGATGTCGGGGCGGATCTCCTTGATCTTACGGAACGCCTCGGTGGTGCCGGGGACGGACTGGTTGACGATGATGGCCTTCATGTCGGCGTCATCAGCCAGGTTCACGATGGTCTGGATGGTGGTCTCCAGCTCCTCGGTGAAGTTATCGGGATAGATGGCCAGCTTGACCATATCCTCACCGTACAGGGCCTGGAAAGCCTCGGCGCCGCGGCGGTCGTCCTCGGACTGAGAAACGGAGCCGGTCACGATGCCGATGTGGACGTTGCCCTCGGTTTTCGTGTCAGCGGTCTCAGAAGGAGTCTCGGTTTTGTTGCTGCCAGTGTTGGGGGTGGGGTTGCTTTTGCCGCAGGAAACCAGGGCCAGGGCCATGGTCAGGGCAAGCAGTGTGCTCAGCAATCTTTTCATACATGCCTCCAATTCGTTTTTTTGCAAGCATTTCACAAGAGACCTGCAAATAGTTGCTATATATGATACCTGAATCATTCGCATTTGTCAACAGAACAGAAACAAAAAACTGATACTTTTTTCCGTATTACGGACACTTTTCATGAGAGTTATTCCTATTTCCCCTCCAGTTTTCTCGCTGAGCGCTCTATTCATTTTTGGGGATAAAGAATCTGATGCGCATATCAGCTACCCATTCATTTCTATCCATTTTCTTCCCGTGCAGCCTACAAAAAGGCCATATTTCTCAAAAAAGCAAAAAATGGAGCACCGGTAATCCCGGTGCTCCATTTTCAAATTGTATACAGGCTTAGCCGATGCCGCCGTAAATGGCGCCCAAAATCAGAGCCGCCAGAGAGGCTGCGCAATACACCCACTTGCCCAGAGGATAGAACCAGCCACCGATGTCCTTCTTGCCGACGGTGCGGCCCTCGTGGACAGCCGCCAGAGCGGTGTCCTTCTTCATGACCCAGAAGAACATGATACCGGCCAGCAGAGCGCCCAGCGGGCAGATGTAAATGGAAACAACGTCCATCCACTGAGAGGTCCATGGCTGGATGCACAGTGCGATTACGCCGCCCACTGCGCCGATGATGACCACGGACAGCACACGGTTGGTGTGGAGCTTCTCCTGCAGGAAGGCCACGGGAGCCTCATACAGGTTCACGATGGAGCTGACGCCTGCGAACAACACGCAGATGTAGAAGATCATACCCACGATCCGGCCGCCGGGCATGGCGTTGAACACGTTGACCAGATAGACGAACATCAATCCGGGGCCGCCCTTCATTCCAACGATGCCGTCACCCAGAATGACTGCCATGGCAGGGATGATGACGATGGCAGCCAGCAGAGCGGCGATGGTGTCGAACAGGGCCACGTTGCGAGCAGAGGAAGGCAGATCCTCATCCTTGGGCAGATAGGAGCCGTAGATCACGGAGCCGTTGCCCGCCACAGACAGGGAGAAGAACGCCTGACCGAATGCGAAGACCCAGACCTGAGGATTCAGCAGGCCCTCGGGCTTGAGGGTGAAGATGTACTTGTAGCCCTCGCTGGCGCCAGGCAGGGTGCAGATATAAACGCCCAGGACCACGAACAGGAAGAACAGGGCGGGCATCATGACCTTGTTGGCCTTTTCAATGCCGTTGCCCACGCCGAATGCCATGATGGCCAGAGAGGCCACCAGACCCACGATCAGCCATACGCCATTGCCGATGCCGAAGATACCGTTGCTGAACATCATGCTCAGGGCCTCGCCCAGAGTCTCTGCCTCGGGAGCGGTGCCGCCGAAGGTGCCGCCGATGGTCGCCATATCGGTGCCCATAGCGTACAGGCTGCCGGAAATACCCATCCAGCAGTACTTGAAGATCCAGCTCATGACCACGGTGTAGCCGATAGCCAGCATCATAGAGCCGACGATGGGGAGCGCGCCGATGGCCTCGCCCAGCCGCTTATTACCGGTGCGTTCCTCGGTAGCCTTGCCGAAGGAGATCACGGGGCCGCCCTGTGCCCAACGGCCCAGTGCGAATTCCTCAATGATACCGGTGGAACCGATCAGAAGTACGAACAGGAAGTAGGGGATCAGGAACGTCATGCCCCCGAACTGCTGCACCATGATGGGGAAGCGCCAAATATTACCCATACCAACGGCAGAGCCAATGCAGGCCAGAATAAAGCCCCATTTGCTTTGAAAACCGTCGCGATTTTCCAGAGTTGCGTGTTTGTCTGACATAGTTTGCCCTCCTAAAGACACAGATTGGTGTGATGATCGGATGTGGCACTTTTCAGATCGGCTCACGCCCGATGGGTGGCCGCAAGCGGCGCACCCAAACGGGACGGAACCTATTCAAGCGCCCGGGCGCGATGAAAACTGAGACAAAGGAACTTGCTGGAAATGCTGCGCTGAAATCTTTTTATTTAATTGTATTTCCCGGAATTACTTCTCCTCGTTGGCGTAGGGCTCCAGGAAGGCGTGGAAGTGACGCATGGGCAGCTTGTGGCCCCAGACGATCCGCATGTTGGGGATGGACTCGCGGTCCTCATACAGCGCCTTGACAGCGGCGATGACGTAGTCCAGGTGCTCCTGGGTCAGGCGGCTGCGGTCGATGGCGAAACGCACCACGTTGGCCAGCTCAGCCTGCTGCTCGGGAGTCTTCAGGTCATATTCCATGGAGAAGTCGCCCAGCTCGGACACGCGGATACCGTAGCGGCGGATCAGCTCCAGAGAGAAGCCGGTGCCGGCGAAGGTGGTATGATCGCGCTTGCCGTCGAAGAACTCATCCATGTTGATGTACACAGCGTGGCCGCCGGCGGGGAGAACGACGCCCTTGACGCCGGCCTTGTAGAAGCCCTGTGCCAGGTACTCGCACTGCTGCACGCGGTCATGCATGTAGCCGAAGTCGCAGCTCTCATAGAGGCCGCAGGCCAGAGCCATGATGTCACGGCCGGACATGCCGCCGTAGGAGTCATTGCCGTAGCAGGAGATCTGCTTGACCTTGATGAGCACGCCCACGTCGGTCTTCACGGTGCCGTCCTCGTTGAAGTCGGAGAACTTCTGCCAGAACAGGCCGCGGTCGCGGAAGGCCAGCATACCGCCCATGTTGGCGTGGCCGTCCTTCTTGGCGGACATGGTGAAGGCGTCGCAGTAGGAGAACATCTCGCTGGCGATCTCGGCGATGGACTTGTCGGCGTAGCCTTCCTCGTTCATCTTGATGAAGTAGCAGTTCTCGGCCCAGCGGGCAACGTCGAACACCAGAGGAATGTCATACTTATGCGCCACGCGGTTGATCTCCCGGATGTTGGCCATGGAGACGGGCTGACCGCAGATGGGGTTGTTGGTGATGCAGGTGAACACCAGAGGCACGTTCTCGGGACCAACGCCCTGGATCAGCTGCTCCAGCTTCTCGATGTCCATGTTGCCCTTGAACGGGTTCTTCTCGTAAGAGCCGCCCTCGGGGATCTCATACAGCAGCTCCTTGTTGTACAGGTTGCGGGGGATGGAGCCCATCTGCTTGATGTTGCCCTCGGTGGTGTCGAAGTGGCCGTTGGAGGGGATGGTGAAGACCTTGC
>ENA-UEPJ01004368-UEPJ01004368.1-human-gut-metagenome-genome-assembly--contig:-NODE-4368-length-11165-cov-5.263709_pt1 | contig 11165 bp, 7 predicted proteins | sample MGYA00242890_ERZ507896 | MGnify/ENA primary metagenome ERZ507896 (study PRJEB26167, sample SAMN06115508) | human gut metagenome | host: Homo sapiens | place: China:Qinghai | collected 2015-08-20... | reverse complement strand
CAAAGGTATATTAGCTGTAGATGCACAAGGGTACTTACGTGAAGTCCGAGTTGAAGAAGTATGACACGAAGGGATATGCCGGAGCCGCTACGCTCGGGTCTGCGATCCCGATCTTATCTTTATATTCCGGTTTTGCGAAGTCTTCCCAGGCCTTCGGAGCTGTTTCTTCTGTGAAAACATCATTCCTGTACGCGATCACGCCTGCCGCGTGTGCCCCGGTCGGATAGTATGCCTTGTCCGCCGGAACGATCTCCTTAAAGAAATCGGTGAGGTTTCCCGCATTGGATGGTTCCCAGTCTGTGAGAAGCATTCCCTTCTTTCCGAGAGAGTTGATACTTGGCATGGAATCCAGCCATACGATATCCCACTGTGGGTTGTCGCCCTCCGTCTCGATCCTTGCAAGTGTCTCCGCACCGTTTCCTGCTACGACTTCCACATCATATCCGGTCGCCTTTTTAAACATCTCCGGGATAATATCATCGAAGTCGTTTAAATATACTACAAGCGGTTTGGTCTGGGACACCTTCCCAGCCGTCTCCGCCACAGTTGTTGTCTCTGCCTCCATCGTCCCTGTTGCTGTCGTTGTCTCCAAAGCCGCTGTGGTCTCCGCTGTTTTCGCACTGCAGCCGGTCATGGATGCCGCCGCCATCAGTCCCGCCATGGTAAGTGCTGTCAGTCTTATTTTTTTCATAATGTGTTTCCTCCTGCAGATCGTCTCTGCCTTTTCCTTTTATACCTGTCTGCCAGTTTCTGCCTTTATCCTATGCGTTCTCTGTAAAATCTGGTGCCGTCATCACCTAAAGCCTGTGTAAAATCTGTGTCAGGTACACTTCCGGAAATCCGGAAAATTCCAGAGGTATTTCTTGCAGATCACTGCAATCCGTAGTATACTTGATCTATCAGGAGGGTGTCTTATGTTTAATTTTAATTTCTATACCCCGACCCGCGTCGTATTCGGAAAAGAAACCGAATACCGGATCGGAAAGCTTGTAAAAAATGTCAACTGTAAAAAAGTCCTGCTCCACTACGGAAGCGGCAGCGTGATCCGCTCCGGTCTTCTCGGACGGATCAAAGAATCCCTGGACGCGTCCGGAGTCACCTATGTGGAGCTTGGCGGTGTTGTCCCAAACCCACGTCTTTCCTTAGTCCGCGAGGGGATCGAGCTCTGCCGAAAGGAGGGCGTTGATTTTCTTCTCGCTGTCGGCGGCGGCAGTGTCATCGACTCCGCGAAAGCCATCGGTTACGGTCTCGCGAACGACGGTGATGTCTGGGATTTCTATGAGCACACCCGTCAGGCATCCGCATGCCTTCCGATCGGCGTTGTTCTGACCATCGCGGCTTCCGGAAGTGAGATGAGCAACAGCTCTGTTATCACAAACGATGAAACACTGGAAAAACGCGGCTACAACAATGATATCTCCCGCCCTGTATTCGCTGTCATGAATCCGGAGATCACAATGACTCTCCCGCCATACCAGACAGCCTGCGGCTGCACCGATATTCTGATGCATACCATGGAGCGCTATTTCACAAACGGCGGAAATATGGAGATCACCGATGCCATTGCGGAAGGTCTTATGCGCACCGTGATCACGAACGCGAAGATCCTTGTGGACGATCCAGACAACTATGACGCGAGAGCCGAGGTGATGTGGTCCGGAAGTCTCTCCCACAACGGCCTCACCGGCTGCGGAAACGACGGCGGAGACTTCGCCTCCCACCTCTTAGAGCATGAGATCGGCGGAATGTTCAACGTTGCCCACGGTGCGGGCCTTGCGGCGATCTGGGGCAGCTGGGCGAGATATGTGATCGATAACTGCACTCCGCGTTTTGCGAAATTCGCAGTGAATGTCATGGGTGTTGAACCTGGAAAAGATGACATGGAGACGGGTTTAAAGGGGATCGAGGCCATGGAAGACTTCTACCGTGCCATCAGTATGCCGACAAACTTAAAGGAACTCGGCATCGATCCGACAGAAGAACAGCTTGAGACTATGGCGAAAAACGCGAGAATCGCTGCAGGCGGCCCGAAGGGATCCGCGAAGAAGCTGGAAGCGGAAGATATGCTTAAGATCTATCAGATGGCTGCAGGAAAATAACAGAAATCTATCAAAATCATATGAAGAAAACCGGGATGCCGTCTATCTGCGCAGCATCCCGGTTTTCATATAATACCATGAATCCTTGTTTTCATCTATGCGTAATCTCTGACTAAGAACACCGGCTTGATCGCCATGATCTCATCGAATTCCTCCTGGGTGACGGATACATCCGCGTTGGTCTTTTTCAGATCATTTTTTACAACGTCAAACGCGTCCTCCACAGACTCGGCACGCCCCTCACGGACAGCACGCTGCATCCGCTCTACAGTCACCGGATGAAGGTAACAGGCCGGAACCGGAAGTCCGAGATGGAGGCTGTCCACATACCCCGTAACGGCTTTTTCCGCCGCTGCAAGACGTTTTTCGATGGCTTTCCGATTATTCGTACTCGTCGGCATGACATTCGCTCCGGAGAACAGAAAGATCGCCGCCATTCCAAAGAGGACAAAGTATACGGCAAACGCATCATGGTTCATAAAGGAGAATACGCCGTATGCAAGCGCCGCCGCCCCCATGACTACCATGAATAAGGCAAGCCATTTGTAAAACGGCTTTGTCTTCTCATACGTTCTCTTTTTCTTTGCCGCATTGGTGAGCTCTGTGAACAGGGACAACCGCTTCGTGAGGGCTGCTTTTGCCTGCTCCAGGACATTTACCGTCTCCTTCGCCTGCTCAGAAAGCGGAATGAGACATTTCTCCGCCTGCTTTTTCTCAGCTTCCGCAAGGCGCTTTTCCGCCGCTTCACTCACGGTCTTTATCTGCGGGAACCGTTCCTTCACGGATGCCACGAAAGCGTCCACCTGATCCTCATATTTAAAGTTGCACTGTTTTTCCTTACCGTCCTCATAGACAACCACCAGGTACGGCATGGTGGCAAACAGGCCTTTTCCGGTAAATCCGCCTTTGCTCATCGCCACGCGCTTAAAGACACGGGAGACGGAAGATACCGGGATGTAGAAGCGCCGCTCCAGATAAAAGCTGTTGAGGTACAGAGCCTCTTTTCCGATTCCGCAGGGACCGATCTTCTTACAGTGCTTTTTGTCCTCTGAAAGAATACTCTCCGGAATCTCTTTTTCTCCAAGTTTTGCCGGTTTTAAGAACATAACTCTCGCCTCCCAAATACTGAATAACCAGTATAAGCTGCCCTCAGCCTTTCACCGGGGCAGCTTATACTTTCTGCATCATCTGCAGTCAGACACTCCCAGCTTTGCAGCCTGTCTTTCGTGTCATTATAATCTTACATTATGCTGTCTGTTTCTTCGTTGCGCGGATGAAGATTCCAAGGAATACGACCGCAAGTACGATACCTACCGGGTACGCAACTGCAGTACCGAGGTTTAAGCACTCTTTTGCACAGAAGAAATATGTCATGGAAACAGCGCTCATGAAGGTTGCCGGAACTGCTGTGAGCCAGTAGTTCTTCTTTGCCTTGTAGAGGTACATGCTTGCTGTCCAGAGAACGATCATAGCCAGTGTCTGGTTTGTCCAGCTGAAGTATCTCCATACGATGCTGTAATCCATATGTCCAACGATAGCGCCGATTCCAAGTAACGGTACGCAGAGAAGCAGACGGTTCTTCCAGTTCTTCTGGTCAACCTTGAACCAGTCAGCAAGTGTTAAACGTGCGCTTCTGAATGCTGTATCACCGGAAGTGATCGGGCAGGCGATAACACCTAACATAGCAAGAGCAATGCCGACACCGCCCATGGTCTTCTGGCAGACATCATAGATGGCTGCGGACTGACCGTTCTTCATGATCTCTGCAAGACCTGTGTTTAAACCACCTGTCACTTCGTAGAGAGAGCATCCTGCTGCTGCCCAGATCAGGGCGATAATACCTTCGCATACCATTGCGCCGTAGAATACGAAATGCCCCTGTTTCTCAGATTTCATACAACGCGCCATAAGAGGTGACTGTGTTGCGTGGAAACCGGAGATCGCGCCGCAGGCAACGGTGATGAACATGAAGCTCCATACCGGTGTTCCGCTCGGATGCATGTTTCTGAAATTGCTCCAGATCTCCGGGATCACATATTCCGGTTTTGTGAAGATACCAAAAGCAACACCGAGTGCCATGATGATCAGGCAGATACCAAAGATCGGATAGACCTTACCAATAATCTTGTCGATAGAAATAAAGGTTGCGATAAAGTAGTAAGCCAGAATGATCCAGAGCCACATCTCTTTGTTTACGACAAGGCCCTGTGCTCCGCCGTTGCTGAACAGGGTTACGATCAGACCGGCCGGACCAACTGCGAAAACAGTACCGACCATGACAAGAAGTACAACACTGAATACACGCATCACGTTCTGCATCAGGCCGCCGAGGTAGATTCCGCATACCTCTGAGATCGAAGCACCATCATTTCTCTCGGACATCATGCCGGAGAAGAAGTCATGAACACCGCCGGCAAAGATCGTACCGAAGGTGATCCACAGAAATACGACCGGTCCCCACAATGCACCCTGCATGGCTCCGAAGATCGGGCCCAGACCAGCGATATTCAGAAGCTGGATCAGAAAGAGTTTCCATTGGGGCATGACTACGTAGTCGACACCATCGTTGATTCTGACTGCCGGTGTCTCTCTGTCATCCGGACTGAAAATGTTATTTACGAGGTTGCCGTAGACAAAGTAACCTCCGATTAAAAGTGCCAGACAGACGAGAAAACTAATCATACAAATCCCTCCTTGAATATACATTATGCTTAGTTCTTTTTCTTTAAGCAAATATATTATAGTATATTTTGCACAATATTTAAAGATGGCCTGCATGAACAGCATGGTTATCTGCACAAACGGCACTCCTTTCGCCATGAACGGAGTGCCGCAGCTTCTCTTTCTGTCAGCTGATCTTCAGCAGCTGTTTTAATGTTTTCAGTTTTTCTCTTCCCACCGGGAGTTCCCGGCTCTCATACCCCTTCATATGTACGGAAAGTCCGTTTCCGCTGCCTGCAAAAAGTTCCGAAATAAATGACAGATTTATGAGATAACTCTTATGGATCCGGAAGAATCCGAAGTCCGCCAGCTTTTTCTCAAGTTCTCCCAAAAGCTGGTTGACCTCATAGGATCTCGATGTGGTGTGGACCACACATCCGTGTCCGTCGGTCTCCGCATACACGATCTGGGCGATCTCCAGAAACAGGATTCCGCGGCTGGCCGTCACAGGGATCTTGCCGAATACCGCTGCTTCGCGCCTCTCTTCCATACCTGTGTTTTCCTGCTCTGCTCCCTGTTTTTCTGCTGCTGCCGGTTCCGTTTTTCCCTCCTGCTCCTCCATTTGCCACGCAGGATCAAGTTTTCCTTCCCCAATGCATTTTTTCACAACATGGTGCACCCGCTCCGGATCGAACGGTTTTAAAATATAATCATCGATCTCCATCTCGTACGCTTTCGCGGCATACTGGGAATAGGCGGTGGCAAAGACGATCTTCGCCCCGGGAAACAGTCTTTTTGCCGTGGCCGCCAGCGTCGTCCCCTCCATATCCCCGAGGTCCATATCCACAAAAATCAGATCAAACGAATCTGACTCATTAAACATCTTTAAGGCATCCGCTCCACTCTCCGCTTCCGTGATCTCACAGTCCGGAAGCACTTCCTTTACCCTGCGGATCAGCATTTTTCTTGCCGGTCTCTCATCATCGATCACTGCGATCTTCAAAACATCTCCCCCTGTCTCTCATAGTTTCCCCAATGTATAAAATAGCCCGGTCACAGTATTTTCCTGTCAGCTCTCTGCCTGATACGGAATACAGAACGAAACATCCGCCCCGTCATCCATATTCCGGATCTCCAGCCCATAACGCTTTCCGTATGTACTCTTCAAACGTTCATTCACATTTTTTAATCCCACACTGCCGGTCTTGTTTCCGGTCAGGATCCTCTCTGCCTCTTCCGGTTCAAAACCTTTTCCATGGTCCCTGACCCCGATCCTCACCAGCTCCTCCCCGGTCCCGCTCTGCATCCGTTTTGCCGAGATCTCCACTCTGCGCACCCCGTCCGCGCTGTTTCCATACCGGACAGCGTTCTCCACGATGGGCTGCAGGATAAAGGACGGGACCTGACAGGAGAGACCGTCTTCCACGTTGATCTCCACCCGGAGCTTCTCCTCAAATCTCGCCTTCTCGATCTCCAGATACGTCCGGACATGATTGATCTCCGTATCGATATCCAGCATGTACTGGTCATTCTCCAGAGTCTGGCGGTAGTAGGACGCTAACGTTAAGATCAGGTCACTGGCCTTTCCCGCATCCTCATCGCAGATGCAGGAGATCGTATTCAGCGCGTTGTAGAGAAAATGCGGGTTTACCTGAGACTGCAGCGCCTTAAACTCCGCTTTTTTCCGCAATTTTTTCTGATATTCCACATTGTAGACCCCTAACTGTGTGGAAAACATCTTCGCAAGTTCCTCCAGAAAATCCCCGATGCTTCGTTCCACACGGCGTCTCTTTTTCACGACAATGGACAGACTTCCGATCTTCTCATCTCCGGTCATGACCGGAACTGTCACCGTCACGAGGGAGTGAAACAGCGGCCGTATCTCCTCATCGAGATCTTCCTCCCAGATACATTCTGCTTTCATTCCTTTTGCCGGTCCTGTCAGATGTTCCAGAAACTTTTCCCGGCGGAAACGGCTGTCATCGATCAGGGAACTCACCGCCAGAACTTCCTTTTCATCCGTGATGATCACCGCCTGACATGGGATCTCACCAAAAATGATATCGGTCACAGCTTCCATATTTTCCCGCTTTCCGAAACCTTTTCTCAGATAGACGAGACTCTTGTCCGCGATTCCCATGGAAAGACGCATCCGCTCCGCAAACAGACTGTCCTCTCGCATATATACCATATCAAAGGTCTTGAAAAAGAGCACCATTCCCACAGAATTCATGACGATCATCGGGACGGCAATCTTTCCCACAAGCTCCATGGCCGCGCCGAGAGGCTTCGAGATCATCAGAATGATCACCATCTGCAGGATCTCCGCCTCTGCAGTCAGGAAAAACAGATCGACGCTGTCCATCTCTCCTGCCTTGTACTTTTTATAGACCAGACTTCCCAGCACGCCTTCCACCAGCGTTGAAACCGCGCAGGAGGCTGCTGTAAAGCCGCCGATATCAAACAGGAACCGGTGGGCTCCGGCGATGAGTGCCGTCATCATTCCGACAAACGGTCCTCCCATGATCCCCGCGGTCAGGACGCCGATGACGCGGGTATTGACGATGGCCCCGCCGGTCTTTGTCCCTGTGTAGGTCGACACGATGCTGATGGCACCGAAGATCACTGCCAACGCCATCTTCTGGGCGATCGTGCTATTCTCTCCCCGGAACAGCTTCCGCACCGATGCCATATTGGTGAGCAGCGTTGCCAGAAGCACCAGCAGTCCGATATTTAAAAGCATGTTGAAAAACATGGTTCCTGCCATAAAGCTCCCCCTGTCCCCGCAGACTGGATGTTCTTGTCTGCCTCTTTCACATGTTTTTATCATATCATATTTTTCTGTTTATTTGTTCAGAAAATGTGAAGCGCGGTCGCTTGCGACAATCTACATCTTCGCGTGAGTGCACATCTTTGGAATTCCCCGGGATTTCCTGTTACATAAAAAAACTCCGGAAGACCTGGGCTTCTTCCCTCAGGTCTTCCGGAGCTTTGCACACCGACCGTAAACCAGGCCGGTATTTTCCTTATGAATTGTAGATATCCTCGTTTAACATTCCCTCGGATTTCGCAACGTAGATCGCGGTTGCGGAGTCACCGACAACGTTAAGCGCCGTTACTAACATCTCGATCGGGCGGTTGATCGCAAGGATCAGGCTGTATGCTAAGAGTGCACCGTCGTTGATGTAGCCAAGGCCAGAAAGGATTGTGAACAGGATGATCGCGCCTGCGCCCGGAGCTGCCGGTGTACCGGCGGATGCGATCAGGGCTAAGAGAGCGATCACGATGAGCTGGGACAGGGTTACATCGTAGCCTGCGCAGCCTGCGATGAACAGAGTCGCAACGACCTGCATGATCGCGGTACCATTCATGTTGATGGTCATACCGAGCGGAAGTACGAAGGAAGCGATCTTCTCATCAACACCGAGCTCCTCTGTAGTTGTCTTCACGTTAAGCGGAAGAGCAGCCGCACTGGAGGAAGTGGAGAATCCGAATACTGCTACACGGAAGATCTTCTTTGCAAACTTCACCGGATTCTGCTTTGTTGTAACTGCTACAAAGATCGGGTATCCTACGAAGAGGAATAAGAGAAGCAGGATAACAGTTACGACAACGTATGCCAGAGCCGGTTTTAAGTGGTTGATTCCGTATGTCGCGAATGTTCTTGCAAGGAGAACGAAGATCGCGAACGGACCGAACTTTGTAACAACGTAGTTTAAGAATACAACAACGATATCGTTTACTTCTGTGATGAGCTTCTTTAATGTTGCGCTCTTCTCGTCGCCGACTGCCTTCATGCAGAGACCGAGGGAAACCGCTAAGAACACGATCGCGAGAACGGAAGTGTTTGTACTGAATACCGCTGTGATATTGGACGGAACAATGTTAAGGATCACATTTAACGGGTTGGAACCGGTAGATCCGGCAGAACCTTCAAGACCCTCCACCTGAATATTGAACACACCGGCATTGTAGATCATGATTCCGACTACGCACGCCATAAGTAATGCGAAGAAAGAGCAGATCAGGAAACCTGCGATCGTTTTTACGGAAATTCTGCCGAGAGTTCTTGTATCGGAAATCTGTCCGATCGCAAGTGTGATGGATGTGAATACCATCGGTACGATGACAAGCTGTAAAGAACGGATAAATAACTGACCGATAATATAGAAGATACCGAGTGCCTTTTCAGCGCCTGCAGCTGTGATGTCCTGGAACAGGATGCTGTTGATCGTTGCCCATACGGCTTCCTTGCCTGTGCTGTTGAGGTTTTCTCTTAAGAACATTAACAGAAGACCTGCTACCAGACCGCAGACGAGGGAAATACTCATTCTGACAGCGAGTGAACTTTTCTTTTTCTCCATGTAATCCTCCTTTTTTAACCGCGCAACACACCCGGAAACATAAGCTTTGGGGCGGCTCTCCAAAACATTCCTGATATGCAGACACAGGCTTAGACTCATTGCCCGCATAAAAATCTCCGGGACACTGACAGGTTTTTCTCGATCCCTGTCAAACTATCCCGGAGATTATATCGTAGTCTGAGCAATTCCGCAAGTAGGAATTTCAAATTTCTTTATGTTTTTTTTACAGAAATTTTATTTACTGGAATCGGCTGCCGGAACAGGCTCCAAAGTCTGTGTCTGATCCAGTGCCGCATTTAACTCCCGGAACGCCGCCGCGAGATCCTGCTCGTTGCCGTCTGTGTCATAGATCCTGCCGTACTGCTCGTGGGAATACATTTTAATATTGTCCAGTGTCACGCTTCGGTCTGTCGTGATCGAGAGATTGTAGTTTTCCTGCCACGGGATGGAACACTCATAATTTCCCGCTTCCGTCACCTGGACCGACTTTTTAGCGTCACCGATCTGGAAGGTGACCTTCGCTGCACCGTTCTTCGGTGCCGCCCAGAATTTTACATAGATCTTGTCCCTTTTTCCAAGACGCCCATGGACATTCTGGCTGAGCACACTGTCTTTTGACAGGGTGACTGCCTTCGACCCGTCATGTTCCGTTTTCTCAACATTTCCGGTAGTATCCCACCCCGTGAGTCCCAGAGCGAACTGGCCATTGTATACACAATCATTTACATAATTCCGGTATACCCAGAGACCGTAGCCGCAGGTAGTATCCTTTAAGATCGGAGCGGTATTCTTCACAAAGTCCGCCACCTGAGACTCCTCTATCTGGGTATTGTAGGAGAATGCCTCTGTGGAATCCATATAGAGGAACTGCTCCATGAAATACTTCTTTCCGCTCTTTTCCACCAGACCGTTCATGCTGTTCTGCATGGATGCCAGCGCTGTTTCCGCGGAAATATGGTCTCCTACGTTCTGCTGTCCGAGGGACACGCTGTACATAAGAGCGGAGTACTCGGCATCGGCACACGGATACGTGGCGGAGTGGGAATAGTAGGTATGGCTTCCGTCCAGCTGGTAGATCGGGTCGCCGTCGGACCGGATTTCCATGGATAGTCCCGGGAACACTTCCTGACTCTCGGAGAGGAGCTTATTTAAAAAGCTGTCATAGAACTCAAAAAACAGCTTCGCCTCCGGGCGCTTTCTCTCCGGGATCCAGATCTCGGAATAATCCTGGAATGTCTTTCCGTAGACCGCGCCGACCTCCGCAAGGGAGTAGTGGGCCTTCAGGTAATCCTGATATCCGCATCTGGATGCCAGACGGATACTGAGGGCTCTTGTGAGATCCCGGTCCATGTTTGACGTATAGTCCCAGAAGTCCTCCCAGGTAATAAATCCACCCTGAAAGTTCCCGTAGTCGGATACCCGGTCATAGATCGTCTTACAGTAATCTATCCACATCTTCCTGTCATTGCTTCCGTCCTGCACCACACCGGCATATCGCTCCGGAAGGGACGCTTCACCGCTGTAATCCCAGCAGTAACCGATCCGCAGCGTCACCATAAGTCCGTGATCATCCGCGCACTTCATGACCTGATCGAGCTTGGCGAAAGCAGCCTCATTGTACATATTTCCCATATCCCCAGGCTGAAACTCTCTCCACGGGATCACGAGAATGATGCTGTTGAAGCCGTCCGCCTTGATGCGGGCAAAATTTGCCCCCATGTTATCATCTTCAGTTCCCCAGTAGTTGATCGGCCAGGCATCGCCGAAGTAGGTCACGGATTTTAAGTATTCCGGAAATGCCGCCTGCGCTTCCATCCGAAGTTCAGGGATCCCCGCCATCAGGGCTGCGGCGGCCAAAAGCGCTGCCGCTGGTCTTGCCAGTTTTCTTATGTTCATACAATCACCTTTTATAACTGTTCTTCACAGCTTCCTTTTTTGTTTCTGGTATGCATCGGCACACACCGATTCCCGTTTACTATACCACAATGTAAAAATTTCTGCAAAATTTATCCTAAAAAAATTCTGCAAAATTTATCCTTGA
>ENA-UEPJ01004366-UEPJ01004366.1-human-gut-metagenome-genome-assembly--contig:-NODE-4366-length-11170-cov-4.752997_pt1 | contig 11170 bp, 4 predicted proteins | sample MGYA00242890_ERZ507896 | MGnify/ENA primary metagenome ERZ507896 (study PRJEB26167, sample SAMN06115508) | human gut metagenome | host: Homo sapiens | place: China:Qinghai | collected 2015-08-20... | reverse complement strand
TAAAATCAACCGCGATAGTATATATGCTTGTATTGTAAAAGATATGCAAGAAGCTATAGAATATCTTCCTTGGGTTGGTGAAGTGGCTGATTATAATAGTGAGCGTATAACTAAAGGGTTTGCAAAGGGCATGTTAGCACGTATCGCTCTTTTTGCTGGAGGCTGGTCTGTACGTGATGGTAAAGAGTTCCCGGCTAATACGAGTGTGGAACGCTATCCTAATGCTGAGCAAAGCCCGGGTATGGAAGAAGTGGGAGAATATTTTATAGGTCGTCCTGCCAACTGGAGGGATTATTACGAGATTGCCGAACAACAGTGTGCTGAGATTATAGGTGATCCGGAGAATCCTCACAGACTGGATCCGGATTATGGAGATATTTGGAAATCGGTCTGCGGTCTGAAAGCCAATACATATAATGAGAACTTGTTTGAAGTTGCCAATGGAGTAGGTTATAGTGGTGATATTGGTACCTTGATGGGACGTGCTATGGATGGTAATCTGGGATATGGTCAGCGTGGTTTTGGCGGTACTTACGTTAGTACTAATGCTTATTATTTCTATTCGTTCGATCAGAATGATGCGCGCCGTGACTATGCCTGTTACTGGCCAGTTTATAAAAAAGACGGTACCATCAAGGAAGTAATGCAGAATGATATCATGTCTGTGAGACTGGGTAAATGGTCTTTCTTTTGGACTGCTGAATCTTATCGTTCGATTGCATTGACTGCTACAGCTCGTACTCCGACAGGTATCAACTGGATTGTGATGCGTTATCCTGATATTCTTTTGATGTTTGCTGAGGCTCGCTATATGTTAGGTAAAGGTGAAAATTCAGTAAGTGATGTAGCTGGTATTAGTGCTGCCAGAGCACTGGAAATGGTTCGTGAACGTGCATTTGGTTCAGGTTCGGAAGCTGTTATGGATTATAAGAAAGTGGATTTCTTTGATGCTATCGTCAACGAACGTGCATGGGAATTTGGTGGTGAAGGTATTCGTAAACTCGATTTGATTCGTTGGGGATTACTTGATTCTAAGATTGAGGAGATGAAAGTAGCTATGCTCTATATGTTGGACGGTAGTCATCCCATACAAATCTTTGATAAGACTTATCAACCTGAAGAGTTTCCCAATAAGTTGTATTTCAAGTACGATGAGAATGGAGAATTTATAGATTTCTCTTCTATTAATTTTTATACCAAGAGAGCAGCCAATCCGGATGAGAAAGTATATACGGAAGTAAAATGGTTTCCGGAGACTTACTGGAATGTAAAGGAAACGGATATAAACAAAGATCATAGCTTGATCAAGAATGCTACAAAAATATTGGTATGTGCTTCAGGGCTAAGAAAATCTTATGATTATAGTCAGTTGTTAGGCACATTGAAGTATGGTTCTCTGATTCAGGATAGATTGAATGGTTACAAAATAGGTAATGGAGTTTGTAATTATCGTCACTTGTTCTCTATCTATTATGATGATATCTATAAGTCTAAAGGTTACTTGTCAAACTCTTATGGATATGATAATAGTGCTCAATAATATGGTAATTATTAAAAGAATAAACTTATGAAAATTAGAAATTTCTATTATATTTTGCTGGGGATTTTTGCATTCTCGGTAATAGCATGCGAGGAAGCTAATGAATGGGAAGTGGATCCCAGTCATGACAGACTATTTCGTTCTACGAAGTTTGAAGTAAAAGAAACAAATCCAACTTCTGCTCTTCTGAGTTTCAGGGGAGTGACAAATGCTACAAAGTATGTGTTTGATTTCAGTGAAGGGGATAGTTTGCTCTTCAACAATATAGTATTTACCACAGAACTTCTTGTAGATACAATGAATGCCTACAATAAGGAGGCTTCTGAGATAAAAACGGAATATCGCGCTCTTTTCACTGATCTGAATGGTACGACACGCTATTCAGTGCGTATGAAAGCTGTAAATGGAGACACAGGGATGGAATCGGGGTATGTGCAGTTGTGTTTTGACACTACAGACGAGCAGATATTTACTACGGTCACTCCGGGAACTACCAGTGTCTCTCTGAATTGGCAGGCAGAAAAAACGGCTACTCGTATTGAGTATGGTGAGTTGGTAAAGACCGAAATAGAAGGTGAGGAGGCAAAAACCGATACGGTTTGGGCCACACCACACGAACTTACTTCAACAGAAAAACAAGCTGGTGAGTTAACGATAGATGGGCTTAAACCGGGAACTAATTATATTACGTATATTTTTAATGAAAAGGCTCGCAGAGGTTCTTATAAATTTAAAACTTTAGGCTCCTCCAAAGGAACGACTATTTCTGTAAAAGCAAGTGATGATATTAATGCTTTGCTGGGGGGTGCGCCGGCTGGTGATGTGACCTTGTCATTTACGGGCGGACAAACTTACGAAGTTGGTGAATTTACAATTCCTGAAACTGTTACAAACTTGTATATAGCCGGTAACGTAGTAGGAGGCAAGATGCCTGTATTGAATATGACTAAGTTTGTATTCTCTGCTCTTATGGATAACTTCTATGTACAGTACATGGATATTGTCAGCGATGGTAAGTCTCAATTCATGATTGAACTTGGTGGTAGCACAGGCTTTAAGAATGTAAGTTTTGAGGGCTGTAATATTAGTGAAATTCCAAGAAGTCTCATTCGCACCAATTCTGGTGATCTTGAAGTTGAAGGAATTGTTATTAATAACTGTTTCATTAAGAATGTAGGTTTAAGTGGATATGGACTTTTAAATATCGGTAAGTTGAAATCGTTAAGTACTATTTCTATTACCAATACTACTTTGTTGAATATTGGTGATCAGATTATGGATTTGCGTGTACAGACGGATAAGGTTACATTTACTCAATCTATTTTCTGTAATTATGATATTAATATGCCTAAGTTATTGCGTTTGGATAAGCAACCGAAAGAAATTACTGTAACAGGGGTAATTTTTACGGGAGATAATAAGGGCGGTAAAATGAATTCTGGTAATAGCGACTATTCCAAGTATCTGAGTTTTGCCGGATGTTATTTAACTTCTGATTTCCAAGAGAATGATAAGAAGTTTACCGACGCTCAAATCTTGAAAATCTCATCAGAAGAGTTATTTGAAAATCCTAAGAATGGTAATTTCCACTTTAAGCCGGAAGCTAAGTTTGAAGGGGATGGTAAAGTAGGAGATCCAAGATGGTGGACAAAATAATCTGACAGGTATTAGTTTCAGGATTAACTATCCTCTCTGAAAAAGGAGTTGCCTCAAAATAAATTTTTGAGTGCAGCTCCTTTTGTGTTTAATCTGCTCTGAGAAACTTTTCGAATTTTGAGATAGTGCACTTATAGTACCTGAATTTCCCCCATAATACCTAATTTTCCCGGGTATATTTGCATAAAATGATTAACAGTAACTCTATAAAAGTAACAGACTATGAAACGATGGATTTTGATTGGTATGGTCGTAGCTTCCGGTATGACTATACAGGCACAAAACAAATTGCCCGAAAAGTTTCCTTACCAGGATACAAGTTTAACTGCAAAAGAACGAGCGGATGATTTGCTCAAAAGATTGACTTTGGAGGAAAAGGCTTCATTGATGATGAACGGTTCTCCGGCTATTCCCCGATTATCGATCAAAGCGTATGGTTGGTGGAATGAAGCACTTCACGGTCTCGCGCGTACAGGATTGGCTACAGTGTTTCCACAGGCTATCGGTATGGGAGCATCATTTGATGATAGTTTGTTGTATGAAGTCTTTACGGCAGTATCTGATGAAGCAAGAGCAAAGAGCCGGAGATTGGATAGTAAAGGAAATCTTACACGTTATCAGGCACTTACAGTGTGGACTCCTAATGTGAATATTTTCCGTGATCCGCGTTGGGGGCGTGGACAGGAGACGTATGGAGAAGATCCCTATTTGACCAGCCGTTTGGGAGTTGCAGTAGTCAATGGTTTGCAGGGACCCGATACAGCACGATACAATAAACTTCACGCTTGTGCAAAACATTATGCTGTACACTCGGGACCGGAGTGGAATCGGCATAGTTTTAATGCTGAGAATATTTCTCCACGAGATTTATGGGAAACTTATCTTCCCGCCTTTAAAACCTTAGTTCAGGAAGCTAAAGTGAAAGAAGTGATGTGTGCTTATAATCGTTTTGAAGGTGAACCATGTTGTGGAAGTAATCGTTTGCTGACTCAGATTTTGCGTGATGAATGGGGCTTCGACGGAGTCGTTGTTTCAGATTGTGGGGCAGTATCGGATTTCTGGCAAAAAAGAAAGCATGAGACGCATCCTGATGCTGCCAGTGCTTCGGCAGATGCTGTTTTAAATGGCACGGATGTTGAGTGTGGAAATAGCTATAAATCCTTACCGGATGCAGTAAAGGCTGGACTTATTACTGAAAATCAGATAGATATTTCAGTGAAACGTTTGTTGAAAGCTCGTTTTGAGTTGGGAGAAATGGACGAGAATGTCTGGACAGGGATTTCTTCGGATGTTGTGTACTCACCCAAACATCGTCAGTTGGCATTGCAGATGGCGCGTGAAACCATGACATTGTTGCAAAATAATAATAATATACTTCCATTGAGTAAACAGGCAAAAATAGCATTAATAGGTCCTAATGCAAATGATTCGGTTATGCAATGGGGAAATTATAATGGGCTACCTTCGCATACCATTACTTTGCTCGAAGGTATGCAGCGTTATCTGCCAACTTCTAATCTTATTTATGAGCCGGTTTGCGGACACACGGATAGTACTTTGTTCATTAGCTTATTCAACAAATGTTCTACTTCGGAAGGAAACGGTTTTCATTCAACATATTGGAATAATAATACCTTTACAGGGGAGGCTGTTACGGAAGTTCAGCAATCCACCCCATTCTTATTTAATACTAATGGGGCTGCTCCTTTTGCACCGGGAGTTATTTTAAGAGGATTTTCTGCTGAATATCGTTCTGTATTTCATCCGGAAAAAACAGAAGACGTTGTTTTTCGTATTCAGATGCGAGGCGCCTATGAACTTTATATTAATGGTAAACTGGTTAAGGAAGACGAAGGAGCCGTGAAACAAATGACTTCCATTTATACGTTGAAGGCAGAATCGGGAAAGTCTTATGATATTTTATTAAAGTATCGTCATTTTGACAAAACGGCAAATCTTAGCTTTGATATGGGAGTAAATGCTCAGATAGATGTGAAAGGATTGTTGGAGCGTATCAAAGATGTAGATGTAGTTATCTTTGCGGGTGGTATCTCTCCGGCACTGGAAGGAGAAGAAATGCCTGTTGATGCAGCTGGTTTCAGGGGAGGAGATCGCACCGAAATCGAGTTGCCGGCTGTACAGCGACGTGTTGTTGAGGCTTTGAAAACTGCAGGAAAACGGATTGTGTTTGTTAATTTCTCCGGTGCAGCTATAGCTTTGGAGCCGGAAAGTCTGAATTGTGAGGCTATCCTGCAAGCATGGTATCCTGGGCAAGCTGGTGGCCAGGCTGTTGCCGAAGTTTTGTTCGGCGATTACAATCCGGCTGGAAAATTACCATTGACATTCTATCGTAACCTGGCTCAAATTCCGGATTTTGAGGATTATAATATGACCGGAAGGACCTACAGGTACATGAAAGAGACTCCTTTGTTCCCATTTGGTCATGGACTTAGTTATACTACATTCAAATATGGAAAGTTAAAAATGAATGATGATAAAATTGCTGTCGGTCAAAATCTGAACCTGGTGATTCCTGTAACTAATACAGGGAGTCGGGATGGAGATGAAGTGGTACAGGTCTATCTCAAAAAAATGGATGATACAGAGGGACCGGTTAAAACGTTGCGTGCTTTTAAGCGTGTGCGTATTCCGGCAGGAAAGACGGTTGAGGTTAAATTTTCTTTGGATGATACCCAGTTGGAATGGTGGGATGAACAGAGCAATACAATGAGAGTTTGCCCGGGAAATTATACTGTTATGATAGGAGGTACTTCCTGTGAGAAGAGTTTATTATCACGGGCATTTACCATTCGGTAAAATTATGAGGAGATGATAGCTGAAATATTCAACTATCATCTCTTTTATTTTCTTTGTATTCCGAAGGCGTCATTCCCATTTGTCTTTTGAAACACTTTCCGAAATATTTAGGATCGTTGAAGCCTGTCATGTAAGCCACTTGTGAAAAGTTATATTCTCCGCTGTCTATTAATTGTACGGCACGTTTAATCCTAATTTCGCGTATGAAGTCCACGGGAGACAGACCGATGATGGATTTTAGTTTCTGATAGAAGACAGAACGTCCTAAATTCAGTAACTGGGCAAATTCGTCGACTGTAAGTTCCGAGTTTTCCATTTGCTCTTCCATTACTTGCATCACTTGCTGCATGAACTGCTCATCGTATGAAATGATCTGAGGTTGCGAGGGGGTCAGTTTCTCTTCCAGAGTGGTTTCCTGGGTATTGTTTAATTTTTCCGACCATGCTTTCCAGTAGATTTCCTGCAATTCTTTACGCTGGTGAAGCAAAGACTTGATACGAATTTTTAGATACGTTGCACTGAAGGGCTTGGTGATATAATCGTCTATCCCTTGTTCCAGTCCTGATATGCGATCATCCAGCGATGATTTGGCAGAAAGCAGAATGATAGGTATGTGACATATTTCTCTGTTCTCCTTAATATTCTTTACCATATCAAGGCCATCCATAGCAGGCATCATAATGTCACTGATAATCAGATCGGGAATATATTCCCGGGCTTGGTCCAATCCTTCTTGTCCATTGGTGGCGGTGAGTACCCGATAACTTTCTGACAAGATATCTGATAAGAAGTTTCTTAGCTCTACGTTATCTTCGACAATTAAGATGGATACAGGGTCTTCTTCATTCGATATCTGATTTGGTTCTTTGGCTGTCTCTGAAGGAGTAATGTCGGCCATTGAAGCTATTTCAACCATGGGTCTTATTTCATTTTTCTTTTCAGCGGGGACTGAATTTCCGTCATTCAATATAAACTCTGTATTTTCTCTTCCCTCATAAACTTTTTGATTCATTGGTAATATAACGGTAAACTCGCTGCCTACACCGGGTTGACTTTTTACTTCAATGTTGCCACAATGTAGTTCTATCAGTTCTTTGACAAGTGATAGTCCTATGCCTGACGAGGGCTGCAATATGTTGAATTTTACCAATGTTTCAAAGCGTTGGAAAAGTGTTTGCTGTTTTTGAAGATCGATACCAATGCCTTCGTCTTTTATGGAAACAATTAATCTGCTACTTTCCACATTGGCAATGACGGTAATAGACTTATTGGCCGGAGTGTATTTGAATGCATTGGATAGCAAATTAAAAATGATTTTTTCAAACTTATCCTGATCGATCCAGGTTTCTATAGCTTCCTGGTTTGTTTCCAATTGGTAATTGATATTCTTTTCTTCAGCAATAAGGCGGAAGTTGTCCATTACTTTTTGTAATAGGCTGAGGACGTCTGTCTTTTCCAGCAGCACTTTCATTTTTTTATTCTCTATTTTCCGGAAATCCAATATCTGGTTTACTAAATGCAACATACGCTCCGTATTCTTGTGCACCAGGGTTAAATGTTTACGGGCATTGGTTGTGAGAGTTTCGTGTTCCAGAATTTCGCTAACCGGACTGGCTATGAGTGTTAACGGAGTACGTAATTCATGCGAAATATCGGTGAAAAAGCGCAATTTGATATTTGCCAGTTGTTGTTCAATATTTATCTGATGACGTAACCGGTATATGTAGAGAATGATATAGACGATAGTTGCTGTGGATAACACGAATAATACGACATACAGAATCCATGCCCAGTATGTCTCCCAAAAGGTTGGAAGTACAGTTATAGGCAGGATACGTGCTTTTTCCATCCATACTCCGTCGCTGTTGGTAGAACGTATTTGCAATTCATATTCTCCCGGAGGAAGGTTGATATAGCTGGCTGAACGGCTGTTATCCACTTCATTCCATTTTTCTTCCAATCCTTTCAGACGGTAAGCATAGCTGATTGATTCAGGCGCTACATAATCCAAAGCTGCAAATTGAAAAGTAACATTGCGTTCGGATGGTTTCAGCCTTAGTTCTTCCAGATCATTGATATCTAAATCCTGGGAGGTTCCTTGTATTTTAAATCCGGTGAATACAATGGGAGGGGCATAATTACTTTTCTGAAGATGTTCAGGACTAATTTTGAGTATTCCGATATCTGTTCCTAATAGCAATTGATTATTTTCCAGCACAGGAGCCGCTTCTGTAAAGTAAAGCTCTTGTTGCATGTACTTTTTATCATAATATTCAAATGTTTCCTTTTCCGGATTGAAACGGGTAAGTGCATTTTCCGAAATTACCCATAAACTTCCTTCTTTATCTTCTATCATAGACTGGACGAGGTCGGATGGTAAGCCATCTTTTGTCGTATAAGGTTTAAATTCGATGTGTTCACTTAAAAGATTTTCAGAAAGGACTTTATTGATTCCTCCGGTAAATGTAAGGATGTAAGTTGTATTTCTGCTATCTGTGTAAACATAGGTCACATTATTACTGCTAAGACTGGAAACTGTATTGGGACTGCGGAGATTACGGTAGAAATTGATTTCTTCCGGTTGTTTAAATTCATTGGAGAAGGTTAGTAACCCTTCTGTGGTACAGACAAGAATCGCCTGATTGACCTCAGTGATATAGCGGACTTTGGAGAAATGTTCTTTGGGATATCCTTTCAGTTGATTATCGCTATGTATGAAGCGGATTTCCCCTTCAGGTGTCTTTTCCAGTAAATTCAGTCCTCCACCATGACAACCTATCCAGATACGTTTTTGATGATCCTGATAGATGCTATAGATACTATTATGGCTCAGGCTATACGGGTTGTCTTCCTGATGAGTAAATTGACGTATTTGAAAATGATCATTACCGGTTCTTTCTAATTGGAAAAGCCCATCCAACTTACTTCCCATCCAAATAACTCCATTTTCATCTTCCATAAAGCAGTAGATGTTTTTTTGGAAAGAAATAGGTTGTGAACTGATGGTTCCTGCGGGAGTCAGATATCCTTTTAAACTTCCATCCGGCTGATAAATTCGTACATATCCTTTTTTGCTGGCTGTCCAAAGCTCATCTTTTTCATCTATCAAGAAAGCGCGTGTTTCAAAGCTGGCATCTATGGCTTGTAGTGAACATGCGTAGGTAGAAAATGAGATTTTTGTAACGTCCCAGTGATTACATATCCAGAGATTTCCCTGCTGATCTAAAAAAGAATTCAGAATGACGGGATTGAATTTTGTATCAGGATTATTATAATCAGTATAATAGGGCTTCAGTTGTTTGTTCTTTCGATCATAATAGGAGAAGCCACCTCTATGTGGAACCATCCACAATGTTCCTTGCTTATCTTCGAATATCAGGTCGCGACTTAATCGTTCGGCTTTTGGCAGATCCTCTTTGGGAGTAATATAATGTTGTTTCTCTTCTGTCTCTAAGTTATAACGCACTACTCCGGGCATTTCGGAGTATAACCATAATTCGCCGAAACTGTCTCTGAATACGGATAAAACTTCGGTAGAGGGATTGGTAGGAGTGCGGGGATCTATTAATCTGTATCTTTGATTTTCCGCAAAGTAAATATAGAGTCCATTATTTGTGCACAGTCCTATGCTATCTTTTCCCAGTCTACTGATAGAATTGATAGCATTGGAGGTTGAAAAGGGCATTTCATGAAACTGAAGTTGCTGTGTCTGGGGTAGATATATCACTAACTGGTTGTTGGCAGATACTAGATATATATTGCCATTATCTTCTTTGATATTCTTGAATGGAATATCAGATTCTATTTTCTTTTTGCCAATGATTGAAATTCCTTTGTTGGTTAATATCCATTCGTCCCCATCGCTATCTTGAAAAATAGTGATTATTTGATCCCCTTTCAGGTTCTTCTCTTCGATATTATATAAGGTTATTCCTTCTCCTTCCTGAGCCTTGTACGCTTGTTCGTCAATACGGAATGCTCCACGATCACATACGATCCAACTGACGCCTTTGGGTAATGTATAGACGTTCTGTACAGCGTAGGTCTGCTGTTTTTCGTTTTCATAAGGGCGTAAGATATCTATGAATTTTTCCCGGCGGCTGTCGAATAGATAGATTCGTAAGTCATAAGTCTGACACCAGATGTCACAGGTTTGTGTCTGTGTGATTTTGGCTAAACGATTACTGGTTAAAGTACATCCGTCTCCCGGAAATGCTTTATAGTTTTTGAAAGTGTATCCATCGAATTTATTTAAGCCATTCCAAGTGGAAAACCAGATAAACCCTTTTGAATCTTGCAGGATATTGGTGACAGACCTTTGTGCCAATCCGTTGTAAGCGGAGAAACGTTGAATTTGGCAAATCGGTTGTGCAATGGCTACACAGGGGATAAAAAGACAAATCAATATTAAATAATTGATTTGTAGTATAATGCACTTTTTCATAGTATTGACTAATTTGTAACTGCTTTGCAAAGATATAAATTATCTGTTTTACTACTATGTATTCTGATAGTAAATGTAGGTGGATTTTTCAGCACTTCGGTAAAGGAAGCATGGATGTGTAATTATTATATAGTCATGTGGAATATTTGTTTCCTTAGGTGTATTATCGGGCTTGTGACTACCCAGAAAGCTGTTTTTAAACATTGTGAACATTCGTTTCCACCTATTGCGATAATTTTTCCCCCCTTAACTAAATACCTTTTCGGACTTTTGTATCAGAAAATCTAAGTGATATTTTTTAGAATTAAATACTATAACTATGGAAATGAAAAATATAGTGATGATTTTTTCCTGCCTTCTTGAAACTGAAGTTAGGAGATCAGAAATAAAGGCGTTACTTTCAATCAATGCATCTTCTTTATGTTGGCAATATTCATCGTCTTGTTGGTGATAAATATTCTGTTGAATCTCTTCAGTGTAGCTGCCGAAAGTTGCTGTTTTACAACCTGTGATGAATTTAGATACTATTATGTTATACTTTAAATGAAAATACTAATGAACATGAATCTTTTTAATTTAAGTAGAGGGTGTATTTACGTTGTATTTTTAGTTCTTTTTGCATTTTGGGGATGTACTGTAGAGTTGGTTGAGTAGAGAATGGCAGATTCTTCCACCTGAATTATTACCTCTGTTGATGAGGCTTTAGGAGATTC
>ENA-UEPJ01004364-UEPJ01004364.1-human-gut-metagenome-genome-assembly--contig:-NODE-4364-length-11172-cov-45.023254_pt1 | contig 11172 bp, 7 predicted proteins | sample MGYA00242890_ERZ507896 | MGnify/ENA primary metagenome ERZ507896 (study PRJEB26167, sample SAMN06115508) | human gut metagenome | host: Homo sapiens | place: China:Qinghai | collected 2015-08-20... | reverse complement strand
GAGATGAGAGCGGCAAAGGAGGAAACAAGGGTCAATTTTTCGACAAAAGTCATAATTACACATCCTTTCTGAAAGGATTGTATCACGCAGCGGGGAAGCGGACAAGAGAGACGACCCGCCGAAGAGTGCGGGAGAAAGGAGAAAGACATGGAAGAAATGCTGAAGAATCTGAACGGGCCGTGGAGCAACGCGGCCTGCATGGGCTACTGCCTGATCGCAATGCGGCGGGCTGGGCTGAGGCCCACGGCACAGCGCCGGGTGCTGCGGGTGCTGGAAGATGCGTTTGACGATGTGAGTGTGGAGAAGGCCGAGCAGGCCGGACGTGCCAATACGGAGGCGTAAAAAATGAACCGTTACATGATCGTGATCCCGGCGAAGAACCGGAGTTTTGTGCTCAAGTGCGACGAGGGGGACGGCGCGAAGCTGGAGACCCTGCAGAAGCTGGTGAGCGGATATGTGGAGACCGTGCCGTCGGCGCTGGACGCCACCTGGGCGCGGGAGAAAGCCGACCGGCTGGTGCTGCTGGTGGACGAAGAAGGCCGAATGAAGTGCAAGCCTGCGAACCGGAAGGCCACGCAACTTGCCCCGGCGGACTTTACGGCGAACGGCAAGCTGCCCATCGTGGGCGCTGCCGTGCTGATGTTCCAGCGGGGCGACGAGCTGCTGGGGTTTACAAAGCGCGTAGCCGACACCATTTGCAGCGAGTGGCTGTGAGGAGGGGATGACCATGCGGAAGGCAAAAGTCTGGGACGCGAGGCAGCTGCCTGCGTATCTGACCGTGGCGCAGTACGGTGAGCTGATGGGCATCTGCCCGAAGACGGTGCGGCGGATGTGCCAGCGGGGTGACATCACTCACTGTCGGTGTATTATCTCCTTCCGTGCTTCCGTTACCTTCATTACCTTCCTCACCTGCCGGATTTTCATCCGTACATGCACATACCATCCCTATCGCCATTATCGCCCAGAAAAGCAACAATCTGCCAGTCAAGAATCTTAAACAAGTTCTTTTCATTCAAATTCCAGTTCTTATTATTTTCTTACAACTATATGGCAAAACTACCCCGTAATAGCAATGCATATCCACTACGGGGCAGTACCTTTATTTCAAGGCATTCAGCCAAGGTGGTACCACGCCAAATCTTTGCCGAAGCTGTGCCTCATACAATGACTCTGGAGTAACCTTTGTCCCCGTACTTTCTTCGTATGTCAGCTGACCTTTTTCTTGTGAGAAAGTAACTGCTTGTCCATGTGTTCCAACCACGATAGGAGGATAGATTTTCCACCATGTATCCTCGGGAAGCCACCAATGAAAATCATTTTTCCAGAAATTTTGCCCTTTTTCATCAGTTGTACCAGTCACATTCAGATTCCAGATCGTCAAATCTCTCAAATGATTTGGGGCTTCCTTTTCTGCTCCTCCAGCATGATAATACACCAGACCTCCGCTACAATTGTCAAACAGAGTGGCACGAGGCTGAGTGGCATGCGATTCAAAGCAGGCATCCTGTCCCCAAGTAACATTCCATACCACCGTACCGATACTTGGTTTTGACACACCACAACCATGGTATTGCCCATGCCCTTTCTCATCTATACTCTCATCCCTTACTTTTCCAATAAAGACACGGGTAGATTCCTGAGCACGTACTGCCGAATGTCCACGTTTACCGGTAATACGAATATTATAAGCAGAGCAATTGGCAGACTGATCAAAAGTAACTGCTTCACTAATACTCTCGAAAGTCACATTTCGCACCCATGAATTGACAGCACGCTGAATTGACAAAGGCTTATAGGCATAATCATACATCCAGCCCTTACTTTCGTCCGCTCCTTGTCCATGGTGATAATAAGGAGACAGTAACGATTCTCCTCCCACAAAGGCCAAATCTTCTACTCCCACATTTTCTATATGCTTATATTCACGGATTTCCCAGCCATTATTAAAATCTTTAATAGACACATCAATATCGCTCAGGATAGGGTCATAAAAAGTAATCTCCCCATTCCCTACAGATTTCACCTGATGAAACTCCATCACCTGAATGCCATTTCTGTCTTCTGAAATTCTATTACTCTCATATCCAGGTTGCTTAGTAATACTCCAGTCGGTACGGTTGCTATACAACGGTCCAAGTTCCTTTCGCAAAAGTCCATCATCCACACTACGCAAACGCAGCTGCACCCAGCTTCCTGGAGTAATCCCTGTTGTCGCAGAAACTTTTACCGTACAATCACCTTTAGCAGCATTTGCGGTTATCTCCGCCAAAGATTTAGAATTATTTATATTACGAGGACTATTTGAATGACCAATGGACAATAAAGCTCTCGTAGACCCTTCATCCGTACCAATATGGTCTTCCATAATCAATTTTGTTTTATCTGGACCATCCCCTTTGATAATAAAGTTACCTCCATAAATCTGGTAAGGAGCCTTATTTTTATCTGATTTACCCTGCAATACATACTCTCCTGCTGGGAAATAAATGACAATTTTCGCATTGGTATTCAATGCACTTGGATTTGTTTTGCGAATCAAATTGTTTTATCCAAAATATCCTCTAAAGCATCCCGAGCGGATAATGAATTCTTTTTCATATAATCCGCTACATTATAAACGGTGTACCCACTCCATGAAAATCCATCTGAAGGAACCTCATTACCATAATGATATCCGGCGTAAGAATAATCCAACAATACATTTTGAGAGTCGTCCCCAGACAAAAAATACTGCCAAGCTTTGGCAGTATTTTCAGAATCTGTTGTAGTTAATAGTTTCACTGGAATAGTGACCGCCCTGCAATACCCTTCTTTCGAGAATATCTTCAGCACCAGTTTATCCTCATACTCTCTATTTAACGTATTTACCGAAGGAGCCTTTACAGTCATCAACGCTTCTTCAACCTTGATTTCCCAGTCTTTTGTCTCAATTACAATCTTGTCTACATTTTCTCCTTGCTCAACAGACCATTGTATTGTTTCCCCCAAGTAAAATTTTACCGGTGTAGTTTCCCCGTATTTTACATCCAAACTTAATCCATCAAAAATATAGACAGTCTTGTTTAAAGTCTCCGTGGCTCCTCCTTCACCCGCAGACGTCCATGTAAAAGTAATAGATTTACCATCCGGCGACACTTTCACATCATCAAAAATAGAAACCACTCCCTGCGCTTTACCCGGATCTGCCAAGCCGATACCATCTTCCCAATTGGTACCATCAAATGAATAAATCCAGTATCCCTGCGCATTCACAGCAAATTCAGGAGTTTTTCCATTTACGGGATCTGCACTCACTTTATTTCCATTTTCCATCAAAGGAAGTGTTTCTCCATCTTTTGTGTAATACCAGTATCCATCCGAACCAATAGACATCACCGGAAGCGCCTCATTCGGTTCACCGCTATAGACATTCACTTCCATAGATTCTCCATTACTCAAATCCAGAGTATAATCTCCATTCTCATCCTTGCTATAACCTACAATCATATACTGGCCATAAAGCAAGCCCTGATAATTGGCAATATCCTGATTCATCTGTGGCAACATTGCCACAATCTTCTCCAAACGGGCATTCAAATCGTCAATGTCTTTTCGGAGATCGTCTCTTTCGCTGCACGAGAAAAGTGCAGCGAGAGAGAGTAAACTAATAAATATATATGTTATTTTCTTCATGGCTCAATTTCTTTATTCAAATTTGGCACCACAACTTTCTAGTTCTGTAATAGGAGTAAAAATAGCATTATCAAAATCAATATTGCTAAACATTGTCTCAATCTTACTATCAATTTGTGTACTTCCATCAAAAACATTATTCCCATAAAAAACTTTCCATATTTTGGCTCCTTTGTTAGCAAAATTGTTCTTTACGATTCCTTCTCCCGAGATAGGATCGCTATCGGTATCACCCACAAATCTAACTAAGATTTGATTATTAGCATATCCGGAAGAATAGAATAAATTATTCTGAATATCTATTGAAGTCAAAGCTTTACAATTCACAAAACCAGTTGTCGAAGGCACAACATTATAGAATGTATTATTTTTCATTGTAAATGCAGGAGCATCATAAGTATTTCCGAAATTAAATAACTGTGTAGTGACATCGTCTCCTTCTGCATAAAATATATTATTAATCAAAGATATTGAACCAACTTTCGTTTTCTGAATATTAAACATTTGCTTTTCAGTCTTTCCTTTAAAATTCAATTTACAGTTCTCAAAAACAAAACTCTGAAAAGTTCTTTCTTGTGATATATAGACAAAGGATTTTGTAGGTATGAATGTTATAGAACAGTTTTTAAATATTATATGCCCAAAATTACCATTTGCAGTAAATTGATAATTAGAAGCTTCAGATGTATCAAAAATTATTCCTCCACAAAAAAATGTAGAATTTACAGCATCTGAATTATTATTTAAACGAGCATACTCATTCATTTTTAACGTAGCTGTCTTATCATTAGAAGCATCTCTAATAATATACATATTTGTTACAGCACCAGTAAAAGCATATACAGCAGTAGCACCAGGTTGAATAAAATAAATTCCATTTTGAGTAATCTTATTTTCATCTGAACCATTTCCAGCACTAGTTATTTGCTTTATCGTAAAATTGTCAACACTTTCCCAATCAGACTTTTTAAGTTCAATTCCCTCTATATTGATTGCTTCCCCTGCTACAAACAAATCATAATAACTAGAAATAACCTTTGTAGCTTCCACCTGAATCTTATCAACAGCCCAAGCTACTCCTTTATTTACCTGAACAGTCAAATCTTTTGTGTTATCTGCAGTTGCCGCACGTCCCAAAGTCGTAGATGCTGCAGATTCAGCCGGTGCTTTAAGCGTAAGAACAGCAATATTAGTTTGTGCATCAGGCTCACCCAACACGGCTGTCCAACCTGCAGGTGCAGATACAAATGCATTATCACCTTTCACCACTACATTCAGCAAAACTTCCTGACCATAGCCTACAGTCAAAACGCCATTCTTAAATTCATTCACATTTTCTGTCTGAATATCACAGACCAAAGCCTCCACAATAGGCAGAGAATACACCTCATCATTTTGTAATGTGACAACCAATTCTCCATTAACCACATCTACATCTTTAAAGAACTCATCTGTAACGGTAACGCTACCACTTGTAGTTGCCAAAACAGGCTGACCGTCTGCACCCAATACCTGTGTAGCTCCATTACCAAAATCCACAGTCCAGTATCCATTCGCATCTATCGCAAATTTAGGAGTAGGCGCATTATCGCCTACGGCCCCTTTGCCAGAATCTTCTCCATTGATAACCCATGTACCATTTTGGCTTATCGTAATCTGCGGATAATTTACCGTACCTTGTTTACCCTGCGTAAGTGTTAACTCTGTATTATCACTCAATACCAGTTTATATGAATTGCTAGCTTCATCATACACACAAGATTGAATGGTTTGTTTTCCATCGGTCAAAACCTTCAAGACATTCATGTTATCATTGATGGCACTCACCTGAGCTTCAAGGCTCTCCACACGGTTTTTCAGTTCATCCACATCATTTCTCAAATCATCCGTATCACATCCTGCCCATACAAATAACATTAGCAGGAAAGGCAGTAAAGATTTAAAGTTTTTCATAAGATATATCATTTTAGTTATTATTTTACATTGATTACCATATTAATTCTTTTCGACTCACTATGTTTATAGTTTTCATTAGACACATAGAAAGTTGCCCGATAAGTACCGACTTCATTGTATGTATATTCATACGAAGAGAAGCGATTGGTCATATTCTTTAAAGCTACTCCCGTGTCTGGTGAACAAGCATTAATCACCAAATAATCTGATACCAGCCACGATTCACGTAAACCTTTTCCTTGAGCTGCGCTATGCACATAGAAGCTACCGGTAGTGGCATTAGAAAGGTTCCACATACCCCAAATGTTATTGGTTACAGTACCATACCACAAAGCGCTTTCAATCAGATTATTACTAGAATCATAATATCCATTGTTTTTTGACAGGTTCGGATCGATTTCTACACTACTCACATCGGAACTCCATACGTTAACGGGAGTAAATCCCATTCCTGAAGCATACAAATCAACAGTAGAACCATTTGTCAATACATTCGTAATTTTGACCTTATTGAAGTTCAATCTTGGCTGTTGCTTTGATGCATCATGCGGATGTACATGAATAGCCAATGTAATATTTTTTCCAAAATGAGACATCATATCCATTTCATAACTCACTGTCTTATTTGCAGCTACCGGAAGTTCTTCCTGCTTCACCCATTCTGTCCATCCTGCAAAATCCGTCAACAGCTGACAATCACCAGGAAAATCATCTTTATAAAGACCCGGGAACTCTTCAGACATATACATGCTGAAAAGGTTATCATATCCACCGCTATATTGCGTACTAATTTCTACAGTCAGTTTTGAAGAAACAATCTGCGTCGGGTCAATCGTAGTCCTTTCCCGATAATCAAAATTATGTCCTGTTTCTCCGCTAAAAAAGGTAATGTTATCAGGATCTCCCCCAATATTAAATTTAATAGGGGTACCCTTTGTCACAGTAATTATTTTACCGTCATACACTACATTATCGTTTGTTTCAACCGTTACATTCACATCCTTTAGGTCTTTCTCTAGTTCATTGTTACATGCTCCAAGAGAAAAAGCTGCCAATGTAAGAAACAATAAATTATATGTTTTCATAATTTTATCTACTTTAATATCGTATTCATAATTACCAGCCAGGATTATTTTCTGTAATAGCCTTGTTCACAGACATTTCCTGGTCAGGTATCGGAAAATAATTATAAGCCTCCGTCACATTCTTAAAATAGTTATGTACACTATTAGTCTGAACTTGCTTCCATTCATCTCCTGCAGATAAAGCTACATTTACCATTTCATGCATATTGGTTACAAATTCTCCCCAGCGTATCAAATCATAACGACGAGTAAACTCAAAGCACAATTCCATTGCACGTTCATCTTTTACAGCTTGACGGAAACCAGTCTGATCCAAACCACTCAGCGTAGAAATTCCAGCTCTTGAACGAACCATATTAATACATCTATATGCCAGTTCATTAGGAGCTCCATTCACTTCATTTTCTGCCTCAGCAATCATCAGCAATACATCTGAATATCGCAAAATAGGGAAATTGATACAGGTATAGTTCTTATCCTTCTTATCTGCCTCATATTCACGACGATACTTTGCACAAGCACGTCCTTTATCCTTTACCTCACTAGGATTCTCAAAATCTCCCACCTGATGATAGTTTTCTGCTGTTCCAGTATATTCTCCATACGAATAGGTTTTCTCTCCCCAATTATGGAATTCATCAAGAATTTTTCGCATAGAACCTTTTACAAAATAACGTCCTGTAACAGAAACTTTGGATTTGTTATCCTTTTCCACATACTTAAATGGAGCCAGATTCCAATAAAAACGTTCATAATCACCATTAGCTGTATATAAATCAAACAGCTTCGGAGTTGCAAATATAAACTGATAGCTGTATCCCGGGTCGTTTTTACCAACCACATCGCTATTATTTGACAAGTCAGGACCTTCCAATCCTACATTGTTTCCCCAGCGACCAGCGGCTTTCACATCCGTCTGATTTCCACCAGCAAACTCTACTTCCCAAATGCTTTCGTACTTTCCTGTACTATTGTATTGGTCTGAACAAAGATCAATAAATACATCCCAGTAATTATCAACCAAATCATGACCTTCATTCATCACTTTCTGGGCATATTCACTTGCCTTAGCAAAATATTCGGCTTCTTTTCCAGATGGTTGAGTTTTCATTCTATGATACTCTCCAGCACGGAACAAGTATACTCTTGCTAAAATTCCCCATGCAGCAGAACGAGAAACGCGGCCAGGTTTATATCCTAACTCACTGGCATGTAGCAAACCGGCATGTTCTCCATCTGCCACTTCAGACATTTCAGTGACGATAAAATCATAAATTTTATCTCTATCAGTCCGAGGAAGACTCAGATTCACTACCGTATTAGTAGATTCAGTCTTAAATGGCACATCTCCCCAGTTTTGTACCAACGTAAAATAATAAAAGGCACGTAAAAAACGAGCTTCAGCTATATATTGCGCCTTTTTCTCATCTGTAAGGTCTGTTGCCCGATCAACGTTCTCCAAGAACATATTAGCACGGTTAATACCAGAATACAAAGTATACCACATACCTGTGACAGCCGGATCACTAGATACAGTATTAGCGCAAATGAGCCCCTTATCAGCAGGTTGGCGTGTACTAGTTCCACCATAATGCTGCAAATCATCACCACCAGCAAGATACATAAAGTTATCTCCATAGAAAGTTGATTGTCCCAGTATGGCATACACACCTGTCAAGAAGGATTCCGCCTCTGCAGCATTATTAAAATATTTTTCAGGAGAAAGCTTATAGGGTTCCTTATCTAAGAAATTGCACGCTGAAACCAATCCCCCAAACAAGAAAGCACATAAAGCGTATTTTATTATTTTCATATATTTCACGATTTATAATTCAACCCTTTATTAAAATCCCAAATTAACACCGAAACTCAAAGTGAAAGCTCTCGGATAAGAAGAAAAGTCGAGTCCTGGAGTCAATGCACTGTTACGAACAGATACTTCAGGATCATAGCCAGAATAGCTAGTCCATGTCCACAAGTTCTGAGCAGCTACATATACTCTTGCATTGCTTAACTTTGCCTTTGCAATTAAAGCTTTCGGGAAAGTATAACCCAATGTTACAGTTTTTAAACGCAAATAGGAACCATCTTCAATAATACGTGAAGAAATTACATTGTTAGACGCAGACTTAGTAGCTGCAGGAATATCACTTTCAGGATTTTCCGGAGTCCAACGATTGGCATAAGAAGCAAACTGATTCAAATCCTTTTTACCACCTGCATTTTCAAAGAACAAACGGTTAGCATTCATAATGTCATTACCGTATGACCACTGGAAGAAAACACTCAAGTCAAACCCTTTATAAGTAAAACTATTGGTAAAACCACCTGTATGAATCGGAAGACCACGACCAATAATCGTACGGTCATTTGTATCAATAATTCCATCCCCATTTACATCCTTATACTTAGGCATACCGGGTTGTGTATTGGCTTCTGAACTAAAATATGGAACATTGTCTTTCAGGGTATAGCTATTTCCTGATTTAACAAAATCATCATACTTATAAGTACCTTCATAAATATAACCATACATCATACCCATCGGCAAACCTACTTTAGCAATATAACTAGGTTGAGAATTATAATTCTGGTCAAATCTAGCAGCAGTAGTTAATGACAATTGGTTTTCTGCCAACTCAAGTACTTCATTCTTGTTGAATGCAATATTAAAGTCACTAGTCCAAGTAAAATCTTTTGTTTGAACATTCACAGTGCTCAAGCTTAATTCCAAACCATCATTACGAACCTTACCGATGTTCTTCGTTGCACTATAGTATCCAGAAACAAGAGGCAAAGAAGCTTCCAAAAGCAAATCACGCGTAGTTTTACGATAAACATCTGCCGTGAAATTCAATCTTTCATTAAAGAAACTCAAATCCAAACCAACATTCCATTGCTCAGTTGTTTCCCATTTTAAGTCTTCATTTGGAAGTGAAACAGGTACCATACCCACACTACTCATGTCATTATCAAAAGGATAAACGCCACTTGGTATACTTCCGTTGGAAATATAATCTCCCTGTTTTTCCTTCAGCATCTGCAACAAAGCATAATAGTCATACTCTCCAATACGGTTATTACCTGTTAATCCCCAGCTCACACGTAATTTACCTGCTCCTACAACTTTCTTAATTGGAGCCATAAATTCTTCTTCCATAAAATTCCAGGCTAAAGAACCAGAAGGAAAGTAACCATAACGATGTTTTTTACTAAATTTTGAAGAACCATCGGCACGGAATGAAGCAGTTGCATAATATTTTGATTTATAATTATAATTCAAACGCGCCAGATAAGACATCATAGACCAAGAGCTCTTCAATGAAGACGAAGAAGACAAAGTACCATCTGCCATTCCAGCCATTCCTAATGACTCATTTGGAATATGAGTAGATTTCAGCGAATAATATTCATAATCTGAATTCTGGAATGTAATACCCACCAAAGAATTAAAGAAATGTTTCTTCTTAATATTAGTCTGATATGTCAATGTATTTTCATTCAACCAAGTCAGACGCTCATTACGAATAATCTGTGCATTTACTTTATCTGTTGAAGTCGGACCACCGTAACGGGTATTCGAATTATTAAACTGATCATTCTTACGCGCATCGTATGTATAACCACCCGAAACCTTCAATTTCAAACCTTTAATGAACTCATAAGATACATATCCATTTAACTGAAGATTATTGATATAATACTTGCGATATTCTTCCTTTAAAGAACGAATCGGATTGAAACGATAGTCATTACTACTATCAATAGCCTCATCCATTACATCGTTCAACAATGATTCCATCGATTTATTAGGATAAGTAACAGGACGGTATCCCCACACACTATAAAACAAGTTATTCATACCACTATAAGAAGTTTCAGATGGTGTACTACCAGTCTGAATACTACGAGAATAATTAGTGGTAAGGTTAATATCTAACTTATCTCTTTTAATAACCGTATTGGCACGTGCCTGAAAACGTTCATAACCAGAATTCAACAAAATACCATCCTGATTATAATATGATACAGAAGCATTATAACGAACGCCTTCTGTTCCTCCTGTAAGTCTTATATTATGGTTATGCTGCAAAGCTGTTCTCAAAATCTCATCTTGCCAATCATACTGGAAAATGTCACGATAATCATCCAGTGTCCATTGTTTTCCCTGATATTCCATAAGATATCCACCTGTTGAATTCGCAATAGAAGCCGGATATGTTTCAGCCTGAAGCTTTACAAATTCATACGCATCCATCATCGGAATAGTCCGCGTTACATGATGCATAGTTACACTACCATCGTATGTAATCTGCGCCTTACCAACCTTTCCTTTCTTTGTTGTTATAATAACCACACCATTCGCACCACGGGCACCATAGATAGCCGTAGCTGATGCATCCTTCAAAATATCCAACGATTCAATATCCGAAGGGTTGATAGTGCTGGCAATAGCTGC
>ENA-UEPJ01004362-UEPJ01004362.1-human-gut-metagenome-genome-assembly--contig:-NODE-4362-length-11179-cov-46.419294_pt1 | contig 11179 bp, 5 predicted proteins | sample MGYA00242890_ERZ507896 | MGnify/ENA primary metagenome ERZ507896 (study PRJEB26167, sample SAMN06115508) | human gut metagenome | host: Homo sapiens | place: China:Qinghai | collected 2015-08-20... | reverse complement strand
ATCGAGGAACACGAAAACAATCATTAAAAAGAGGCAGACTGACAGGGCTGACCAGCGCATCAGTCTGCCTTTAAGATCGGCATTCGCAACGGTTCAGCATCTTCACGGTCGCGGGCAAAAGCCCGTCTCAGACTGGCTGCACCGATGGATTTTTTTCTAAATATTCTTAACGATATCTATATGATCAATTCTGGTGAAGATTCACCTGTCAAAAACAATTCTGAAAAATCAGCAAAGCAAAAACATCTTGAAAATGTTGGAAAGGAGTCTTTTTGTTCAGTAAAATCAACAGCATATGTCTCCGCGGCATGGAAGGAAAAAACGTGGCCGTGGAGGCAGACGTCAGTGATGGCCTTCCCGGTCTGATCCTGGTGGGGTATCTCGCCTCTGAGGTCCGGGAAGGTGGAGATCGGGTGAGGACTGCGATCAGGAATTTAGGACTTTCCCTGCCGCCGAAAAAGATCACGATCAATCTTTCTCCGGCAGACTTCAGAAAGGAAGGAACAGGCTTTGATCTGGCGATCGCCGCTGCGATTCTGTCTGCCCATGGCGGATTTTCGGCGAAGGGTCTGGAGGACGCGGTCTTTTTTGGAGAACTCGGTCTGGACGGAGCTGTCCGGGGGATCCCCGGGGTTATGGCACTTACCGCGCAGGCACGGGAAAGCGGTTTCAGGCGGGTGTTCTTACCTGTGGAGAATGTAAATGAGGCATCTGTGATTGGCGGGATCACACTATACGGTGTCCGGGACCTGAAGCATCTTCTGGATATGCTCTCCGGAAAATTGCCTATGCAGGCAGAACCAGCCGTGGATATAGAGAAATTGCAAAGCATTATGAATCAATATGAGGTGGATTTTTCGGAGCTGTCCGGACAGACACTGCTTAGACGGGCGGCGGAGGTGGCAGCGGCGGGAAAACATAATCTTCTGGTCATCGGACCTGCCGGAGCGGGGAAAACCATGCTTGCGAAGCGGATGCCGACCATCATGCCGGGGATTGATATCGCAGAGAGCATTGAGATTTCGAAAATTTACAGTGTGAGTGGACTTTTGACGGAGAAAGATCCGTTGATAAAGATCAGGCCATTCCGTGCGCCGCACCACACGGTATCCGCACAGGCTCTGACTGGAGGAGGAAGGAGACCAAAGCCGGGAGAAATATCGCTGGCAACCGGCGGGATCCTGTTTCTGGATGAGTTTCCGGAGTTTTCCAGAGCTGCTTTGGAGATCCTGAGACAGCCGTTAGAGGAGCGGAAGGTGACAGTCTCGAGGGTGGAAGCTTCTGTGACTTATCCGGCGAATTTCCAGCTTGTGGCAGCTATGAATCCATGTCCATGCGGCCATTTTCCGGACAGATCCCGCTGCCGCTGCACAGATGGACAGATCGCAAAGTATCTGCAGAAGGTATCAGGGCCGATGTTAGACAGGATCGATATCTGCGTGGAGGCATCACCGGTTAGCTATGGAGATATCAGAAGCAGCGGTAAGAACGAATCCTCCTGTGAGATCCGGAGCCGGGTGGAACAGGCAAGAAAGATCCAGAGGGAACGTTTTGCGGATGAAAATATCCGCTGCAACGGCGAAATGTCAGGACGCCATATCCGGGAATTCTGCAGACTCGGACGGGAAGAGGAAGCATTTATGAAAGAAATTTTCGAAAAAATGGATCTCACAGCCAGAATGCATGACCGGATCCTGAAAGTGGCAAGGACAACAGCGGATCTCGCGGGAGAGGAGGAGATCCGGCTTTCAGATCTCTGTGAGGCAGTGTCGTATGTGAAGAGCCGTGATAAATTCTGGGGAAATTAAAAAGGAGAAGAGGATATTATGACAAGCAGCACACTGAATGACCGCGAAGCGCTCTACTGTCTCTGCCACGTTCCGGGCTTCGGAAGCGCAACGATCGGAAGCTTAAAAGATACATTCGGAACCTATCTGTCTGCATGGACGGCAAAGGGACAGGAGATACAGAAAGCAGGGATTCTCACGGAAAGACGCGCGGAAGTTTTTCTAAAATCGAGGGAGCAGGAATCTACATGGCGAAGGGAGTTTGCCGGACTCGACTCAAAGAAGATCCGCTTCGTTGCGGAATGTGATCCGGACTATCCGGCTCGGTTCCTTCCATATAAAAACCGTCCGGCGGCACTCTTCGTAAAAGGGACTCTCCCGGAAAACGAAGTCCCTGCGGTGGCCATCGTGGGGGCCAGAGCCTGCACGGAGTACGGAAAGGAGGCAGCAGGCTTTTACGCCGGAGAACTCGCGAATGCCGGGGTCAACGTTCAGAACCAAACATCCAAAATATAGCTATGAAGGAATTGAAATTCACGATATAGCCGATTGGTTACTACAAGAATAAGCAAGGTGAAATATCTCCGTCATTCTCTTTTGAAATGATGGAGATATTTTTATTATGACGGAGATTGTAGAACAGAAAATTGTATCAGGTTGCAAAAATCCTTTCCGAACTTTTTACATAGCAGTCATGCACTACGGTGTGTGGCTGCTTATTTTTTTGTGAAAGGAGCAGATGCAAATGAAATTAGTTTTGGCTGAAAAGCCTTCGGTTGCACAGAGTATTGCCAAAGTGTTAGGTGCTGCCAAGCGTGAGGATGGCTACTTAGAGGGAAACGGATATGTGGTCAGCTGGTGTGTAGGGCATTTGGTGGAGCTGGCACAGCCGGAAGTCTATGATGCGAAGTACAGCAAATGGGCTTATGCAGACCTTCCTATCTTCCCGATGGACTGGCAGTATGAGGTTTCTGCCGGTACGAAAAAACAGTTTGGGATTCTGAAAAAGCTCATGGCCAGAGAAGATGTTGCGAGTCTTGTGTGTGCAACAGATGCCGGTCGTGAGGGCGAGCTGATCTTTCGTCTGGTGTACCACAAAGCCGGGTGCAGAAAGCCGTTTGAGCGGCTTTGGATTTCCTCGATGGAAGATGTGGCAATCAAGGAGGGCTTTGAAAATCTCAGGTCTGGAACTGAATATGACGCTTTGTATGAAGCAGCACTGTGTCGAGAGCGAGCCGACTGGATTGTTGGCATTAACGCTACTCGACTTTTTTCGACCCTTTACGGGCAGACCCTGAATGTCGGTCGTGTTATGACCCCTACCCTTGCTATGGCTGTCATGCGGGAAGCCGCCATTTCCGCATTCAAGCCCGAACCGTTCTACACTGTTCAGATTGGACTGGACGGGTTTATTGCATCAAGTGAACGCTACAAGAAAAAGTCCGAAGCTGAAACTATCTGCAACGGTTGTTCTGTAGCAATCGTCACCAAAGCAGAATGTAAGGAGAAAAGCGAAAAGCCGCCTGCGCTCTATGACCTGACCAGTTTACAGAGAGAAGCCAACCGTGTGCTGGGTTACACGGCACAGCAGACCTTGGACTATACGCAGAATCTCTATGAAAAGAAACTGGTCACATATCCCCGTACCGACAGCAGGTTCCTGACGGAAGATATGGCACACTGCCTGCCCGACCTCGTAAATCTGGCTTTCCACACATTCCCCTCTCCGAGCGTGGATAATATACCTATTCATGCGGAACAGGTTGTGGATAACAAAAAGGTCACAGACCACCATGCCATTATTCCGACCAGAGAATTGCAGAAATGCAATCTGAGCGAACTTCCCAAAGGAGAGCTTGCAATTTTGCAACTGATTTCCAATCGGCTGTGTGTTGCAGTGGGAGATCCACACCGATACGCAGAGACAGTCATTGAACTGGACTGCGGCGGCACAGCGTTCTCCGCAAAGGGCAAAACCATCGTGCAGAACGGATGGAAGGCTCTGATTCAGAAGGGTTCTTCGACAAAAAACGACGAAAACGAACAGGCACTCCCTTCTGTTTCCGTTGGTGATGAAATGCCCGTCAACGGCACGGAAATCAAAGAAGGGAAAACTTCTCCCCCAAAACACTTTACCGAGGATACTCTGCTTTCTGCTATGGAAACTGCCGGTGCGGACGAAATGCCTGATGAGGTGGAGCGCAAAGGTTTGGGAACGCCTGCGACCCGTGCCGGTATCATTGAGAAGCTGGTTCGCATCGGTTTTCTGGAGCGTAAGGGTGATAAGAAAACCAAACACCTGATTCCGACCCACAAGGGTACGGCTCTGGTAACAGTCATGCCGGAACAGATTCAGTCCCCATCCATGACGGCGGATTGGGAAGAAAAATTGTTGCTCATTGAGAAAGGCGAATATGCCAGCGAGGACTTTATGGACGAGATCAAAGATGTGATTGCCGGTCTGATTCAGAACTATGAAGTAATCCGTGATTCCGAGGTTATGATGTCGAAAGAAGCCAATTCTATCGGCAAATGCCCGCTCTGCGGCAGTGCTGTAGAGGACAAAGCCAAGGCATTTTTCTGTTCCAACAGAGCTTGCAAATTTGCCCTCTGGAAAAACAATCGCTACTTTGCGAGCATCGGCAAGAGCATGACTTCTGCCACGGCGCAGAAATTGCTTGGTTCCGGCAAGGTAAAGCTCAAGAATTGCAAGTCCGAAAGAACGGGCAACACCTTTGATGCCACCGTCTTTATGGAGGTATCAGATGATGGCAAAACGAAGTTCAGTATGGAATTTGAAAATGGAGGAAAGCGCAAATGACAAATGAGTACAACCCGGATGGTAAGGAAATCCGATTTATCGACAGCCATTATAAGGATTTGTTTCATATCCCCGATGGCAGCTGTGTGCAGATTCACTACCCGGATGAAATGGTTGTGAAGCCCTGCACCTTCATTGACGAGTATCATACGCAGATCGGATACAATGTGTTTCATATCTGCCAGTTTGCAGAAATTATGGAGCGCAACGGCGCAAGCTATATGCCGGAGCCTGAGATTATGGGCGATGAAGCCGCATGGAAGGTCGGAAAGGATAGAATCCTTGCGGTGCAGACCTGCGAAGATGGTTACGACTACACCCTGTTGGATGAAAACTACAACGAGATTGATGGCGGTCAGGTTGATAACCCTGAACTGTCCATGCTCGAAGTCCGCCGGGATATTCTGGAATCCTTCGGGCTGGAGCGCCGGGAACTGCGGGCAATGTTCTATGAGGATGTCATGGAGCAGGCTTTTGAAGTCGGCAGACAGGCGGTGGTGGTCAATGACCCTATCGCTGAGCTTGCTTTTAAGCTCGACCGTTTTGCAGAGAACTTCGACCCCTATGAATATATGGATCAGGTCGATGATGTGCAGGCGCATATCCAAGAAATCAAGGCAGATCTTGCCGCTGGTAATACGGCTCCGTATCGTGAGTTCCTGAATACAGCCATTGAAGAAGCCCGTGAGGAAACTGCGGTTGAGGTTGCCAAAGTGCTGAAAAGTCAGCTGGATAAGCTCGACTCTCCGAAGCGTGAGTCGGTCATGGAAAAACTGGCACAGGCCGCAGAAAAAGCTGCGCCTGCCAGTCCCTCTCCCAAACGCAAAGAGCCTGAACGATAAGGAGGACACGGATATGAAAAACGAAAAATGGGATGATGTTCACGGAAATACCACCCCGGATGACAGAATGGTTGCTTTTCTGGAAAGCCCCACGGATTCCTATGCGATTCTTCAGCTGCGGGAAGATGTAGACGATAATATCCCGCTCATGTTTGCAAATTACAGCTACCTTCAGAAGAAAGAAATGGAGCCTGAGATTGACCGTTACGAGGTGGTCTATCATGGCTCCATTTCTATGTCCGAGGATGTGAATCGGCAGCTGGAAGATTTGTATGTAAAGTTCAATATTGACCACCCGGATGATTTCCGTGGTCACAGTATGTCGGTCAGCGACATCGTAGCCTTAAAGGTAGTCGGTGAGGTATCCTTTCACTATGTAGATTCTGTTGGGTTTCAGAAGCTGGAAAACTTTATGAAGTCCGAAAACTACCTGAAAAACGCAGAGATGGCAATGGAAGATGATTATGGGATGATTGACGGTATCATCAATAACGGAAAAGCGTCCGGATTAGAGGAACGTCCTTCGGTGTTGGAGCAGTTAAAGGAAAAGCCCGTGCCGGATGTTTCCCATAAGCCGCCCAAGAGCCACCCGGAAAGGGAGATTGAATGATGGATTTCACACAGGATGAGCGGAACATGATGATGCTTTACAGCCCTGGCACAAGGTCAGGGCTGTGTGAAGCACTGACACTGATGAAGGAACAGCTTTCGGAGGACGAGTCAGAGCTTTTTGCTTTGGCAGACTCGGTTCTCCGTAAAGTTTCAGCCATGGACGATGCCGCCTTTGAGAAGCTGAACCTTTATCCGGATTGATAGGATTGGAGGGATACAATGAACGCAAAAGAGCGATTTTATTCCGGATTAGCAAAAGAAACGATTGGGAAAATCACCTCGAACACAGATAACTGGACTTCGTTTTTGAGAACGATGTCCCGCAACTATGAGTTCACCTATCCGGAACAGGTGATGATTTATGCTCAGCGCCCCAATGCGACCTTTTGCAAGCCCTATGAGGACTGGAACGCTGAAAATTACCGCAGATATGTAAAGCGTGGCTCTACCGGCATTGCTCTGTTTGTGATGAACAGGGATAAACCGTATCTGCGCTATGTGTTTGATGTGGCGGATACCGGCGTTCGCCGTTCTTCCCCGGAACTGAAACCGTGGGAGGTGACGCCTGAAAACCGCTCCTATGTCATGGAAGCGATGGAGCGTACCTTCGGTGTTGCCGCTGACGGGGTACTGGAAGCACAGCTTGAAGATATTGCATCCGCACTGGCGGCTGAGTATTGGGACGATTACAAAAAGCAGTTCCTCGACATCGTTGCCAACAGCTTCCTTGAGGAGTATGATGAACTCAACATCGAAGTAGCTTTCAAAAATGCGGTGGCAAACAGCGTATCCTATACGATGTATTGCCGGTTCGTGGAAAGTCCCGACAACTACTTCGAGCATGAGGATTTCCAGAAGGTGTTTGATTTTAACACCAGACAGACGGTAAATGCCCTTGGTACTGCGGTGAATGCCATCAGCACAAGGATGTTTCAGGAAATCGAAAAAGCGATTGGAGAACATGAGCAGATTAAAGCTACCGAAAGGAGTACAGATTATGAGCGAGATGACTTACAGACAGGCCGGAGATTATCAGATTCCGAACCTTCAGTTGGAGAACGAGGGAGAGAAACCTCTGGGCAAGTACGGCAGGATGCGTCGAGCATTTTTGGAACAGAACAATCCGATGCTCCTGAACGACATGATTCTGACGGAGAGCCTGTTCCCGCACCTGTGGGAGATCGAGGAAACAGCGAAAGCCAGAGTGGAGTTTCTGATGGAGCAGTACCTGAAGGACAGCCCCGCACCGGACAAGGAAACGCAGCAGATGGCGTGGGTGCAGCACATGAACAGCCTGAAAGCACAGGCGGAGGAAGTCGTGATGACGGAGCTTATCAACAGCTGAGTCTGAACCTTTTCCTCTCCGAAAATGAACAAATCAGTTTTATCGACCGAGCAGAGAGCTTTACGCCCTCTGCTTTTTCTTTTGCCCAGGAAGAAATCGACCACTTCCTTCTGCTTGGTAGCAATACCGATGAAGCCCGAAAAGTCGTAGCGCTGGAATATATGAAGCAGAAGCCGTTGGAAGAAATCGTTCAGACCTTAAAGCAGGTCTATCACGGCGGCTATGGTCTGAAAGAAGATAGCGGGAATATCTGTGCGTGGTATGCCGAGGACGGTATCCACCTTGCCAAAGGTTCCTCTGCCATTGACAGCCCCAGAGCGCAGATCGTTTCTTGGGAAACGGTTGCCGAGCGCATTGGAGAACTGCTTGAAAATGGTCGGTTCGCAACTAATGTGGAACTGGTAGAAGCATCCGGATATGAGCGTCAGAAGTTGGCAGAATCCCTGTGGCATCTTTATCACGATTTGAGTGAAGAAGCCCGTTCCAGCAACTATCTGGCAATTCTTCATCAGGAACCGTTTCGTGGTTTCCCTGACGAAACCGCAGACTTGGCTGAAAAGTTGGATGACCCTCGTTTCCACGCAACCTTGGTACAGCAGTATTCGGAATTTAGAAAAACCCTTGCGGAAAATCCCGATCTGCTTCGTTTTCACTATCACAAGCTGAATCTCATTCAGAAACAGCTGTATGAGTTGAATATGCCTTTGCGTGAGTATCAGACCGATATGATGCAGATGCCCCTTGTCCGCCAGTTCATTACGGATGATGAAGTCAATGCAGACTTGACCCGTGGAAGCGGCTTTTCCGGTGGTAAAGCCCGTATTTATAACTACTGGCAGGAGAATCATTCTGCCAAGGAAAAGATGGACTTCCTGAAGCATGAATACGGAACCGGTGGTCATTCCCATGCCTGCTCTGGTGCAACGCACAGCGGTCAGGATCACGATGCCAAGGGTGTTGCTTACACCAAGAGCGGTTGCGATAAATTGCAGATGTCCTGGGCGCAGGTGGTGCAGAGAATCGACGGTCTGATACGAAAGGGACGCTACCTCAGCCCGGAGGAAGAAGCGGAACGACAGGCTATCGAAGAAGCTAAAACTGATCCGTTGGAAGATGTTTATGACCGTTTCGCAGTGATTGATACCGAGGATGGCGAGTATGCGATCTGGGATAATCAGACCGATGACTACTATGTAGACCCGGAAGGCGTTACGGAATACTTCACGGACGAATGGCTTGCCAATGACTATTTGGAGGAAGTTCGTCAGTCCGTAGCTGCGATGGAGTCGGTTCAGCCAGAAGCGCCTGTGGCAGAGCCTGCCGAAGTTGTGGAAGCATCTGCTTCCGAGGAACCGAAATGGAATTATCAGGTCGGTGACACGGTATATCTGGACGATACAGCTTTCCGTGTGGAGCAGATCACGGACAGAGAAGTTCAGCTGCGTGACCCTACGCTTGCTTATCCCATCTTCCGTGCCGAGAATCGTGAGAATTTCGAGCGTATGCTCTCTCAGGACGAAAGAAACCATGCGGTAAGGGTTGATGCCCAAACCGAAGAAAAGCCCGTTACAGAGGATTTTCTGGGCAAAACCGAACCGAGGGACTACACCCCTGAGTATCAGCTGTTAGACCGTCTGCGTATGGACTGCGAATACTTCCTTGGTGCAGGACAGCACAGCGAAAAGCATCTGTGGGCAGGCAACCGCCATGCACAGATTGCCAAGATGCGTGAGCTGTATGAAATGATTCCCGACAAACCAGAATGGCTGACACCTGAGATGATTAACAGCTACGAGGAGCGCATGGCTCCCCGCTATCTGGTTGCCGCCTACCATCACTTTGAAAACGGCTTCGATGATAAACTGGACTACTACACTCTGGAAGAAGCGGAAAAAGCTGCCCAGGGCTATGTGGACGGAACCATGGAGGATGACGGATTCAAGTACGATGGTGCTGCCGTTTACGATCAGCAGGAGCATAAGTGCATCCGTATCTATGGGGACTACCCTGACGAAAAGGCACACGCACAGGTCAGAGCCAGTGCGGAACCCGAACAGCAGGAACCGGAACACTTCATCGATCATTTTTATGTTGCCGAGGACATTCAGAAGCGGGGTGCGCTGGACATCAAGGAATACAGTTCCTTTGATGATGCCCTGCGAGCCTACTATGCACTTCCTGACACGCAGAGAAAAGCCCTGGGTGCAATGAATACCAGAGATCTGCCGGGTAGTCTGGACTTCGTACAGTGCGTAGATGGAAAGGACACCATCATTCAGGATTATGCCCAGGTGGACGGATGGCAGAATGCCGAAGTCATGGACATTATCGCTCAGCTTGAGCAGTCCATCACCACCAGAGAAATCCCACCTGTTCCTGCGGTGAACTTCCACATCACGGATGACAACATCGGTGAAGGTGGACCGAAGCAGAAATTCGCAAGAAACATCGCAGCCATTGAAACTCTGTTCAAACTGGAAAGCGAGAACAGGAACGCCACTACCGAAGAACAGGAGATTTTGTCGAATTATGTCGGTTGGGGCGGTCTGGCAGATGCCTTTGACCCGGACAAGGGAAATTGGGCGAAGGAGTATCAGACACTGAAAAACCTGCTTTCCGAAGATGAATATGCTGCGGCAAGAGCTTCCACCCTGAACGCACATTACACCAGCCCTACGGTCATTCGCTCCATCTACGATGCGGTCGGACAGATGGGCTTTGAAACAGGAAATATTCTGGAGCCTGCTATGGGTATCGGCAACTTCTTTGGTATGCTCCCTCCTGAAATGCAGAGCAGCCGTTTGTATGGTGTGGAACTGGATTCCATCACCGGCAGAATTGCTCAGAAGCTCTATCCCAACGCAGAAATCAAAGTAGCCGGTTTTGAAACGACAGACCGCCGAGACTTTTACGATCTGGCTGTGGGTAATGTCCCTTTCGGCAACTACAAAGTGTCCGACAAGCCGTATGACAAGCTGGGATTCTCCATTCACAACTATTTCTTTGCCAAGGCTTTGGATCAGGTTCGTCCCGGTGGTGTGGTCGCTTTTGTGACAAGCCGTTACACCATGGATTCCAAGAACTCTGACGCAAGGCGATATATGGCGCAGAGGGCGGAACTGCTTGGTGCAATCCGTCTGCCAAACGATGCCTTTAAGAAAAACGCAGGCACGGAAGTCGTGTCCGACATCCTGTTCCTGCAAAAGCGTGACCATCCGATTGACATTGTACCGGAATGGGTAAACCTTGACCGCACCGAAGAAGGACACACCATGAACAGCTACTTTGTCGCTCATCCTGAAATGGTTCTGGGCGATACGGTGGAAGAAAGTACCGCCTACGGCATGGACATTACAGTGCGTCCCATTGAGGGCATGGAACTGTCCGAACTTCTGAAAGAAGCAGTTTCCCACATCCAAGGAACCTATCAGGCTGTGGAGCTTCCCGAAGCTGACAAGGGTAAGGAAATCGAAACCATTCCTGCAACCCCGGATGTAAAGAATTTCTCTTATACCGTGGTGGATGGCAATGTGTACTTCCGTGAAAACTCCCTGATGCGCCGTGTAGACCTGAATGAGAAAGCAAAAGACCGTGTGATGGGCATGGTGGAACTTCGTGGTATCGTCAACGAGCTGATCGAATATCAGCTTGAGGATTACCCGGATGAAATGATTACTCAGAAACAGGCAGAACTGAATGATGCCTACGATGCGTTTGCCGCAAAGAACGGGCTTATCAATAATCGAGCCAATGGTCAGGCATTTGCTGACGA
>ENA-UEPJ01004353-UEPJ01004353.1-human-gut-metagenome-genome-assembly--contig:-NODE-4353-length-11205-cov-5.860442_pt1 | contig 11205 bp, 10 predicted proteins | sample MGYA00242890_ERZ507896 | MGnify/ENA primary metagenome ERZ507896 (study PRJEB26167, sample SAMN06115508) | human gut metagenome | host: Homo sapiens | place: China:Qinghai | collected 2015-08-20... | reverse complement strand
AATGCGGTGAGCCACGGACCAACGCTTCTTCCACCGAGAACGAAACCATTAACATCAGTTGCATGCTTGCGGCAGTACAGGCCAATGCCTATCAGAACCGCAAAGTAGATAATAAGAATAACCAGTTTTAACATAAAAAACCCCCATATTAATTGTATTATGCCATGCTTCATGGATTTAAAGTGTAACGCTTTAAATTGATAAAGCACGGCATAAATGAATTGTAACATATGGTGGTGGGATTGGCAAGGAGAAAGTGGAGTGATATATTATATGATAACGCATTGCGTAACATATGAAGTTATGTTATAATAACAAAAAATAATTGAGAGGTGATATATTATGACTATAGCAGAGACAATAAAACAGCTTAGAGAAAGCGTTGGAATGACAAGAAAAGAATTTTCACAGCATACAGGTATTCCTGTGCGTACATTAGAGGACTGGGAGGCATCAAGAAGAACTCCGCCAGAATACATTCCACGGCTGATAGCTTATCAGTTAAAGTATGAGGAGTTGCTTAGGGAGAAAGAAAAAGGCAATTTATAATATTGCATTTCAATTTATAAAGAGTGTTCTAATCTGGACACTTTTTATAAATTTTTAAGTAGCCTGTGCAGCAATTAGATGTTAATATATTATATATGTAACCCGAAACTGATATTTTAAGAGCGAAGGGAGATTTTATTGAAGGCTGGATTATTTAAGACACAATTTAATTACCATAATACAGTCATTAAAGAGAAGATGAAGGAAAAGACAAAGGAGTCTGTCAGCGCGGTAGTACCGATAATGCTTATAGTGTTGCTTCTTGGCTTCACAGTAGCGCCTCTTTCACCTAGTATACTGGTTGAATTCATATTCTGGAGAGTGTGGCACAGTGGATTGATGAATTTGATATTGATGGTCTGAGACTGGATGTGGCATATTGCCTTTCACCGGAGTTCTGCAGACGGCTGCGCAGCTTCTGTGACAGCAAAAAACAGGATTTCTTCCTGGTAGGCGAGATGCTGCATGGTGATTATAAGAGACTTGTGGGCGACGATATGCTGCATTCAGCTACCAATTATGAATGCTATAAGGGCTTGTACAGCAGCTTTAATTCCATGAACCTGTTTGAAATCGTGCATTCTCTGCTCAGACAGTTCGGACCGGAGAACTGGACACTGTACAGGGGCAAGCACCTGTTGTCCTTTGTAGATAACCATGATGTGACCAGAGTAGCGAGCATATTGACCAATGAGAAGCATCTGCCACTGATCTATGCAATGTGCTTTGGCATGCCGGGTATTCCCTGTGTATACTATGGCAGTGAGTGGGGGGCGAAGGCACAGAAGTCAGAAGGGGATCCTGCATTGAGAGCCTGCTTTGATGCACCTGTATGGAATGAATTGTCAGAGTGGATATCTAAGCTTGCCGAGGCGAAGAAGTCAAGCAATGCTCTGCAATATGGCGATTTCCGTTCCGTTGTACTGACCAACAGACAGTGTATCTTTGAACGAAAGACAGATGAGGAGAGAGTGCTTGTTGCCATCAACGCAGATGAGAACGAATATACAGCGCACTTTGATGCAGGCTGCGGCACAGCCATAGATCTGATTACCGGGGAACCGCATGACTTTGGAGGGGGAAGTAAGCTTCCACCATATTCTGCATACTTCTGGAAGTGCGAACATTAAACGGGTTGTAACTATTCAGAATCATGTAAAAAGCTTCCTGTGAATGCTTATATGCATTCAACAGGAAGCTTTTTTATTACATTACCCCATTACAACTTCTACATTTACATCAGTCTTGCCGGCTTCATAAGGAATGATATGTCCTTCTACAGCCTTGCCATCTACAGTCATAGATGCGACACCCTTTTGTACATTCTCAGGATTCTTTACGGTGATATGATAGTTCACATCACGAAATTTTCTGGTGAGCTTGAAGTCACCGAATCCTTCAGGAATACAAGGATTGATGCTCAGACCGTGATGTGTAGGATATACACCAAGAATATACTGGGAAACATTTACAAAGGTCCATGCCGCAGTACCTGTCAGCCAGCTGTTCTTAGCCTCACCATGATATTTGGCATCACGACCGGCTACCATCTGGGAATATACATATGGCTCTGTTCTGTGAATCTCACTGATATCTTCTACATAAGCAGGACAGGTCTTCTGATATACTTCAAAGGCTCTGTTACCACGTCCGATGACAGTCTCAGCGATAGAGATCCATGGATTGTTGTGGCAGAAGATACCTGCATTTTCCTTATATCCGGGTGGATAGGAGGAGATTTCACCAAGTTCGAGGTGATATCTTGTATAAGCAGGCTGCAGGATCATAACACCATATTTGGTATCCAGTCTTTCTTTTACAGAATCCAGAGCCTTCTGTGCAAGACCTTCCTTTACACCAATTCCAGCCAGAACGCAGAAGCCCTGTGGCTCAATGTAGATCTGACCTTCTTCACATTCCTTAGAACCTACCTTGTGGCTGTAAGCATCATAAGCTCTTACGAACCATTCACCATCCCAGCCATCTTTCATGACAGCTTCGTTCATAAGCATTACTTCTTTACGTGCTCTTGCAGCTTCTGCTGTATCACCCAGAAGCTCTGCCAGTTGTGCATATTCTTCACCGTATTTTACGAACATTCCACCGATGAAAACGGATTCTGCAACAGGTCCTTCACTTGGACCAAAGGTCTGGAAGGATTCACCCGGATGCTCAGAGAAGCAGTTCAGGTTCAGACAGTCATTCCAGTCTGCACGACCGATCAGCGGCAGATTGTGAGGTCCCTTGTGGTTTACTGTATAATCAAAGGAACGCTTTAAGTGATCCATCAGAGGAGTTGCAACACTCATATCATTATCAAAAGGCACCATTTCCTTTAAGATGGACAGATCGCCGGTCTCACGTACATAAGCGCTTGTACCTGCAATCAGCCATAACGGATCATCATTGAATCCGCTTCCGATATCGGAGTTGCCCTTCTTGGTAAGTGGCTGGTACTGATGGTAAGCACTGCCGTCCTGGAACTGTGTGGAAGCGATATCAATGATACGTTCTCTTGCACGGTCCGGAATCAGATGTACGAAACCGAGCAGATCCTGACAGGAATCACGGAAACCCATACCACGGCCGATTCCGGATTCGTAATAGGAAGCGGAACGGGACATGTTGAAAGTAACCATACACTGATACTGGTTCCAGGTGTTGACCATACGGTTGACTTTCTCGTCAGCGGAATCTACCGTGTAGCGTGCCAGCAGCTGTTTCCAGTAAGCCTGTAATGCTGCAAAAGCCTCATCTACCTGTGCATCGGTCTGGTATTTTGCCAGCATTTCTTTGGCACGGGTCTTGTTGATCACACCGTAGGATTCCCATTTCTCGTCTTCGGGGTTCTCGATGTAGCCCAGAACGAAGATAAAGGTCTTGGTCTCACCGGCTGCCAGATCCACGTTGATCTGATGGGAAGCGATGGGAGACCAGCCGCTTGCCATGGAATTCGTGCACTTGCCGTTCTCTACAGCTTCGGGAGAATCAGCCCCCCTGTAAGCACCCAGGAAAGCATCTCTGCTGGTATCGAAACCGTCAATCTTCGTATTTACGGAATAGATCGCATAATGATTACGACGCTCACGGTACTCGGTCTTGTGATAAATGGTGGAATCCTGTACCTCGACCTCGCCGGTGCTTAAGTTACGCTGGAAGTTCTTCATATCATCGTCAGCGTTCCACAGACACCACTCTACATAAGAGAATACGGACAGCTTCTTGTCCTCGGAGCTACCGTTGGTCAGGGTCAGCTGGGAGATCTCACAATTATCGTTCAGAGGAACGAAGGAGAGCACGGAAGCCTTGACACCGTTCTTGGAAGAGGTGAATCGGCTGTAACCGATACCGTGACGGCACTCGTAAGAATCCAGCTCGGTCTTCGTGGGCTGCCAGCCAGGGTTCCATACGGTGTCCCCGTCCTTAATGTACAGATATTTACCGTTGATGTCGGCCGGTACGTTATTATAACGATAACGGGTCAGACGCAGCAGCTTTGCATCTTTATAGAAAGTATATCCGCCACAGGTGTTGGATATCAGACTGAAAAACTCATTGCAGCCCAGGTAGTTGATCCAGGGAAGCGGAGTCTTGGGAGTGGTGATGACATATTCCTGATGCACATCATCAAAATGACCATACTTCATAAGAAAATCTCCTTCTTTCATATTATTGTATACTGAGTGTTTGTTTTTTCGTTGTGGAGCGCTTTATGTTCAGTAAACGATTAAGTGCTCCGGATTTCTGATTTGTATTATACAGAAGCAAAGGGAAAAATGCAATACGAATCTTGAAAAAGCCCGTAAAATGCGCAATGTATACAAAAACAGCAGAAAAACATGGACAGAAGATACAAAACAAAACGGACTCCGAAAAAAGGATTTACGAAACAAAATAATAGCAAACGTTATCGCACACTTTGCCATTATATAGAAGAAACACAATCTATGTACAAGCCAAATGTACAAAACAGCCTATCTGAAATTGTTAATTATAGACAAAGTGGATACTTTTTTGAAAAAAACTGCAAAAAAGTATTGCAAAATGCTCAAAGGTGTTATATATTAAAACTACGAAAACGATTAAGTTACAAAACAGGTCGGACGGAATGACGAAGACATGGAACAGGAGAAAGATATGGCATCACTGAAAGACATTTCCAAGATTTGTGGAGTCTCCGTTGCAACTGTCAGCAAGGCATTGAACGACCACAAGGACATTGGAGAAGAAACAAAAGCAAATATCAGACGGGTAGCAAAGGAGATGGGTTATTCCCCGAACCTTTCCGCAAGAGCTTTGAAGACGAACAGGACCTACGGCATCGGAGTTCTCTTCGCAGACGAGGCCAGAAGCGGTCTTACTCATGATTACTTTTCCAGTGTACTGGACAGTTTCAAGAGGACGGCAGAGAAAAGCGGTTACGACATTACATTCATTAATAGCTGCAAGAACCGGCCGGATCGGATGTCCTACCTGGAACACAGCAGGTACAGAGGCTTCGACGGAGTGGTGCTCGCCTGTATTGATTTCGGGGATCCCGAAGTCATCGAATTAGTACAGAGTTCCATCCCGGTGGTCACCATCGACTATCTGTTTAATAATCGTATCGCAATCATGTCGGACAATGTGACAGGCATGAAGGAGCTGTTAGAGTACATCTACAGCAGAGGCCATCGGAAGATCGCTTATATCCACGGAGCGATGTCGGCAGTTACCTCGGGACGATTATCCAGCTTCTACCGGACGGCAGAACGCCTGGGACTGGAAATCCCGGATGAGTACATTCGGGAAGCAGCCTACAGAGATACGACGACCACCTACCGGGTCACCAACGAACTGCTGGATCTGCCGGATCCGCCGACATGCATCATCTATCCGGATGACTTTGCTTCTTTCGGAGGCATCAACGCTATCAGACAGAGAGGATTACAGATCCCTGAAGATATCTCGGTAGCAGGCTATGATGGCATACAGGCAGCAAGGCAGTTGGAGCCCAGACTGACCACAGTCCAACAGGACACAGAACAGATCGGATGCCTGGCAGCCAGAGAACTGATCAGTCTCATTGAGAGACCCAAGACCACCATCATAGAACAGGTCATCGTACCCGGGAAAGTTGCTGAAGGCAAGTCGGTGGCCAGAATTCCGACAGACAATTAATCAGGCATTTATATGGAAGCGACGCAACCGCCGACATATGAATATAAATGCAACAAACACTTACAACAAACATTCAACAAAAAATGGGAGGAAACAAACATGAAGAAAAAAGTACTTAGTGCTTTACTTACAACTGCTATGCTTGCCAGCATGCTGGTAGGTTGTGGCAGCAGCAATGAAGCTCCTGCAGCATCCACCGATGCGGCACCCGCAGCTTCCACCGAAGCTAAGACCGAGGCGCCTGCATCCACCGAGGCAGCAGAGCCTGCAGCAGCAGAGGAAGGCAAAGTCTTCAACATCTACTGCTGGAACGAGGAGTTCAAGAGCCGTCTGACAGATCATTATCCCGGATATGAAGAAGTAGACGGAACCACCGGTAAGATCGGTGACATCACTGTAAAGTGGAACATCACTCCTTCTGATGACAACGCTTATCAGAACAATCTGGATGAAACACTGTTAAAGCAGGCTGATGCAGCAGCTGATGACAAGATCGACCTGTTCCTGATTGAGGCTGACTACGCATTGAAATATGTTGATACCGACTACACAATGCCTGTTAAGGATCTGGGCATCACCGATGCAGATCTGGCTAACCAGTATCAGTACACCAAGGATGTTGTTACCGACTCCAACGGCAATCTGAAGGGTGTTTCATGGCAGGGCTGCCCCGGCGTTCTGATCTACAACCGTGAAGCTGCTAAGGCTGTTCTGGGAACCGATGATCCTGCAGAGGTTCAGAAGTCTGTATCTGATTGGGATACCTTTACCGCAACCGCTGAGAAGATGAAAGCAGGCGGTTACAACATGGTATCTTCCGTAAACGATACTTATCGTGTATACTCCAACAACGTATCCGGTAAATGGGTACAGGATGGCAAGATCGTAATCGATGACAACCTGATGAAGTGGGTTGATGACTCCAAGAAGATGGTTGACGCTAAGGAAACCGGTACCTTCGACCTGTGGTCTGATGACTGGAGCAAAGGCTTCTATCCCGATGGCAAAGTATTCTGCTACTTTGGACCCGCTTGGTTGATCAACTTCTCCATGGCAGCTGATACCGATGGATCTATCGCAAACCAGGGTGGCTGGGGCGCTACTGAAGGACCTCAGGGCTTCTTCTGGGGCGGTACTTGGATCTGCGGCGCTACCGGAACTGACAACGCTTCTCTGGTTAAGGATATCATCCTTAAGATGACCGCTGATGAAGACATCATGAAAGAGATCGTTGTAGCTGATGATGATTTCGTAAACAACAAACCCGCTATGGAAGCTATGGCAGCAGATACCTCTTATCAGAGCAAGGTACTGGGCGGACAGAACCCTCTGGCTATGTTCTGCGCAGGCGCTGAGAAGATCGATCTGAGCAACCTGTCTGCATATGATCAGGGATGTAACGAAGAGTTCCAGCATGCTATGAAGAACTACTTCGATGGCAAGGCTTCTCTGGATGATGCACTGGATCTGTTCTACAAGGGTGTTGAAGAGAAGTATCCTGAGCTTACTCACTAATCTGAAACGATAAGCGAATAGCGAAACAATAAGGAATTGAGAACCGTGCCTGCCTGGCTGGTCAGGTAGGCACGGTTTTTCTCTCAAAATTCCCGGTTGGCAGAAGCTTTTTTCGGAAGAAGATAATTAAGAACAAAAAGAAGAGAGCTGCTGCGAGCCTTATCGGAAAAAAGATGGCACGAAAAAACGTAAAGTCGCTAAGATAGTATGACGGCAAAAGGGAGGAATCATTATGGCAAAGGTAAAACGCGGAAAGGTGGTACGCTATAATAAGTGGGGTTATATTTTCCTGATCCCCTTTGTAGTAGTGTATGTATTATTCCAGTTGATCCCGTTGTTCCGGACATTTTATTACAGCTTTTTTGAGAATTACCGTTCCGGACTGACACAGATCGGACCGAATTTCATCGGATTTGGTAACTATGCAAAGATGTTGTCCAATCCGGACCTGTGGATGTACACCAAGAATACATTGATCATGTGGGTACTGGGATTTGTACCGCAGATCATCATATCTCTGCTTCTGGGTGCATGGTTCTCGGATCCCAGCCTTAGATTAAAGGGACAGAGATTCTTCAAGACAGTTATCTATCTGCCGAACCTGATCATGGCTTCCGCATTTGCAATGTTGTTCTTCACGCTGTTCTCTGATGGTGGTCCTATCAATGAAATGCTGATGCAGATTGGAGTCTTAAAAGAGCCATATCAGTTCCTTACAAACGTATGGAGTACCAGAGGTCTGGTAGCATTGATGAACTTCCTGATGTGGTTTGGTAATACAACGATCCTCCTGATGGCAGGTATGATGGGTATCGATACTTCCCTCTTCGAGGCAGCCGAGGTAGACGGAGCAACCTCTACCCAGGTATTCTTCAAGATCACATTACCTTTGTTGAAGCCGATTCTGATCTACGTAATGATCACATCCCTGATCGGTGGTCTGCAGATGTTCGATGTACCTCAGATTCTGACCAACGGTAAGGGCGATCCTATGAGATCCAGCATGACCCTGATCATGTACCTGAACAACCATTTGTACAGTAAGAACTACGGAATGAGTGGTGCGTTGTCTGTAATGTTGTTCATTATCACAGGTATCCTGAGCTTGATCGTATTTAAGTTCTCGAATGGCAAACAGGATAAGTAGGAGGTGGCAGAAATGTTGAGCGTAGAAACAAACGAGACAAAAAAAGGTCTGGGCATTCATGCCAGAAGAGCACTTGCATATATCGTACTGGTTATTATGAGTTTTCTCTGCCTGTTCTGGTTCTATATACTGTTTGTAAATGCAACCAGATCCAAAGGTGAGCTGACACAGGGATTTACCCTGCTGCCCAGCACACATCTGATCCAGAACTGGAAGGGCGTCATGGCAGGAACCCTGCCGGTAGTCAGAGGCATGATCAACAGTTTGATCGTAGCAACCTGCAGTGCAGTGTTGTGTACCTACTTCTCTACCATGACCGCATATGCGATCCATGTATATGATTTTAAGTTAAAGAAGTTCATGTTTACCTTTATCCTGGCAATCATGACCATTCCTACCCAGGTTACCGCACTCGGATTTATCCAGTTGGTAGCTGATATGAAGCTGGAGGATAACTTTATCCCCCTGATCATCCCGGCAATCGCAGCACCTGCTACTTTCTTCTATATGAAGCAGTACATGGAAAGTGCATTGCCCCTGTCTCTGGTAGAGGCAGCCAGAATCGATGGTTCCGGTGAGTTCCGTACATTTAATTCCATCGTATTGCCGCTGATGAAGCCGGCAATCGCAGTGCAGGCGATCTTCACTTTCGTAGCGAACTGGAATAACTACTTCACACCGGCACTGGTTCTGCATGATGACAAGATGAAGACATTACCTATCCTGATCGCTCAGCTGCGTTCCGCAGACTTCCTGAAGTTTGATATGGGTCAGGTGTATGTAACGATTGCATTCTCTATCTTCCCTGTTATCATCGTATACCTGTTCCTTTCCAAGTACATTGTCCAGGGCGTGGCAATGGGAAGCGTCAAGGGTTAATATTTCGCCAGCAACATTCAATACATAAATCTCTCCTGAAAAGCGGCACTCTTCCCCGGAGTGGCGCTTTTCGCTTGCAAAAAAACGGGGAAACGGGTATAAAATAAAGAGAAGGGTGAATGCGTATTTTGAGGAAGAAAGAGGTAATTGCCATGCAGATGTATGAGGTGACAGCACTGGCACCGGAAGGACCGGAGGAAGTCTATCAGGCGATGGTGTTTGCAGAAGATGAAGATGATGCCTTGAACCAGCTGGAGGAACAGCTGAAGGAGCAGGGTATTGCCCATGGAATGTGTATGGCGGAAGAAGTGTAGTGTAAAGTGTGAAAAGAACTTCTAATCACTCAGAGCAAAGGCTCTTTCGTGAAGAAGTTCTAAGTTTCACACGCAAATTTGTGCCAATGGCACAAAATTTGTAATCAATGGGAGGGTGTCGATATTAGCATGGAAAATTCCTATCGTTTTTTTGAGAACAGAGATTGTAAATATTTCCCTTGTCATAAGGGCCTTACGGATTTCAACTGCCTGTTCTGCTACTGCCCCATGTACCGCCTGGAGCACTGCCCAGGGAATCCCCGGTATTTCGAGAAAAATGGCAGACGGATCAAGGATTGCTCGGGTTGCACCTTCCCGCATGATCCGGAGCATTATGATACGATCATGCAGATCCTGCGGGAGAATTAGACACTGTCCGACAGCTGCAGCGAAAATGGTAGCAGGTCCGGCGGGAGATTATTCCGCCGGTATCCATCCGTCCTCGCCGACGAGGACGTTTTCTTTGGAGAAATACGTCTCCACCTCTGGATTTACAAGGCATCTGGAGAGAGGGCTGCGTCCGGAACAGTCCGCACCGGGACCGAAGTTCCCATATTCAATATAATCTGACAACACTTCTGCACGAACTTTTCCCCAGTTCTGCCAGCCTTCGGGACAGATATGATCCCCCAGCTCACAACAGATAAACGCTGTCTTCGCGCAGTCTCTCCAGGGACGACCGAGATAGACGGAGTCCGGCTCCTCGCCTGTGATCCGACAATGCGAGAATACAAGACCGAATTCCTGCCCTGCGGGAGTGCTGGCGGCGGTGATATATGCTTTTCCCTCGCTGACTCTGGCGATGGAATGGATCTCACAGTGATCGAAGAATGCAGTATTCGGTCCGAAGATATAGTCCACATCGCCGCAGATATAACAATCCTTGAAATAATTCCGATAGAACTTATGCACGATTGGCACTTCTGAAGCCTGGAAGAAGTCCGGCAGCATCAGTTTCTTCATATTACAAGTCATCGGATCTCCGTTGAAGATTGTATCCTGCCACCCTGTGAAACGACAGTTGTAACAGCTCAACCGGTCGGCTGCTGCATAGACTGCCAGCGCCTGCCCAGCGAGATATCCGGGGCCGGCGGTGCTCTCGATCGTCAGATTCCGCAGCGTAATATCTTTCCCGGCGATAAAAATTACCGCCGTATTAAACGTTCCATACTCTCCGGAGGCGTCCGGACGGGGCTTCTTTGCACCGTCGCCGTAACGGAAGACGGTCGTCAGGGGATCATCTCCCACAATCTCAATATTTTCTTTGCGGATAAATAACTTCTCTTCATAGATGCCCGGTGCCACCTCGATCCGGATCGCCTCATCATGACGATCGTCGATGGACAGGATCGCCTCCTGTAACGTTGAGAACGCGGACGGGTCATTTTTAGATACGTGTATCGTAGTCATTTTCTTAATATTCCTCCTTGATCAATCTCTGATAGATCTTAAAATTTCTAAAACAATTGTAAATACTGGGTTTCAGCAACGCAATTATAAAAAAGTGAACTGCTTTCAAATTCTTGTCATTTGTTATTTTTTGAGATTATTTGAAATTTTTTGGATTGAGAATCTCTCCGGAGGCATGATATGTATAATGCAACGGACGGACACAGCGCCGGATTACAGAGAGGAGGAAAT
>ENA-UEPJ01004349-UEPJ01004349.1-human-gut-metagenome-genome-assembly--contig:-NODE-4349-length-11209-cov-87.253773_pt1 | contig 11209 bp, 11 predicted proteins | sample MGYA00242890_ERZ507896 | MGnify/ENA primary metagenome ERZ507896 (study PRJEB26167, sample SAMN06115508) | human gut metagenome | host: Homo sapiens | place: China:Qinghai | collected 2015-08-20... | reverse complement strand
ACGCCTGCCGTGATTCGTGCTTCCACCGGATTGTTCTGTACCTCGTTCTCTTGTGTACACGCAGCCAATAGCGTTGCTGCTGCTGCAATAATGAAAAACCTCATGTTCATTGTCATAATCTTGTTTTTTGATTAAAATATTTATCGTCAGTTAGCATCCCCATTGCCGCTTTCTACCTCGTTCCAGCCCGTGATGGTTGCGCCCGTTACCCCGGCCTCTACGGGCAAAAGCAGATTACCCGTGAGTTTAACCGGTTTGGTGCCGTTATTGAAGTCCCTTATGTCTTCGGTAAGGTCGCTCACTACCCGCTGCGTGTCACCGTTGTTGAAAGTGATGTCCACCGTCAGCGTATGCGTTTCCGTCGGGACGATGCCGAGCAGTCGGAAAAAGATTGTGAACTTGTTGCCGTCCTGCCTGAAAGCGTTTGTTACTTGTGCCGCTGCACTCCGGTCGCCTGTTGCCATATCCGCTGCCGAAGCCACGCCGGAGAGCGTTGCCGTAGCCGACTGTACACGGCTGTAGTCGCCTTCCGTGGCGGTCAGTTCGATGTCGAGCCTGCGCACGTATTGTCTCATCGGGGCGGTGACGTGCAGGGTGTCATCCGCCACGACGCTGATGTCCTGGTGCGAGGCGAAGAGGTAGCCGGGGTGCGGCTCTATTGCACCCGTCAGATCCACCGGATTCACCGTTGCCTTGTTTCCGTCGATACTAATCCCCTCCGGGGAGTTGTCCACCGTCAGGCCGTAGCCACCGGGCGCGAGCAGCGCGTCGAACACGTTGGTCGCCGCACTCACGTTCTGTTCCCTCCCGCCGATGCGCAGTGTGTATGCCTGCGGTATGTCCGCCTCGGTGCTCTTTCCGCTCCAGTCTGTGGTTACGACCACCGCCCCACGGTCGGGGTGCGGCGTGTCATAGAGGTCGTCCTTCACGCACGAGGTCAGTATGGCCACCGCACCTATTAGATATAATAAGGTATAAGCCTTTCCGTATGCTCCCGTATATTCCTTTATCTGTCGTATGATTATCGTTGTATTCATTGTTCCTCCTTTCCGCTAAAAGATGTTCCACACCAGGGTGACACCCGCCGAAACAGGACCCCACCAGTTCTTTGTTCCGCTGCCGCGCCTTACCCTCACGCCGTTGATGACCACATACTTGTCATAGTCGGCATGGATATAGCCGATGCCGAGGTTGAAATCAAGAGAAAGGGCATTGTTGAGTTTCAGCTGATAACCTCCGACGATACCACCGCCCATGAGGTCGCCCTGACGGCCTGTTTCGGACAGCTTGTAGTTGAACTGCCCGGCCTTGTACATCGCACCGATATAGCCCCGTTTCTCCTTGCCGAGATACCATCGCACTTCGGGGGCCACTTCCCAAAGGGCATAGCGGCGGTTCTTGTCGTCCCAGCTCCATGAAGCCCACGTACCGTTCACGGCAATACCCACATGGCGGTTGATGCGCCACTCGATACCCAAATCGGGAGTGAGGGTTGCCCAACGCAGGAGGTTGGCACGCAAGGCAAAATGATACGGGGTGGCTATTGCCGTTTCTTCAGCTTGCAGGCGGGCTTGTTCCTCCGCTTCCAGACGCTCTTTTTCGACTTGTTCCGCTGCCATGCGTTCACGCTCCATCCGTTCCGCCTCGGCTTTCTCTCGGGCTGCCTGCTCTGCAGCGATACGCTCCTGTTCTGCCTTTTCCTTGGCAGTCTGTTCCGCTTTTGCCTGCTCTTTCGCTGCCATACGTTCGCGCTCCGCCTCGCCAGACACCTCTTTGTTATAGGCTTCCACTCTGGCGGCGGCTTCCGCACCGGCTATCTCCGCCACTTTCTCAACAGAGGCAGGGAGGGTGACGATGACCATGTTGTGCAGGGATTTTCCGTTCCCGTCCGTATAGGCTTCGTCAAACAACTGGTCGGTGACGAAGTTCGACTCTTTTATCTTGCCGCGCACAATCAGTTCCGACTTCACACGATTGCGGCGTGTCTTTGCCACTTGCGCCGCAGTCTGTTCTTCGTTGCCGTCCGTAGCGTAGCTTGTCACTAAAAGATACATTTGTCCGGCTTCGATGGCGGGGCGGTGTTCGTCGATGGCTGCAAGCAACCGCTCAAGTTCCTGTCCGTTGCCGCTCCACGGGGAGAAGAACATATCGTTCTCTGCCACGAACCGGAAACGGTAGGCAGTGGAGTCCGGCTTCTCCTGTGCCGAAAGCGACAATCCTGTAACGGCAAGAAAGACCGTCAATAATATTCGTTTTATCACTGTCATATTTGATAAGATTTGTTGTTACGGGTTAATAAAAAAGCATATCGGCGGCGTATGCGGGCATTGTTGTTCCATGCTCCGGCATACACCGCCGACGGATATGACGATACGCGCCCCCGATTGGTGAGGGCGGCATGTAAAGGTTCGGATAATAACGTGGAAAGGAGAGATATTCCGGAAAACGGACTCTCCGTAAGTGATTGGTATTTAAGGAATATTTTGTATATTGACGCGCGTAGCCATGAGAGAGAGAGAGAGAGAGAGAGAGAGAGAGAGAGAGAGAGAGAGTAACCGAATTATCTGAATATCCAAATAATCGGCACACATTTTAAGCGCATCGGACAAATATTTTCCGGATATGGAAACAACTTTACGAAACGGTAATGACACGAAAAAAGCCTCCGTCTTATAGGACGAAGCACCGCCTGAACAAAAAATATTTGTTATATACGGGTGGTATTTATATGTGCTTTTATTGCCGTTCATACATCGTTAACAAAACATTCTCGAAATACAATAGCAAAAGTACAAATAATTTCTCATTCCGCAATGAATTGAATGATATTATTTTGCAGAAACTTTTCCGGCAAGGCGGTTCCACTTTTTCATATTTGCTTTTGCCTGTCTTATACCCCTATCGGATTGACTTTCATCGTTTCTAAGTTCAGGAACAGCCCGTGATGCTCAATCATCCCGTGGCGGAACATTTTCCAGAGGATATTGCAGCCGAGTTGCGCCAGCGTGGAGTTGATAAACAGATCCTGTTTTTCCAATGCCTCTGCCAGTGAGCAACTCGGTCCGGAATCCACTTCTTTCACTCTCGCATATTTCACAAAACGGGTAATGACTTTCAGTGAGCCGACCGTTTCATACATCGTGGAAACCGGCTGTTTGATTTTCTTCGGCACGGTTCCCAGTACAACCTGCCCGGCGGTCTTTGTATTCCCGAAATCCATCCAGTAGAGCGGCGTGTTATTGTCCGTATAGGAGGATGAAGGAACTTTCGCAAGCACGTTCCACAAATCGAGTCTGGATTTTATATTATCCGTACAGGTAATGGTGATGTTCGCAATTTCGGTCCGCTTTACCTCCTTCAATACCGACGGATAGAAACTCGCCTCCGCTTTCCAGTCGTTTCCGAAAAAATTGTTTATCCTTGTGACCAGACATTGTGACTTGTTCAGTCCCAGGTCCGACGGTCCGAAGAGCTGCCGCCCAATGTTTGCGTCCGTCACGATGTCTGGATCGTAGACCGTTACGAACAATCCCGGATGTCCGAGTGCACGGAGCGTGACATCCAGTCTTGCCATACCGGTCAGCACTTGCGAGCCTGTACCGCCCGCGCCTATGATGTTTACCGTCACCGGATGTTGCGGGTTCATCAGGTAACTGTCTGTATAATGTACTCTTTTCATCGCAATATGTCTTTTAGTTTCAGTTTTTTTAAAGGTTGCAGTTCGTCAAGGTCAAAAGGCTTGTCCTTTGCCGCTTTCGTTACCAGTACCAGATTGGATTTCGTGGGGTTCCCACCTCCACCCAGATGGGAGAACTCCGTCAGCCAGAACCTCTTTTCCCAATACTCCAGCAGGTTCGTGTAGGTCAGGTCTTTCGGCTTCTCAATTTTTGCGGAGCCCAGACAGACGCTCGCTCCCGTCACATTGAAGAACGGAGCCGCAAAAAGGTCCGAATTGTCTGTCAGTTCAACATCTGTATAGGCATAGACATTCAGACGGTTTTCTCCGGCCTCATAGATCACGCCCGGCAGGTTGTATTCCGCGCTTTCAATCTTCAGGATGTCATGGAAGAACATCATGCGCTTTTGGGGCGGGTTGTACCAGATGTATTTCTCACTGCCCTTGCGCGGGTCAAACCACAGCAGGTTGGACGGTATCCTGCCGTATGGTGTCACACTGTGGCTTTCGGAATAGCCCCGTACCAGTTCGTTCATGAACTCCACCGTCACCGGACGGCCTTCGCCCATTGTCCCATTTTCGTCTATGTCCCTGACTTCGATAAAATAACCGTCGTCATCCGTGCTGTGGTTGTCATTCTCTTCCGCATAGACAATCAACGCCGCCCTCGGATGAAGCAGCGTCCTCAGTTTTCTTGTAAGTTCATTCGTTTCTACCATAATCTTTCAATATACAATGTTAATAAATTCATCCGCCCACTTGAAGAACCGTTCCGGATAGTCATCCATGATAAACAGGCGGTCGGTTTCCGGTGACAGGGCACAGGTGGTAATCGGGATGATATCGTATGTCTCCTGGCTGTTATTATTGTAATAGTCCACCAGATATTCGGACACCATGTCGTCGCAGTCATAGACCACCCTTATCTGCTGATCCAGACGCATCGGCTGAAAATCCGGTTCCTCCTCGTAAAAGGCATCATAGCCGTATTGCATGATACCGTGTTCCGGGTTAAGGAAGGGCAATCCCTTTTTCATCGCTCCGACAATGGAACGCTCGAAGTCGTTTTGCGGGGTGTATTTTTCAAGTGCCTTCGGCAAATCCTTGTAATAGGACTTTTTTTCAACATGCTTTAGCAGCCTGCCGATTTTCCCTTTCTCGTATGACCGTACCAGTTCCAGTCTTTTGACAGTTTCCTCTTCCTCCTCCTGCGAATCATCCTCTTTCAGCCACATGAATATATAATCCGTGTCCTCTTCGTCCAAAATGGTAGAGATTCCGTTTGCCCACATCAGCTTGTTAATGAATGTAATGGAAATCCTCCTGAGCGTAGAATTGAGAGATTCAACGAATTTCATCGGGAAATAGTACAAGGTCAGTTCGCCCCATTTGTGACACTTCCACAGATTGAAATAGAGCCTGCCGTTATCCTGTTCGATATTCACATTCATCCCTTCCCCGACAAGTTTGTCCATCTCGTCGTACAGATTGGCTATGCTTGCCCCGATACTTTTGCCCGGAGTATGCACCGCTTCCTGTTTCAACAAAAGGGCATAGTTGAAAAACGAGTCACGCAGGAACTCGTAGTTTTCCTGCGTAATCACGTTGATGCCATTACTGCCGTATGAATCCACGACAATACTTTTCTGTGCTATCGGGGCAAGTGCCGTATTCAGAAAAGAATTACGGCCCCGCTTGGAGCCGTAATCCGTTCTGTCCTGTTCACACCGTGTCGTACATTCCGTTCTGTCTGGCCGATGATGAGCCTTGCGAGCAGTGCCGACTGATGTTCGTCCAATGGTACACATGATTTCTTCTTTTTATTGTCCTTCTTCATGGTTTCCTATCCTTTTGTCCCGATGGTGGTCTTGAACTCGTACACCGCCTTGTCATTCTTGATGACCGGTCCGTGTACCGTCGCCGTGGTCAGCTCCGGGTAGAAGTTGGAGTAGTAACTCATGACCATTTCGGGGCTGTCCGACGGGTTGGGATCGTCGAGCGTAATCATTCCGCTGCCTTTCTTGAACGTGAACGAGCGTGTCATTCCTGTGATTTCGAGTGCCATAATCTTAAACTGTCTGATAAGGTGAATACTTGGGTTCTAACATGGATTGGGGAAAATCGGGATATTCCTCGTAATCCTTGGGATTGTAATTGATTTCTTCGTCTGCGGGGTATTGCATCCGGTAGTCTTCAGGCGTGAATTCCGGTTCCTGCCAGTGCGTGACTTCCTGACCGCCATAGTTTTGCGGTTGTACGGAAGGCTGCTGTGCGTATTGCGGTTGTGGTGGGGTCTGGTGTTGAACCGGTCTGTGCGGCGGTTGCTGAGGTGGCCACATCGAAGGCTGTTGCGGTTGTCCGGCCATGGATCCCGGTACCTGAGGCTGTGGCGGATAGGGCGGTTGCTGTACGGAAACTGCCATAGGTTGTGGCTGCGGTTGCTGTCGCTGTTGTGCCGTTGCCGCCATAGGTTGCGGTCGTGGCTGCGACTGGGCTTGCGGCACCGGTTCATCCATCAGTTCGAACAGGCTGCCCTTGTTCATCGCCTTTTTCTGCTGCTCCATCATTTCGTCAATCTTCTTCTGGTCCTGTGGCTTGGCATGGAGGCGTGCCTGAGAGAGTGCGGTGACGGCATCCTTATGGTTCTTGGCCGCGATCAGCTCCTCCGCTTTCTTGAGGTGTTTCTCGTATTTCTCCCGCCTCTCCTTCTCCTCTTTCGTCTCCTTGGCCTTTGCATCCTTCGCCGCCTTACTTTCGGATGCGGCCTTCTCCGCCTGCACCTCGAATTGAGCCATGTTGGTGATTAGTCCCACCGCTTTCTGTATCGGGCGTGCGACGGTTTGCAGGAATCCCGCGTCCAGTTCCTCGGGCTTCCCGTTGACCGTCAAGGGTACGATGTGGTTCTGAGCCTCGTCCTTCAGCCCGTTCGACTTCGGCAGCGTGGATACTGCCAGTTGTCCGTTTGCTTTACGGATGACCAGCGTAAGGTCCACGCCTTCGGTCATCATCTGGTTGATTGCTGTAAAAAACATAATTGTATGAATTAAAGTGTGAATAACCGTATTCTTTCTATCTGTTGAAGAACTCCGCCAGCAGCCTGTTCCGGTCGGGATGGCTGCATATCTCCAGTACCGGGTCCAGCAGCGTGGAGATGTGTACGGGTCCGCTTCTTTCCCGTGGGGGGAATTTGACGGTCGGTTCCGGGACAGGATACTTCCTTCTTGCCGGTATCGGCACTGGTATCTGTACCGGTGCCATCGGCGGTCTTGAGATGATTGCTTGATTCATGACTCTATAATTTTAATTGTGAATACCTGGGCTTTGGCAGCCCGTTGAACTACAAGGGCTTTACGGCAAACGCTTCCGGAAAGGCAAGGCTTTCGGGAAAAATACCGCAAGCCCTCCGGGCGAGGATGATTTTTCCCCGAAACCCGGAGGGCCCGGCCTTGCCGTCCGAAAAGAGGCGTTTGCCAACTTTGCCCGGTAGTTCTCCGGTCTGTCAATGGCTGTATATGCCTCCCTTTCCTTTCCGAACGTGTTTTCATTATCCCTGTTTCCATAAGGCATGGAACACAAAAAGAGCCGTCCTCCGTGAGGACAGCCCTGTCCTGCAAGGTATTGCAGCGGTTTATATGCCGTATTTGTTCCATCTTCCTATATTTTATGCCGGTGGAATCAGAATACCAGGTAGCTGAGGATACAAAAAAGTATCGCCGCTGCCACCAGGAAGCAGGCTACCTTATAGAGAAACCTGAAGAATCCCCTGAAACAGACGATGGCGACTGCCGTCCACACGGGCGACACGCCTCTTGAATACAGATAACCGAACACGATGAAGGCCGCGATGGTCAATACTGTCATCCTTGTCCATTTGCCTGTTGTCAGTTTTCCGATATATTCCCTCGTTTTCATGACCGTATATTGTTAATGGGTGAAACATGTCATTTCCAATTTCGGGGGCCGGAGAGCGGACCGCCTCCACAGGCAAGGTTTTCGGGGAAAATACCGGAGCGGGGCGAGGATGATTTTCCCCGAAACCTGCAAGGCCCGACCTTGCAGGTGGAAACGGGCGGTTCCGCTACCTTTGCCCGCAGAATTGGAATGGCGGGATCATTTGCCTTTTGCACCTTTGGGCTTGGGAAAAGAAAGTTTCAGGTTAAAACTGTCGTCAAAGGTGAGTGCCGCATCGAAAGAACATCCTTTCTTACCCTTGAAACCCTTGATAAGCCGGGTGGAGCCGGATGAGAAAAGCTGTTCAAGATGCCGGTCGGTCAGTTCCTTGTTCAGGAAACGGCGGAACACCAGCAGCCCGCATCCTTCACGGTCGCATTTCGCGACCTTGGACTTCACCACCACGTTGCCGGCCTTGCACTTGGGGCAGGTAAAGGCGTGTGATGACGGTTCCGGGAATTTGAGGCGCAATATCTCGCCGGTTACTTTTCCGGTGTATTCCCTGATGGAGAGCATGAAGCTGTCCGGATCGAGGGTACGTCCCTCTATCCGTGCCAGTGCCCTTTCCCATGTGCCGGTCAGCTCTGCGTCGGCCACCATCATGTCCTTCACCGATTCGTAGAGGTACAGCCCCTTTTCCGTCGGCAGGATACTCTTGCCGGAACGCTCGACATAGTTACGTTTGAACAGGGTCGTGATGATGGCGGCACGGGTGGCGGGTGTGCCGATACCCGAATCCTTGACAGTCTCACGTGCCTCTCCGTCCGTGATATCCTTTCCGCAGTTCTCCATGGCGGCAAGCAGCGTGGCTTCCGTGTAAAGCGGCCTGGGCAGGGTCTTCTTCTGCGACAGTCCGCGACCCGAGAGCGGAACCAGCCCGCCTTCGGCAAACAAGGCCGTTCCTCCGCCATCTTCCGGCTCGTCCTTTTCCCGGTCCTCCTTCCGGGCGAATACCGCCCGCCAGCCCGTGTTGACGATGAAGGCGGAGCGGGAGCGGAAATCCATGCCCCCGCACATACACTCCATGAGCAGCCGCTCCTTCTCGCAGGGCGGGGAGAAGGCTTCCAGCATCCTGCCGGCTATCAGGGTGTAGACGGCGGATTCCGCCTCGGACAACTCTTCGGGAGCGACACCCGTGATGATCAGGGCATGGTGGTCGGTCACTTTCGTGGTATCCACGCTCCGGGTGTTCAGAGCGGAAAAATCGAAAGTGCGTCCGTACTCCCTGAACAGAGGCATGGCAATGATTTTTTCCAGCAAGGCGGGTATATTCGCCATGATATCTTCGGGTATGTACCGGCTGCCCGTTCTCGGGTACGAGACCAGTTTCTTCTCGTACAGGGACTGGGCGATGGAAAGAGTCTTGTCCGCCGTAAGGTCGTGGTGGATGTTGCAGTCCTTCTGAAGGGAGGTCAGGTCATACAGAAGTGGGGCCTGCTGGAAAACCGTGCCACGCTCCACTTTGGTGATTGTCACCGCCGAGCCGGGAATGATGCGTCCGTATGCCGTTTCCGCCGCTTTCTTGTCCCCGAAGTGCTCCGGATGGATGAACAGCCGGTGCGCCTCTCCCTGCTTCAGCGTGATATGAAGCTGCCAGTATGGTGTGGAGACGAAGTTGCGGTTCTCCTTGAAGCGCGCGCATATCATGGCGAGGGTCGGGGTCTGTACCCGTCCGATGGAGTTGTTCGCCGAACCGGAGACTGCCGCCAACGCGCGGCTGGCGTTCATGCCCACCAGCCAGTCCGCCTTCGCCCTGCTGTCCGCGGCCGCATAGAGGCTGTCGTATTCATATCCTTCCCTGAGGTCTGCCATCCCCTTTCGGATGGCCTCATCGGTAAGCGAGGAGAACCACAGGCGTTTGAAAGGCTTGGTACAGCCCAGGTGGGAATATATCCACCGGAAGATGAGTTCCCCCTCACGCCCGGCATCGGTCGCCACGATGATGCTGTCACATTCGGAGAACACCCCGTCATGACCTTGAGCTGCCTGCCGGCGGCGATGTCCGTCACCATGCCCCTGTCCGTACGTATCTGTCGTTCCACAAGACGGAACGGTTCGGGAAGCATCGGAAGGTCTTCGGCGGTGGTTCTCGTGTAGCCGTATGTTCCCGGCAATGCCAGTGATACTAAATGTCCCAGCGCCCATGTCACCATGTAGCCGTTTCCTGTTATGTAGCCGTCCTTTTTCTCTGTAGCCCCGACCACACGGGCTATCTCCTGACCGACACTCGGTTTTTCTGCTATGATTGCTATCATGATTCGGATAAGAATTAAGCCGTTTCCCGCTTGCCGGCGTACGGAGGGACGGGAAACGGCGGTTATACATTCGGTTTACATAATTATAAAGGTGGAGTTACTCTCCCACGGACTTGATGCCGAGGATTTCGAGCAGCGGGTCACCGTCCTTGCGTACCAGCTGGAGTGTGGCGTCCATCACCACGTCCACACCGAGGAGCACGAGGCTGAGCGGCATCACTTTTGTTTTCTCTCCCCTGAGCAGCGTGTCAAGTTCTCCCGACATCTCCAGCTCGTCCTTCAGGATGCCGATGCCTGCCAACTCGTCCCAGTTCACGTCCTCCGCCTTGAAAGGCGTGTTGTTTTCCTTGTTCATTTCCATGTTCTGATTCTTTAGGATTTCACATTCGTTTTACTTTTACTTTGACCGTCAGGCTATGCTCGCGCCCCTGGATTGGCGGTTTTCCTCTCCCTGTCTTTGTGCGGCGGACACCACGTTGCGCTGCGCGGCGTCGCGTCTGCGGTCGGGGTTCTCGTTGTAGAAGTCCAGCCGTCCCTGGTTGAAGTTCGCCTTGACGTACTGCGAGATGGTCTTGCCGTCATACCCCTTGATGCCCTCGACCAGTACCGCCTTGCCGCTTTGGAGGTCGGCACGCTGCTTGCGGGTAAGCTCCACGTCCCATACCTTGGCCGGTATCTTGAACTCCTCGCGCTGGTCGAAACCGTCCGGTGTGCGCGAATAGCTCAGACGGCCCGTTTCGAGGTCCGCCTTGATGAATGAGGAGAATTCCTCGCCCCTGCGGTTCACCATGCCGTTGAGGAAGATGGGCCGCCCTTCACGCAGCTCTTTCTGCTCCTCGGGAGTGACCTTCACGCCGCCTATTTCATTCGGGATGTAGATTTCCCGTGCGCCTTCAGGGGAGTCGGGATTGTAGCGGGTGTAGGACGGGCGGCCTGTCGCTTCGTCGAGCTTCACGTAGGAGGAGAACAGTTCCCCGTCCTTGCGTTTCATGCCCTCCACGAAAATGGCCTTACCCCCGTTCAAATCATCGATCTGTTTCTTGGTCAGTTCCACGCCTCCCAGATACTGCCGGTTGAAGAGCTTGTCGTTCTCGAAGATGAACTCCACGCCCCTGCGCTCGGCATTGACCTGGATGTGGGCATCGAACGGATTGCCCGATCTGGCCGTCATTCCTTCGATGAATATTTTCTTTCCTTCACGCAGGTCGTTCTGTTCCTGTTCGGTCAGTTTCACCCCGCTGATTTCACGTGGTATGAAGACATTCTCGGCTTTCATCGCCACCACCTCGTTGGTCAGCTTGTCGATGCTGACGAAAGAGGGGACATA
>ENA-UEPJ01004339-UEPJ01004339.1-human-gut-metagenome-genome-assembly--contig:-NODE-4339-length-11229-cov-4.328641_pt1 | contig 11229 bp, 13 predicted proteins | sample MGYA00242890_ERZ507896 | MGnify/ENA primary metagenome ERZ507896 (study PRJEB26167, sample SAMN06115508) | human gut metagenome | host: Homo sapiens | place: China:Qinghai | collected 2015-08-20... | reverse complement strand
TGGTCGCCAATATTCTGCGAGAACCATCCACCATTACCATTGGGAGATAAGGAAAGAGAATCCTTAGCTTCCATGAGCAATTTACCATCATAGTCTGTAGAAGGTGCCATTTCCTGCTTAAAGAATTTTACATATTCCTCAGGATAGCCAAAATAGGACTTTTCCTTGAAAAATGCAATTGTTTCGTCATTATTCTTATCGCTGGTCATAATATAAAGAGGTACATAGCATCCTGCTTTATCTGTCACATCCTGCAGATTACGAATCAAACGTTCAAATATGTAGACATCCTTAGTCAGTCCGATATTGTATTTTCCCTTAGGTCCATCAGAACCAAGTCTGGTTCCCTGTCCACCAGCCAGTAATACGGCACCTACTTTACCTGCTTTGATTGCTTCCAATCCCTTTGCTTCATATTCATCTTTTCTTGCATTGATTTCGTTTACTTCCAATGCAGATAGCGGTTCCAGTTTACCTCTTTCCTGGGCAAGTTCCTTATGACCAGCCATTGCGACCATAGACCAGTCAATCTTGGCTACCTGATTAGCCAGCTTCTCTTTGCCAGCTTCATCCAGTGCATCATATGCTTCTATAATATGCTCCTGACCATGTTCCCTTAATATTTGTTTTAACTCGTTCTCTCCCATACTTTCCTCCAAAACTCTAATTCTTTCAAGACATTTCTATAGTGTCTTCTGCTCTAAGTTATACTACATTTTTCGTGATATTGTAAACCGCTTTTCAAGATTTTACAACGTGATTATGTTAATTATATAACAATTTCAAATAAAAATATCACTCTTTTATAGACAAATTCAGAAAATAAATGTAGAATATGATATGAAGACGTATTCAACAAATTCTTTAAATGAATAAAAGGAGCCATCATATGGATTATTTTTCAAAAGAAGAAGCTGATGTAATTGGTGAAATATCCAATATTTCAATAGGTTCTTCGGCAACTGCCATGAATATGATGCTTGGTCAGCCCATTACAATTACAACACCTGATGTATCCCTTGTTCATAAAACAGAAATCTTAAATGACTATGAGAAATCATGTGTTTTGATTCGTGTCCAATACACACAGGGGTTATATGGAAACAACATCCTGATATTAAAGGACGAAGATGCTAAGATAATTACTGATCTGATGATGGGAAATGATGGAACAGGAACATATTCTACCGGTGAAATAACCGATTTGCATATCAGTGCAGTAGCCGAGGCGATGAACCAGATGACAGCCAGTTCTGCAACCGCAATGAGTAAAATGTTCGATAGCAAAATTGAGATCTCACCACCAAGTGTTCAATCAGTTAAAATTGACACGTTCCGTTTTCCGGATGATATTCCTGATGATTTATTTGTGAAGATTAATTTTAAAATGAAAATAGGTAATCTGATAGACAGTACAATTATACAGTTGTACCCGTTTGATCTTGCGCATTCTATTTATAAATTATTCCAGAGGAGGAAATAAAATGGCAAAAAATATTTTAATTGTCTATGATGCAGCATTTATGAGAATGATGATAAAGGATATTTTATCCAAGAATGGTTATACTGTTGCCGCAGAAGCTGAAAATGGCAAGGTAGCAGTAGACAAATATAACGAGGCAAAACCCGATCTTGTATTAATGGATATTACAATGCCGGAAATGGATGGTATCCAAGCCCTTAAAGCAATTAAAGCAAATGATCCTAATGCACAGGTTATTATGTGTTCTGCAATGGGTCAGCAGGCAATGGTTATTGAAGCAATTCAGTCCGGAGCTAAAGATTTCATTGTAAAGCCTTTCCAGGCAGAACGTGTATTGGAAGCGGTAAAGAAAGTTGTAGGTTAATTTCAGAACATGAAAAAGGTAGCCAATCGGCTACCTTTTTTTAACTTCTTTTTATAAATTCCGTATTACACTTGGGACATGTGACAGCAATCTTGCCTTTCCCTCTGGGAATCCTGATTTTCTGTCCGCATCCTGGACATTTATAGATATGATATGCCTTTTTCTGGGCAAAATCATATTTTAATTTCTCCCATCTGCTGCCCTTAGTAGCATATCCCTTGGGATGAATCCACTGATTCCATTTTGAAGTAAAACGATAACGCATTGTCAGGAACTTGCTGTTCTCCTGCTGCCTTTTCCCATAATCTCTACTGAGTATTCTGTAATACAGCCATACTACCGTTACCCAGAACAGAATTTCAAAAAATCGATTTCTGGTGATTAATTCTAGCACGATCCATACCATAGAAAGTCCCGTTAAAAATCTTGCCAGTTCATCCACGCCATACCTGCCCTGCATAAATCTTGCTATTTTCTCACGCATATATATCTCCTTTCTCCTACAACATAGGTGATATTATTTTTAAAACAAACTGAATCAATCTCTGATACCAGGGTCTCTTATTCCACTTATCAAGTTGTATTTCCTCGCACTTCTCCATCGTACTGAGAAAATCGTTCTTCATATCGTATACGGCACCCATTTCACTTAAAAAGACACCGCATTCATAATGCAGATAAAAACTCCTGTAATCTGTATTAATGGTTCCGCAAATCGCACACTCATCATCAGAAACAACATTTTTGGCATGAATAAATCCTGGCTTATATTCAAAAATTCTGACGCCTGACTCTATCAGTTTGCCATAATTGGATACATTGACCATATACACATACCATTTATCAGGAATTCCAGGTACAATAATTCTAACATCTACCCCACTTTGAGCGGCACTGATCAGATCATCTCTCATACTTTGATCAAGTACAAGATATGGTGTCGTAATGTAGATATAATCCCTGGCTTTGTTGATCATTCTGGTGTAAGCACCCTCTGTCGGATTGCTTGGATTTCTGTGAGGTCCACCGGCAAATGGCTGTACATAGCCATCTTCCTTTACTTTTACATTAGGACGATATTTGTCATATTCAAAGACACTTTCGGCATCTGTTGCTTTCCACATTGCCATAAAAATACAGGTAAAGCTCCACACACCTTCTCCATAAAGTCTGAGTCCTGTATCCTTCCAATGTCCAAAACGCACAATATAATTGGCGTACTCATCTGCCAGATTAATGCCTCCTGTATATCCGATATTGCCATCAATTACTGTAATCTTCTGATGGTTACGATAATTAAAAGACAATCTTGCCACATTTTTATGAATTGGATTAAAAATACGCAGCTCTATTCCTCTGCTCTCCAGATCTTTACGGAACGCATGATTATTGATAATCAGTGTACCAAAGTCATCAAACAGTAATTTGACTTCTACGCCTTCCTGTACTTTCTGGGTCAGTATTTCAAGAATTTCTTTCCATACTCTTCCATCTGATACGATAAAATATTCAAGGAAAATAAATTTCTGTGCCTTTTTCAAGTCTTCTATCATTGCCTGAATGATATCTTCACCAATCTCATAATATGTAACTTGTGTATTATTATAGATTGGGAAGCCTTTTTTCCTGAGTTTGTTATTTTTTCTTTAAATTCGGCTTGGCCTTCCGGTGTGTTTATTTGTTTTATTATTGGTATCATGTATATTGTGGCGATTACTAATATTGCTATTGTTATTATTAGTGCTATTAGTTTCATTGCTTGTGCTTTGTTTATTTTTTTCATTTATTGGCCTTCTTTCAATTTTGTTTTGGATATTTTATATCATTTTTTTGTGAATTTCAAGTGTTGGTTTTATGTTGGTTCTTAGTATAATATATGATTTAATTAATATTTTTTGTGCTCATATCATGCCATGGTTATAGGAAGAATTATAATTGGATGATATTTTGGGGGATAGTCCTGCTATTACTTTGGGCTATGCGTCAAGAGGCATTGTTTATAATTATTCCGGCTTACCTGATTGTTGTCATTGTGAGATTGACTTCCCGGTCAAATCAATAACGGGATCGTAATCCACGAAATCACAGTCGGGAGAAATCTTTGCCGTTTCCTCCGTTTGAATCAATTTACTTTTCATGGATGCGGGTTGCATATTACTCAAGTTGGCAGCTGTGTCCCCTTGGAATATATCCTGTTGCGAGAGTACCACGATTCCCGCGATCATGGCTGCCGATAGTCCGAATTTGAACAGACGGGTAACTAGGTTTCCGGATTCGGTATTTATGTATTCTCCGTTTGTCTTCTTAACTTTTTTGCCGTTTGCCACGAGGGGCATTGCTTCCATTCCCATGACGTCGGGCAGGAAGTTGTGGTTGGCTGATTCGAAGAGAATATTGAAACGGCGGTCTACACTGAGCGTCCCTATTTTGCCGAAGTTTACTTTTTGCTTTTGGTTCAATCTTACTTTTACCTCTTCGCGGAATAAGGCGAGGCGGCGTTGTGCTTTCTCGTAATCGATTTGTTCCTTGCGGGCGATCCAATTGATCAAAAGTCCGTCATTCTGTTTCAAGTGTTTGTTGAACACGACCTTTTTGGCAGGGGGGATGATCATCCCTGTCTTGTCGTTGATCGTTGCTCCGGTATAGTTGCAGATAAAGCCTCCTAGCCCGGGAACTATCACGCAATCATGCAGATATAACAATTCTTCTATGTGTTCAACGTATTTATTCATACGGCAAAGGTAAGAAAAAACGCAAGGTTGTCAAACTCATTTTAGGCATTTCGGATTATTATTATTTACTTTGTTCTGTCTATTACAGACACACAGATTGTTATAAATTGAGAAAAAATTATTGGTGTATGAAAATTTTTGTGACAGGAGGTACGGGGTATATCGGGTCCCACACGGTGGTGGAACTTCAACAGAATGGTTATGACGTGATTATAGCCGATAATCTAGTAAATTCAAGTATTGACGTGTTGGACGGGATCGAGAAGATCACGGGTATTCGTCCCGAATTCGAGGAGATTGATCTTACCGATCGGGTGGCAACGAGAGATTTTTTTATTCGCCATTCGGATATCAAGGCGGTGATTCATTTTGCCGCGTTGAAAGCGGTGGGCGAATCCGTGCATAAGCCGTTGGAGTATTATTTCAATAACTTGAATTCATTGATGAACGTGCTCGATGCTATGCGTGAGTTTCAAGTGCCGAATCTGGTATTCTCGTCTTCTTGCACGGTATACGGGCAAGCGGATGTACTTCCCGTGACGGAAAAGACTCCTCGCCACGAGGCTGAATCGCCTTACGGGAACACCAAGGTGATGAGTGAAGATATTATCCGTGACTTGATGAAGGTGGAACCGAATATGAATGCGTTGGCTTTGCGCTATTTCAACCCGATAGGGGCGCACCCGACTGCCTTAATCGGGGAGTTGCCCAATGGCGTGCCGAATAATCTGATTCCTTACCTGACACAGACCGCTATCGGTATCCGGGAGCAATTGAGTGTGTTCGGTGATGATTATAATACACCCGACGGGTCACCTTTACGTGATTATATTGACGTGGTGGATTTGGCAAAAGCTCATGTGGTGGCTATTCGCCGTTTGCTCGAGGGTAAGAATAAGGCGAATTACGAGTTTTTCAATATCGGGACGGGAAAAGGGCTTTCCGTGTTGGAGATCATCCATGCTTTTGAGCGGGCAACCGGGGTAAAGGTGAATTACAAAATCGTGGGACGTCGTGCCGGTGATATCGAGAAGGTGTGGGCTGATACGACTTTAGCGAATAAAGAGTTGGGATGGAAGGCCGCGACACCGATCGAGGACACGATGAGGAATGCGTGGAAATGGCAGCAATCGTTAAAGCAATAAAAAAGGGGTTTTAAAAACCCCTTTTTTATTGCTTTATTCTACAGTTACCGATTTTGCAAGGTTGCGCGGCATATCCACATTACAGCCTCTCATCACGGCAATGTGATAGGAGATGAGTTGTAATGGAATCACGTTCAACAGCGCGGAAAGAAATTCCAGTGTTTCGGGAATTTCGATCACGTGTTCCGCTAGTTTTGTGACTTGCGTGTCGTTATCGTTTACCAGAGCGATGACGTGTCCTTTGCGGGACTGTACCTCCTTGATGTTAGAAACGATTTTATCGTAGTAATTGTCGTTCGTGGCAATGGCGAACACGGGCATATTCTCGTCAATCAAGGCGATAGGACCGTGTTTCATCTCCGCTGCCGGGTATCCTTCGGCATGGATATAGGAAATTTCTTTCAACTTCAACGCTCCTTCGAGAGCCACGGGGAATTGACAACCTCTTCCCAGATAAATGGCATTCGTGGAGTCCTTGTAGATAGCGGAAATTTCTTTGATTATGTTGTCCTTTTCCAGTATAGCTTTGATCTTATCCGGTAGGTTATAGAGTTCGTTGATATATTTTTTATATATATCGTCTGCCAGTGTCCCCTTACGGTGACCTATTTGCAAAGCCATCATGGCAAGTACCGATATTTGGGCGGTGAATGCTTTCGTGGAGGCGACACCGATTTCCGGTCCCGCGTGGGTGTATACCCCGGCATCCGTTTCGCGTGCGATGCTTGAACCGACCACGTTGCAAATGCCTATAACCGTGGCCCCGTGTGTTTTGGCATACTTGATAGCTGCCAATGTGTCGGCTGTTTCTCCACTTTGGGAGATGGCTATCACGATATCGTTTTCATTCACTATCGGGTTGCGATAACGGAATTCCGAAGCGTATTCCACTTCTACCGGGATACGGGTAAATTCTTCCAGCATGTACTCGCCGACTAGTCCGGCATGCCATGACGTTCCGCAACCGATAATGATAATCCGGTGCGCGTTTACCATCTTTGGAATGATTTCAGAGATACCACCAAGGTAAATCTCGGAGGCATCCACGTTCACCCGTCCCCGGATAGTGTCATAGATAGAATTTACTTGTTCGAAAATTTCTTTCAACATGAAGTGCGGGAAACCGCCTTTTTCTATTTTCTCGATGTCGATATCCACGTGTTGGATGCTTAAAGAAACCGGGGTATTCTTGATCGTTTTCAAGATCATCTCGTCTCTTTTCAGGATAGCGACATCATCGTCGTTCAGGTAAATCACGTTTTTCGTGTATTCCACGATAGGCGTGGCGTCAGATGCCACGAAATACTCGCCTTGTCCCACTCCGATTACCAGAGGACTGCCTTTGCGTGCTACCACGAGTTGATCCGCCTCCGCTTTACACAAAACAACCAGCCCGTAGGCACCGATTACTTTGGTCAGAGCCAGACGAACCGCATTTTCTGCATTTATCTGACCTTTCAAGTATATGTACTCGATGAGGTTTGCCAATACTTCCGTGTCGGTTTCGCTTTTGAACGCGTATCCTCTTGCCTGTAATTTTTCTTTCAACAGGGAATGATTCTCGATAATACCGTTGTGCACGATAGAGAAAAGACCGTTCATGGAAGTATGCGGGTGAGCGTTCGCGTCATTCGGCTCACCGTGGGTAGCCCAGCGCGTATGCCCCATCCCGATCGTGGCACTCGTGTCTTCGAGTTCCATGTGTTGTTCGAGGTCGAGCACTCTTCCCTTGCATTTGTAAACTCTGATGTCATCGTTGTGAATCAACGCGATCCCGGCAGAATCGTATCCCCGGTATTCCAGGCGTTTCAGACCATTGATTAAGATTGGACAGGCTTCTTTGGGCCCGATGTATCCCACAATACCACACATAATGTTTGTCGTGTTTTATATATTTGTTAATAATAAAACAAGCGGCTAACAACCATTGCCGCTTGTTTCTATGTTTATTCGATTATTTTGTCAAAAAAGTCGGAGTATGCATCGATATAGCATTGCTCCCCGGGGTACTCCAAGGTCGGTTTCTTCAATTCGCTGGCGAAAGTACGAAGTTCGTCATCCACGTCCTTGTGATTAAAGATGATGCCATCCGCGTATTGGAATGCCAATTTGTTGATATTCGTGTGTGTCGGATCTTTTAACAGTGCCAAGTCTTTGCGCGCAACACCTTCCGTTATAGCTTTCTCCTCGAATTTGCTATCCAATTTCCCCTCGAATTTATCGTTGTAAGTGGAGAACACCACTTTTGTTTTGGAGAATACCGGGTCATCATGGTACTCTTTTTTGAGGTAAAGCGGAATCAACGCGGTAAACCATCCCTGACAATAGATCAAGTCCGGCGCCCATCTTAGTTTGCGTACCGTTTCGAAAACACCCCGTGCGAAAAATATCGAACGTTCGTCGTTATCGGGAAAAAATGTTCCGTCTTCATCGGCGATCGTGTGTTTGCGTTGAAAATAATCTTCGTTGTCAATGAAATACACCTGCATTCTAGCAGATTGTATGGATGCAACCTTGATAATCAAAGGATGGTCGGTGTCATTGATAATCAAATTCATCCCGGATAACCGGATGACCTCGTGCAATTGGTTGCGTCTTTCATTGATACAGCCGTAACGCGGCATGAACGTTCTGATTTCTTTACCTTTTTCTTGAATCCCCTGAGGTAAATATCTTCCGATATTAGCCATTTCGGAATCAGGAAGATAAGGTACAATCTCTTGAGATATAAATAAAACTCTTTTTTTAGCCATAACTACTACTTTTCCCAAAAACCTTACAAAGATAGGCAATCCCGATTAGAATTCAAAACTTCGAGGTAATAAACTCAGGGCAAAAGCGTTTTGACGCTTTCGCCCTTTTAGTCAAAGGTTCATAAAGTCCATAAGGTTCATAAAGTCCGTGGACCCTGCGGGCGCTTAGTCTACGGCAGCCAAGCTGCCGATGAACACAGTCCGAAGGACTCCCGTGACCTTATAGACTTTATGAACTTTAAGAGCCGAAGGCTCGACTTTATAAACTAGGCAAAATGCTAAAATGACTCCTTTCAATGATTTTTATGCAAAATATTTTGCTTTTATCTTAGATTTATATAACATTGCGGAACTCTTTTTAGCCTGTAAATTAGGGGAAGACTTGACTATGGCTTGGCATAATGAATTCGGAAAGTTGGGAGAAGATAAGGTGTATCTTTATCTGTTAGATCTGGGATATACTGTTTTGGAACGTAATTGGCGAATCGGACGTCGGGAATTGGATTTCGTGTGTTTGGACGGAGAGATGCTTGTCGTGGTCGAGGTGAAAACCCGGACGAGCGAAGAGGTGGATGTTTTCGAGTTGTTGGATTACAAGAAAAAGCAAAGTCTGCAAGCTGCCGGGGCTGCTTATCTCACGAAAAAGAATATACATCGGGAAATACGTTTCGACCTCGTGGTTGTCACGGGTTCTAATATGCGTATCGAGTACGTGCGTGAAGCTATTGATTTGTTTTAGAAAGAACCGGGTGGCTTCTGTCGTGTGTGTGGTGTGGTAGGAATATGAATGCCACCCGGCATAAGAAAAGTGTCAATAGGGATACTAGAGGTATATCAAAAATTGTGCTAGAAATCGAGAATCATTGGATAAATCTTGATAATTTATGGAATTAATTCAAAATTTACAAAACCGAAAGGAAAAGCTGACACCTAGGGTTTGTAAGGGTGACAGCGTCCATGAGGTTGCGGAAATGTTTTTTTCACCGACCTCTTCTCTTGTAAAGCTGTCCGGAAATGATTACTTTTGGAGAGTTAAATCTAAAAAAAAGAGAGTATGGCAACAGTAAAAGCAAAATATTTAGGAGGTTTACGCGTGGAATGCACGCATTTACAGAGTGGTACGACGATCATCACGGATGCGCCGACGGATAATAACGGTAAGGGGGAGGCTTTTTCTCCGACCGATTTGTGTTCTACTTCTTTGGCGGCCTGTGCCATGACAATCATGGGAATTTATGCCCAAAATAACGGAATCGACCTGACAGGAACTGACATCGAGATCACCAAGAAGATGGCTGCAGAGCCTCGCCGTATAGCGGAGATTGATGTGATCTTTAATTTCCCGGCGAACGGGTATACCGAGAAAGAGAAAAAGATTCTGGAACGTGTGGCGCATACTTGTCCCGTGCATTTGAGTCTGCATCCCGATGTGAAACAAAACATCGTGTTTAATTGGCAGTAATGGTAACCGGGGCTACCGGGTTATTGGGTAGCCATTTGTTGTGTCATCTGGCTCGTTCGGGCGAGAAAATCATAGCATTAAAAAGAAAAGAGAGTCGTGTCGAGGAGACAATGGCTCTCTTTTCTCGTTATTTCTCATCCCCGGAAGAAGCTGTTTCTCGTGTAACATGGGTAGAGGGTGACGTGTTGGATGGGGAATCCATCTCCCCGTACGGGGAGAAAGTCCACACGGTGTACCACTGCGCGGCGATGGTTTCTTTTAACGGGAGCGACCGGGATACACTGTTGCGGACGAATATCCGGGGAACGGAAAATATATGTTCCCTTTGCCTGCAACATCGCGTGCGGCTCTGTTTCGTGAGTTCTATTGCCGCCTTGGGCGATGCTCCCGACGAGAGTGTCATCATTGACGAGGATACACCCGAAATCCCCGGCTCCGTTCATTCGCTTTATTCGGGCAGCAAGGGAGCGTCCGAGAAGACCGTGTGGGAATACGTGCAGAAGGGGTTGGAGGCTGTCATTGTCAACCCGGCGATTATTCTGGGTACCGGACTTCGGGGACGTAGTAGTGCCAAGTTGTTCGAGCAAGCCCGGAAAGGAATGCCTTTTTACACCGATGGGGTGAACGGTTACGTGGACGTGAGGGATGTTTGCGAGGCAATGATTCGCTTGGTAAATATTTCTTCCATCCGGGGAGAACGGTTCGTGCTTTGCGGTGGAAATTATTCTTACAAGGAGTTGTTTACCGTGATAGCCCGTGCCGCGGGGAAACGCCCGCCATATATACGGATGGTACCTTGGATGACTTCTTTAGCTTGGCGTTTGCTTGCTTTCTTTTCCTTGTTTACAGGAAAGAAACCGGCTTTTACACGTGAAACCGCCCGTTCCTCTCAAAATAAATCCCGTTATTCCAGTGACAAATTGTTGAAAACGTTACCTGATTTTCGTTTTCATACCTTGGAGGAAACGGCTCGATTCTTTATTCATTTCTTGGTTAAACCGGAGTAATAATCTCTCTCTGCCGTATATGCTGCATTTCCGCTTTTATGCTGCTATAATCTTTTATATAGCGATATAAGAGCGGGAACGGAGAGGGTACGAGCGTGGGAGATTATTATGGTAGGATAATTCGAGTAAAATCCCGACGAGTTTAACCGAATAACTCGACAAATAGGCTCTTGTTATTGTCATATATACAAGGTAAACACCTTTTTCGAACAGTCCCGAACGGTTGAACATGGGTTCAATAACGGTTCAACAACGAGAGAATACCAGATGTTGGCAAGAAATT
>ENA-UEPJ01004337-UEPJ01004337.1-human-gut-metagenome-genome-assembly--contig:-NODE-4337-length-11234-cov-46.900601_pt1 | contig 11234 bp, 12 predicted proteins | sample MGYA00242890_ERZ507896 | MGnify/ENA primary metagenome ERZ507896 (study PRJEB26167, sample SAMN06115508) | human gut metagenome | host: Homo sapiens | place: China:Qinghai | collected 2015-08-20... | reverse complement strand
AACCGGTGATATTTATGAGGGGAAAAGAGCTCCAAAATTTTTCAAATCTCCAAATCCGACAATATATAAAGATTTAAGTAAGCCAAAACCTGTTGCAAAATCAAATTCAAAGCCTGCTGCTAAAGTTGAGACTAAGCCAAAGGCTCCTGTAAACACGGCTAAAAATATTGGAGCTATCAATCCCAAGCCGGTTCAAACAGAAACATATTCAAATGATTTGAATATAAGAGAAGATGTAAATCAAGAAAATGTACAAATTAATTCTCAAATACAAGAAGAACAGGAAAGAAAGAAATATGTTGAAGATGCGTTATTTTAAGTTAGTTATATTAATACAACTGTTATTATTTACTTCATGTTCAGGACAGGTCTATGCTGAAACAAATGATGTTAATGCTCAAGGATATGATAATAATGGTGTGGATACAGAAAGCTACTATTCTATGGTTAATGAGTTGTCTGCAAAAACAACTGCAGAACAAATGGTAATTCGGAATAAAATTCGAGATAATTGGACTCCTCCTGCAACAAAGGCACAAAAAAATGTAAAAGTTTGGTTTTTTGTTGACAAAACAGGTGAAGTAAGTGACTACGAAATTGTAGAATCTTCTAATAACAAGTCAGTAGATGAATCTGTTTTACAAGCGATAAAAAAATCTAATCCTTTTCCGAGTTCATCTACTTCTTTTAGCGGAATGTCAATTGAGCTAATTTTTGCATATGATGATACCCCTCCAAGTAAAGATGTAATAAGTTATTCAGAGATAAAATCTACTGCTATACCTACACAAAATCAAAAACAAGCTATGCAAACTCAAATAATAGGTATAGGTGCTGAGTTAATTGTAAGAAATGGAAGATTAATGATAGCAGATGTTTTGGCAAATTCCCCTGCTGAAAATGCTGGATTAAGAAGCGGAGACTTTATAATTGCAATAAACAATCGAGTAACTGATGGATTATCTTTATCTGAAGCAACTAATAAGATTTCAGGTAAGGAAAATACTATTGTGCATTTATCCATTTTAAGAGAGGGCAATAATATTCCTATAGAATATCAGGTTAAAAGAGCTAAGATAACTGATTTTAATATCTCTACAAAAACATATACTAATAACTCACCGGATCAAGGTTATGTATATCAGAATGGTAAACGTTATAAAGAAGTGTATAATAACGGAACTAAGAGATATTATGTAGAAGCCCCAGATATGAGTAGCCAAAATAATTTAAATAATACTGTTGAAACAATAAATAAAGGTAATCAAGCTGTAAATCAATTGCTGCGAACTATTAAAATGTATGGTTATAGATTTTAAGAGGTGATATATGAAAAAATATTTAAATTTATTATTTATTTTGGGTTTATTATTATTAACTTCAAATATTTCAAAGGCTGAAAATTGGGTAGATACAAATGCACCTGGTGAGAATTCTGTGTTATTGGATACAGATAGTATTCGTACTAATAGTGATTATGTATTCTATAACATTAAATACAAGAAAGATGATGGAACTTTGGGTCCAAAAGAAGTACTTGTAATTACAATGCAATCAGATCCTATAAATAATACTGCAGCTTATGTCGAATCTTCCACTTTTAAAGAATATATTAAAATGGAAAATCCATATGCAAGAATTGGTGTTATGCAAAGTGGTCAAATGACATCAATAGAAGCAACTGATGTTATTTATAATGCTCATAAAATGGCTTGCGATATAGCACTTAAAAATAAGATGAATATTTCTAAAGGTAGTAATATGGATTACAATGCATACATTCAAGAAATGCAAGGCAGAATAAAAATGGGATGGCATCCAAATTCTTGGAATTTTGATGATGTAATTGCAATTTTAAGAATTAATAGAGATGGAGAACTATTAAATTATAGAATTTCTAAATCATCAGGTAGAGAAGATATTGATAGGCTTGCGCTGCTTGCAATAAAAAATGCTGCTCCATTTAAACCTTTACCACAAATCAATACGGACAAAACTGTAGATATAGAACTTACATTTAATTCTAATAATGTTGTGATTTCAGCATCAACTAATGCAGGGATTAATGCTTTAACAAATAAACAAGAAACAACTAATGCTACTCAAAACGTATTTGTACAAAATTATGAAGAATCATCTAATGCAGAAAAATTTATTGATGTAATCAATAAAGGTAGTAGTGCCGGTCAGAGCATATTAAATACAATACAAATGTTTGGGAGATTTTAGTTTTGAATAAAAAAAATGTTCTAATAACTATTATGACAGTAATTGTTTCTTTTACTTTATGTTGGTTAATGCAAGATATTTTCTATCCCAAATTACCTGCAGAGCAAATAGATTCTTTGATCAATACTGCGGATGATAAATACTATTCAGAAGATTACATAAATGCTGAAAGACTGTACAAGCATATAATAAAAGTATCTGGAACAGCATCTTCATATGAACTTCTTAATAGGTCTCATGCAAAATTGCAAATAAAAGACTATGAAGGTGCCATAAAGGATTTTGATAATGCGATTAAAATTGATCTTCAGCATGGATGTGATAATGAATGTTATATTGGACATGCAGCTGCCTATTCCACGATGATTTCTATCATTGCTCAAAATTTATATACAGAACTAGATAAAAAAGATAAAAGTTCTGACATATTAGAAAACATTGAAAGTAAACTGTTAATGCTTAGACTTAAACGAATTATTAAAAATTATAATAAAACAGACATTGCAAAATATAGTGCTCTATATCCTTGTGAATGGGGATCTTGTCTTATAGATAAAGGATTAGAGCTATATATACTCGAAGAGTATGAAAAGGCTCTGGGTTATTTAAATAAAGCTATTTCTGAGTATCAAAGTATTGAAAATGTAGAGCAGACAAATTTATGTCAAAGTATTGTGGATAGAATAAATAAGGTATATAAGAAATGAAAAAATTATTTGTATTGCTTTTAAATTTTTTAATTTTTAGTTCTTCCGCAATTGCTCAACGTACATATATATATGATGCTTCAGGACGCCTTACTGGTTATTATGAAAAAGATTCTTCAGGGAATGTGATTGAATATGATTCAAATGGCTACAAAGTGTTTAGTTATCAAAAAGATGCATCTGGGCGTACTGTGAAATACGATAAAAATGGTTATATAGTAGGGAGTTTTGAAGTTGATAGTAATTATACTACAGAATATGATGCTGATGGTTATAGAAAAAATATTTACATAAAAGATCCATCAGGTAATACGGTGCAGTACAATAATTCTGGTAGTATTGTAAATACTTATAAACCTGAAAATTATGGATCTGGGAAGTATGATAAGAATGGTTATTTGATTAACACATATTCTAAATAGAGGGTTTTATAATTTCCTCGCAAACTTTTTATATTAAATAAAAGGAGGAAATTAATGAACAAAACAACATCTTCAAAAACAAGTATTAAGGACTTGAATGCTGAGTTCGCACGATTATTTAAGGCTTATGGCTTTACAAAGGCAGTAAAGAGATTAAGAGAAAGCACTGATGGTACTGCTGAAGGTTTTACTCAGCTAGATGCTCTCAAATTGAGTTTGGAGGACCAACCATATGTAGTGTTTGTAACTTTTGAGCAAACAGAGAATGATGCTGACTATAAGCAGCAAGTGATGAATTTTGAAGACAATTTACTTGATGCGTCTTATAGATTTTTAAATTTAGATGTTATATCAAAAACTAAACAGAATGTACCCATAATAGGTTATCTTGTGTGGGATGACAACTCTAAAACAGATGATGAATTATTTTATACAATAGAGAACTGGAAAAAAGACTATAACAAGGCAAGAGTATTAATCTATAAGGGCAGGCTTTAAACTTTATTATATGTCGGGGTTCATTTTTTAGGAGTGGTGCTGACCTCTCCTTTTCTTTTTTATGATCAGCTCCTGCTAATAATTGATTTATGCTATTATTAACTTATAAATGAATAGTAGGGAATAGAGAAATGGATATTTTAATTATAGGCAATGGCTTTGATCTTGCACACGGTTTAAAAACTTCATATAAAGATTTTTTAGAATTTTGCAAATTACAAATTGAAAGCAAGAACTCTGAGTATTATAAGAAATTTGCAACAAACCTATGGTTGAAACATTTTATAACAAGGCAACTTAATTTGGGAAATACATGGATTGATTTAGAATCAGAAATATATGATGTAATAAAATATATGCATCAAAAAAAATGTTTTAATGGTTCAAATTCCCTTTCTTCAATAAATAATAAAGTATTACAAATAGAAAAAAATATAATTGACTTTACTTTATATGACATTAAATCCTTTCTTAGAGAGCCTTATTTTAATGAAAATCTAAGTAAAGAGGTGTGGTCTTCAGAATTAAGACCTTATATAAATAATTTCTATATCGAAAATTCTTTAGATTTAATAAATTTGCTATACAAACAGCTACGAGAATTTACCAAGTTATTTGAAAAATATCTTTTGAATGAAGTTCTTACCAATATAAAAGATGTTAAAAAATATAGATTAATGCTAGATTCTAAAAACAATGAAATCCCTGTATTAAGTTTTAACTATACTGACACATATGAAAAGCTCTATAAGGCAAAAAGTATTTATGCAAGTAATTTTTTAAAGTATGTGTATATACACGGTAAGGTTTGCTCAGGAGAAAATTGTAATTTAGTCCTTGGAACTCATAGCTTTGATAGGAAGGAAAATGATAAAAGTTTGCCAATAGACTTAAATCTTTTCCAAAAACATAACCAAAGGCATCGATACAATACTATAGAGCCGTACCAAGAATTTATAGCACAATTAACAGACCATAGAAGATTTATCCGTCCGGTATTTCATATTGTAGGGCATTCTCTTGATAAAACTGATCATAAAATTCTAAAGCACATACTATTAGCAAAAAGTAATGCTGTCATTAAAATTTATTACCATAATGAAGAAGCCCAAGAAAAGTTGATTAATAACATTACTGACATTATCGGGGAAGACGAAGTAATGAGAAAAGTTCAGTTAATATATCAGCACGATCCTGATCGTGGAATATTAAAAATTCTAGAGTAATTTATTTTCAAACAGCTTTACCAATTTATAAAAAGAAGTTGGTTTCATTCCAAGTCTTTTCATCGCTTCCCTAGCTGTAATTTGCTTTGCTTTCCATGTATTGTAAGTTTCTATCCAATTACTCGGATACTCAATAGCAGGTCTGCCAAGTTTTTTCCCTTTAGCTTTAGCACATGCAATCCCTTCCGCTTGTCTTTGTTTAATGAAAGCTCTTTCTTGCTCTGCAACATACCCCAGTAGCTGCAAAACTATATCTGATATTACCTGCCCTATAAGTCCATCGGTTCTAGTTGTATCAAGCAAAGGCAAATCAATTACTCTTATATTAGCTCCGATTTTACCTGTAATCTCTCTCCATTCATCGCAGATTTGCTTGTAATTTCTTCCAAGTCGGTCAATAGATTTGATAACAAGCAGATCTCCTTTTCTAAGTTGAGCTTTCATAGCCTGATACATGGGACGATCAAAATTTTTACCGCTCAATTTATCAACAAAAATATCTCGTTCATTAATCTCGAGATCAAGCATAGCCTGAACTTGTCTGTCTTCATTCTGATCCGCAGAAGACACTCTACAGTATCCAAAAGTTTTTGCTTCCATAAAAAAATTCCTTTTCGTTTCAATTCTCATTATACAATATATATTCGTAAAAGTCTATATATAAAACGAATATTCGTAAAACAAATTAACAAGATTAACGAACAATATTTAAAGCAAAAATCTTGTGATCGTAAAGGTTTACTTTTACGAAAGGTGGTGGATTGAATTTGTATTTTTAATTATTTCTTGTATATTAGAAGAAAAATCAAAAAGGAATTTTTATAGATGGATAGAACTAATGCACCAAAAATTTTATACAAATATATGCCTGCAGAGACTGCATTGAAGGTGTTACAAACTCAAACTATCCGATTTAGTGATCCAAAAAAATTTAATGATCTGTACGATTCAGATGTGCCTATAAAATTGTGTGTAAATAGAAATCTGACTTCAAAAGATTTTATTGCTATGCTAGAAGAATTTGAAAAAAATCCAGAATTGAAGTTATATTTGCCTGCAGGGATTACGCTAGAAAAAATGAAAGGATTAGTTAAACAATATAGATATTCAATAAATCCGGTAGATCACCTTAATAAAATTTTGGATAATATGAGAAAAAATATGCGGGTACTTTCGTTGTCTTCTAGTAGAGATAATTTGTTAATGTGGGCACATTATAGTAATAATCACAAAGGTATAGTTATAGGTTTTAAAAGAAATTCGGATTTATTAAAGTATGCAACACCTGTTTTATATAGTAAAAATATCCCTGTAATAGACGGAAAACTATTAAGAGATTATAAATTGAGCACTAAAGAGGCTTTAAGAGAATTACAAGTCCTTTTTCAAACAAAGAGTCTTGATTGGGAGTATGAGCAGGAATGGAGATGTGCACTTGATGTAGTAAAACGTTATGAATACTGTTTAAGGAAAAATCCAAACTTAAAATATCAATCATCGGTGCTGTATAAAGAATTATTCTGCCAGAAGGAATTTGTTCATATCCCTTTCTATCCAGAAGATGTTCAGAGTATATATCTAGGAGCAAATATAAATATAATAGATGAAAACATAATCATTAATATCATAAGAGAAAATTATCCCAGAGTAAGTATTTTCAAAGTTTCTCGTAATGAAAATAAATTTATGTTGGATTTTAAGCATATCTTTGATTGTTGATGTGAATATGTACAAATCAAACAATTGAAATTTATATAATAGTAGTAAAGTAATAAAAAAGGTAAAGGATTATGAGCTTAGATAAAGCAAATATATTTAAACTTAATGAGGAAGAATTTGAAAAATATAAACAAGAACCTTTCTTAGACTGTTTTGAAAGTACAAAAATGTTCGCAAAAGCTTTAAAAAATGATATTGATACAAAGGAGACACCACATTCTTTACTTCTTTCTGCAGAGTATGGAATGGGAAAAACTTTTTTTAGCACAAGATTTACGCAATATCTTAAAAAATGTAAGTACGAAGTAATATATTTCAGTGCTTGGGAAAATGATTATATGCAGAACCCTTTTCTTGCATTTTCAAAAGCTATAATTAGTTATGCATATAGCAGATTTACGGAAGAAAAATATGTAAAAAAATTATCAAATTTATTTGAAGCTGCTGAAAAAATAGTTAGTGCAATGTCATTAACATCAAGAATTGGTATACCAGGAGTCGCTGAAATGGATGTTACCATTGATGCTGGTAGATTACTTGAGTCATTTAAGGAAAATTGTGATCCAATTATTGATTTTAGAAGCAAACTTACATCATTTATTTCTAAAATTCCTAAAAAGAAACTAATTGTTATAGTTGATGAACTTGACCGTTGTAGACCTGACTATGCAATGAAAACTTTAGAATGTATAAAACATTTTTTTGATATTGAAGGTTTATTTATTATTTTACCTACAAATAAAAATGCTTTAAATAATTGTATAAAAGCATTATACGGAATTGAGAATGGTAATTTAAATGGTAAAGAAAATTATTTTCAAAAGTTTTTTAATGATGAAAGAGTTTTACAATCACCAACTGAAGAAGATTATTTATATGTTGTAAAGCAATATATATGTGAAGACAAATTAAAAGAGGCTTTGGACAAACATCTGCTATCAGGTGTAGCTGCTGATTATAATAGCATTCAAAATTTACAGATATGTTTTGCGAAATATGCTTACAAGGCAAAATTAACAGTTAGAGAAGTTAAAGATTTTTCATTAGAACTAGTAAGAATCTGTAATAATTTTTTTGAACCAATAAGAACAGAATGGTTAGCATGTATATTTGCTAATAAAAATAAAAAAAGAGATACTTATTTTCAATATCCAGTAAATAGAGAACATTGTTTTTATTGTGAACAGTATAAGGATTTTGAGAATAGTAGTAATGGTAAACAAGTGCTGTTAGATTTAAGTTTGTGTAATTCGAAATTAAGAGAAATACTGCAGTTGAGAGGAAGGTTGTTTTTCGATAGTGCTTATATATCCCAAAAATATTATGATTTGATTAATAAGATTCAATCACCACAGAAAAAATTTAAAACTTATATAGATGTTTATCATTTTTTGGAATATCTTATTGCCGATATTACAGCGCTTGCAACTTTAGTTTCAAACAATCGTGAGTTAGAAAATCATTTGAATAAAATTAAATCAGTTTTAGAAGAACATAAAAATGCAATACTTAAGTACCAAAGAAAATATGGCTCTGATGATGATGATATTAATAGAAGGCAAAAATATATAGATGTTGTTAATAACCCTGAATTAATATATTTTAATGTTTAGTAAAATTTAAATATTTTTACATGGCTTTAAAACTTAGATTAGTTAAGATTTTGTAGCAAAAAATAATATTTAGTATTTTTCTAATTCCAGATAGTAAAAATGGAATGAATAATGAAAGAAAAAGCTGTTATATATGCTAGGGTCTCATCTTTATCCCAAGAAAAAGATGGTTTCTCTATTCCTGCACAAATTGATTTATTAAATAGTTATGCTGAAAAGAATAATATTGAAGTAGTTAAGATCTTTGATGAAGCTGAAACAGCAAAACAAGCAGGTCGAACAAAGTTCAATGCAATGTTAAAATTTCTTTCGCAGCACAAAGATGTATCCACTATACTTGTTGAAAAAACGGATCGCCTTTATCGAAACTTCAAAGATTATGTTGAGTTAGATGTTGATAGAACAAGATATAAGGTTTGTCTTGTAAAAGAAGGAGTAGTATTGTGTAATAATTCAAATTCCCATGAAAAATTAGTTCATGGGTTAAAGGTTTTGTTGGCCAAAAACTTCATTGATAATTTGAAGGAAGAAACTCAAAAGGGACGTTTAAAAAAAGCTAGTGAAGGTTACTTTATAGGGCAAGTCCCTTATGGGTATAAAAAGTTGGATACAAAAACTACAGTTATTAATTCAGATACAGCACCTTTTGTGAGACGAGCTTTTGAATTATATGCTGATGGTTATTCTATAGAAAAAGTTAGAGAAACGCTAAAAGATGAAGGGTATATATATAATAAATCTTCTATAGCAATTTCTAAGGGACACCTGCATAAGATGCTTAAAAATGTAGCATATATTGGAATTATCGATTTTAGAGGGAAATTTTACGAAGGGAAGCATGAACCTATTGTGTCAAATGAACTTTTTAATAAAGTACAAAGACAGTTTAAGAAAGACTATAAGCCAGATAAAATATCTAAGCACAATTTTGCATTTACAGGGCTAATAACCTGTGCAGAATGTGGATGTGCTATTACTGCTGAAATTAAAAAAGGTAAGTATATATACTATCATTGTACCGGTTATAAAAAAAATTGTTCTCAAAAAGAATTTATAACCGAAGAAAAACTTATTGAGCAATTTGATGCTGCTGTAAGTGCAGTAACAATAAGTGAAAAGCATTTTGAATATATAAAAAAAGGACTAAGGGAAAGTTTTATAGATAAAAAGAAATATGATTTGGAACATTATGATGTAATGGTAAAAAATGTGAAAAAGATTCAAAACAGACTTGATAAGTTATACTTAGATAAACTTGATGGGGAGATCAGTACTGAAGTATGGAGAGAAAAGCATGCTAAATGTACTGGAATGTTGAAGATATCTACCATAATTATGGCTTCGTTGGGAAATATATGAATATAGGTGGCGAATCAGGAGATGATAAAACTAAGATAAATGTTAATACAGATGAAGTTAAGAATGCATTTAACTTCTACACAGAGTTATCGAAAGATTTTGGTATAAATATAAGTGATGATTTTAGTGGATTAGCTAAAGCATTTATGAATGGCGAAATAATAGCTTCAATTGTTACTATGGATGAATATAATGAATTAAAGGAATTAGATAATCCTAAGAAAATATCCTATAATATATGTGGTCTGCCTGATTTAAATGACGAATCAGGAACAAAACCACTGTCGCGTACAGAGACTTTAGTCGTTAATTATATGTCAGATAAAGATAAGGAAGCTGAAGAATTAGCTAAATATGCAACCTATGACAGAACCGACTTAATCTATTCGCAGACAGGCCTGTTTTCAACAAAACATACAGACTATGCAAATACTGATTATGCAGTTATACAGGAACAATACGATAATTCCTGTATATTACCTAAGATGCTTGTTACAGGAGATTACTTCGCACAGGTACAATCAGTATTAAATAAAGCATGGAATGGCGCAAAAGTTGAAGATAATCTAAACACAATGTATGAAACCTATAAAACCCGTTTACAATAATACCATATAGACAATGTCTGGGTATTTGCGAAAACTTTAGTTACAGGGTATATATTTTAGCGCCTTGCGACTTTAGGCGAACAATTTATGATTATTTGTACGATGAAGGCGAACAAATAATCATAAATTGTCCGACTAATGGAGTGAAAGCAAAATATATACCCTGTAACTTTTATTTTGCAAATGTGCAGATAATTGAGCATATGGAGGTTGTAAAGATGGGATATATAATTGCGTTGATATCGGGTGCATTAATGAGCGTTCAGGGGGTATTTAATACTGGAGTTACAAAGAATACAAGTATGTGGGTCTGTAACTGTTTTGTGCAGTTTACGGCTCTTTTAGCAGGTCTTGTTGTGTGGTTTTTTGCCGACCGAAGCAGTTTTATGGGAATAACAAAAGTTAGTCCCAAATATATGCTGTTAGGTGGAATAATAGGAACAGCAATTACTTATACGGTTGTAAAAAGTATGGCTTCCTTAGGTCCTGCTAAATCTGTTATGGTTATCGTAGTATCACAGGTGGTTGTTGCGTATGTTATAGAATTACTTGGAATGTTCGGGGTTGAGAAAGCAGATTTCGAGATGAAAAAGGTAATTGGTGTGTTGCTTGCAATAGCTGGTATCATTTTATTTAAGTGGGAATGAAAAAATATATTAAAAACAGGTTGTAAAACTTAAAAATTTTATGTAGAATAAATATGACATTCTATAATCTCTCTGAAATATTAAAATGAATTGGTATTTAGATTAGTATTTAGTTATTTAATATAATATTAAACCTAATATTTAATAGAAGAGGAGAGATTTTTATGAACAGATTTTTAGATAAAAAAGTAAATAAGTTAATGTTA
>ENA-UEPJ01004334-UEPJ01004334.1-human-gut-metagenome-genome-assembly--contig:-NODE-4334-length-11239-cov-4.224601_pt1 | contig 11239 bp, 9 predicted proteins | sample MGYA00242890_ERZ507896 | MGnify/ENA primary metagenome ERZ507896 (study PRJEB26167, sample SAMN06115508) | human gut metagenome | host: Homo sapiens | place: China:Qinghai | collected 2015-08-20... | reverse complement strand
ACGTCAAGGGTCAGTATGTGCCGATAAGCAATATTATCAAGTATACAGTGAAATAACCGAAACTGCAGTACCGCAATTATTATGTTGCGGTACTCAGACTGTTGATAAACTGATTGTTATTAAAGCTGTACCGTAAAACGTATCACCGACACCGCCGAAAACACTTTCCGTACCGACAAGGCGTTATTATTGTGAGTATACTGGTACAACTGCACTGACATTAACCTTTCAAAAAAATCACTATCCCTCGAAAATCGCCAACACCCTTGCCTCCCTTGTCAAAGGTGAGGTGCTGTCGCCCGAAAAAATTCGGGCGACTACCGGAGGGATTGCCGCACCAACCTTCGCCCCGCACTATCCCACTCGCTTTTCGTGTTGTGAGTTCGACAGCCCCACTTCCCGCAAAAATAAAATCCGCCCCCGTTTTCACGGGGGCGAACTCATCAAGTCATTAATTTATAAATATTAAGCCCTGAAACTCACGCTGTTCTCAGATTACTGGAGTAACTGGAGAATAGCCTGAGGCTGCTGGTTAGCCTGAGCGAGCATAGCCTGAGATGCCTGCTGAAGAATGTTATTCTTAGTGTAGTTGATCATCTCTGTAGCCATATCTGTATCTCTGATCTGAGATTCAGCTGCTGTCAGGTTCTCGTTTGTTGTTGTCAGGTTGTTAACTGTGTACTCAAGTCTGTTCTGAAGTGCACCAAGACCAGCTCTCTGCATAGATACTGTCTTAACAGCAGTGTCTACCATTTCGATAGCCTTGTTTGCAGCGTCCTGAGTAGAAACGTCAGCGTTAGCAACACCGATTGCTGAAGATGACATATCGTTTACAGAAAGTGTAACTCTCTGATCTTCAACGCCGTTAGCACCAATCTGGAATGTAAGACCCTTACCTGTTGAAGCTACGGAATCCTTACCAACACCGGCACCGTTCTGAAGAGCTACATCAGCTGTATCGCTTACATTGAAGTATATCTTACCGTCAGCATCGCCATCTGTTGTCTGAGTGTCTGTGAGTTCAACAGTGTAATCATAACCAGCCTGCTTTAAAATGCTTTCGATATCCTTATTTGTGTAAGTCTTGCCTGTAGCAAGATTTAATGTGATTTCAGTAGGCTTCTTAGCATCAGCTATTGTTACACTTTCCTTACCAGCTGCAACCTTTGTAGAGATTGTGATTTTAGAAGCCATATTTGTATCAGCCGCAGTACCATATGTATTTGCTGTGATCTTGATTGTATCTGATGAGCCGTGAGCACCATTTGTACCATCACCAACAAGAGCAGCAAGATCAGCTGTGCCAGAATTACGAACGCCAGCTACTGTAACATCTGTGCTACCAGCAGTTGTCATTTTCATAACGCCGTTTGCAAGCTTAACAGAAATATCAGCGGGAGCTGTATTCTGACCTGCGCCCTTAGACTGTGTAGCGTTAGCAATTAAGTTATCGATATCCTTCTGAGTGTATGTCTCGCCAGAAACAAGGTTTAACTTGAGTTCCTTGCCTGTGCTATCCCAAATAGCGTTTTCGCCGCCCTTACCGGAAGCACCTGTTGTTGTGGTAATCTTAACACCAGCAATATTAGATGTTATTGTAGCCTTATCCATATCAGTAAGAGTTGTATTAACAACACCATACTTAGCACCATACTCTGTTGAAGAAGGTGCTTCACCGAGTGAACCATCGAGGAGCTTCATGCCGTTGTACTCTGTAGAAGAAGCGATTCTGTCGATTTCGCTCTTGAGTGCGTCAACTTCGAGCTGGATAGCTTCACGGTCTGTATCATCCTGGTATGTACCGTTAGCTGACTGAACTGCAAGCTCTCTCATTCTCTGAAGAATTGAGTGAGTTTCGTTTAAGCCGCCTTCAGCTGTCTGGATAAGAGAGATACCGTCGTTGGCATTCTTTGTAGCCTGTGAAAGACCACGGATCTGTGAACGCATCTTTTCAGATATAGCCAGACCTGCAGCGTTATCGCCTGCACGGTTGATCTGATAACCTGAAGATAACTTCTCAGTTGCCTTCTTTGTACCTGAAACGTTGATGTTCATCTTGTTGTTAGCATTGATCGCATTTAAGTTATGCTGTACTACCATACCTGCCATTTTGTTTTCCTCCTTGAATGTACTCCCGAAATCCTTTTCGGAAGTCGTTGCCCTTATAGGGACTTGTTTTTTGTTAGTGTGACCTTGCTTTGCGCTAAGCTAAAGTCATTTGGTGTTTGTTTTGCAAAACACTGCGGAAGTTATCTCCGCCTCCGCACAGGGCTCTGTGACCCTTACATTTATTATATCGGCACTTGTTTTTCTAAACTTTAGCCTTTTTGAAAACTTTTTTATAATTTTTCTGAGAAATTTTGTAGTGCGTTTGTGTAAAATTTACAATATGAACTGTCGGCTTTGCGTAATAGCAAAAACCGCCCTGCGTCACAGAACGGTTTTGTATCAGTTATCAAGTATATCGCTTATCATCTTATCTACGTCATCATAAGAGGTTTTATCGGTGACAGCACCGGATTTCATTTGTTGAACTTCTTTTATTGCTTCTATGGTTACCGCATTTGGCTTACTGCTAATTTTAATCTTTTTATCTGCATTTTCATTAAAACCTGCCATAATAACAACCTCCTTACAATTTGTATAATACACCTATTCTTTCAGAATGTCAACCGCACAAACACATAGCAAAACCGCCCTGCGTCATAGAGCGGTTTTGCTTGAATAATAGAGAGGTATATATGAAAACTTTCGTTGTACTTAGGCGGAGCGTGTATAGGGCGGCTGTTGCCGTCTTGCCGGCTCCTGTTATGTTAACCGTGCTTGTCGGCACGATATTTTTCAAGCCGAAACCTATCGGCTGATTTCGGTCGTCGGAATCCTTTCCTCTGACTGTGACTATAGTATACCCCCTTTTTATGAATCATATAATAACGGGCGATGAAAGAAATGTGAAAAATCTTGAAACGCAGGTGTATGTATCGTGGGGAATGTCCTTTAATGACGGGCAAATTTCATCACAAAAAGTAAATCTGAAGCATACATTGCTATCCGCCGATAACGCAACTTAAGCAATCCGCCAACAATCAGAACGGCGAATTTGAAGCGGCACATTGCCGCCCGCCCGCCACAAAAAAGTATACCGCAAGCTTAAACCGGTTGCAATATCCTTTAAATTATACTTGAATCTGTATTAACGTCAATAGGGTGTGCCGTAAGGCACTCGCCGATAACGCAACTTACGCAATCCGCCAACCGTCAGAACGGCGAATTTGAAGCGGCACACTGCCGCCCGCCACGGAAAAGCCCCTTGTACCTTAGGGGGTGGTACAAGGGGCTTTCCTTTGGGTTATAATTCAGAGGCTATATAAATAGATGAAATCGAATTTAACAGCTGCGATCTCAGAAATATCAGAAATCAACTTCTGTATCGTAGTAGCAGCACTTAAGCAGCTTCTCCATCTCTTCCTGCGTAGGAATACGAGGGTTAGAGCCTGTGCAAGCGTCTGCGATAGCATTCTTAGCGATCTCAGGTAATCTCTCCAGGAATACGTTTTCGGGAACGAAACCGTTTTCTGTAGGATAGCTGTCTGCGCCGTAGTTCTTGATGCAGTGAGGAATCTTCAGTTCGTCATTCATCTTACGCAGATAAGCGATGAGGAGCTTTACCTTTTCGTCGTCATTTGCACCGCCAAGACCCATAAAGTCAGCGATTACGCCGTAACGCTTCTTAGCTGTTTCGTCCTTTGCGTTGAATGCGATAACCTTAGGAAGATACATAGCGTTTGCGGCACCGTGTATGATGTGTGCGCCGTAATCAGCGAATGCGGCACCTGTCTTGTGAGCCATTGAGTGAACGATACCGAGCAGAGCATTTGAGAATGCCATACCTGCGAGGCACTGTGCGTTGTGCATTGCATCACGCTTAGCCATATCGCCGTTGTAAGAACCAACGAGGTCGTTCTGGATCATCTTGATTGCGTGAAGTGCAAGAGGATCTGTAAAGTCACAGTTAGCTGTTGAAACGTATGCTTCGATAGCGTGTGTCATAGCGTCCATACCTGTATGTGCTACGAGCTTCTGAGGCATTGTTTCTGCAAGATCGGGATCAACGATAGCAACATCGGGAGTGATCTCGAAGTCAGCGATAGGATACTTGATACCCTTGTGGTAGTCTGTGATGATTGAGAATGCGGTAACTTCAGTAGCTGTACCCGATGTAGAAGAAATAGCGCAGAAGTGAGCTTTCTTTCTGAGTTCGGGAATACCGAATACCTTACACATATCTTCAAATGTGCAGTCGGGGTACTCGTACTTTATCCACATAGCCTTAGCTGCGTCGATAGGAGAACCGCCGCCCATTGCTACGATCCAGTCGGGCTGGAACTTGAGCATTGCGTCTGCACCCTTCATAACTGTTTCAACAGAAGGATCGGGTTCTACATTCTCAAAGAGCTCAACCTCCATGCCTGCTTCCTTAAGATAAGCCTCAGCCTTCTGTAAGAAGCCGAAACGCTTCATCGAACCGCCGCCAACGACGATCATTGCCTTCTTGCCCTTAAAGCTCTTTAATGCCTCAAGTGCGCCCTTGCCGTGATAAACATCTCTTGGTAATGTAAATCTCATGTGAAATTCCTCCTGTTCGGCTTATAGCCGTTATTAATCCATATTTAGCTGTTATCATCGTGCGCCCTGCGTTATGTATTTGTGTTGCAGGACTTCTTTCTTTTGTTCGTTATTATTTTAACACACTGAGTCGGAATTGTAAAATATATTTTAGGAATATCGGTATATAATTATCTATATAACAGTATCGAATAAAATCCGCACAAATCCGCTTTTTATCGCCATTTGCCGTAGTAAAGCCGTTTTTTAGCCTTTTTTAACAAAATTTTGAAAATTGCGTAAAAAACTAAATTTCAATATATGGCTGATTTTTTAATGGATAAATATTGCATTACTGGAACTTGTCAAAAGGTCTGCCGCCCCTGTCTGCCGCAGATAACCGCTTTGAAAATCAAAGAACGCAGAGCATACACCCTGCGTCCGCCGTTTATTCTTCTTCCTTCGTGTTCTGATACGTCTTTAATATATCCTCCGCAACGGCTCTTTGCGTCTTTCTAAGATCCATTGCCTGCTTTTGAATATGCCTGTGCGCCTGTTCCTCCGTCAGATTCAGATACTGCATAAGCATTGACTTTGCACGGTTTACTATCTTCATATCCGATAACTGCTGTGACAGCTGGCGGTTTTCCTCCTCCAGCTTTGCCATTCCGATATGAGCCACCTCGGCAAGCTTAATTGTCTGTATAAGCATAGCCTTGTTGAAGGGTCTTGGGAGAACGAATGCACCGGTAAACCGTATCTTTTTCTGCACCTCGTCGGCAATCTCGTGCTTGGCAAGCACCACTACGCCGTTTTTTGCGTCTTTTGCTATATCTGCGACAAGATCAAGCCCGAATTCGTCCGAAAGGGGAGTGGAGATGATGACACTGTCAAATCTTGATATGTCTACGCCTCTTACGATAGCGCCGCTTGTGAAAGTCGAGATGTTGTCGCAGTCAAGCTCAATCAGAAGTCCTGCTATGCTGTCGCAGATTTCGCTTGTTTTGCCTGCTATAAGTACATTCATTCCGACACCCTCTTTCGTGGTATTGAAGCTCCCCGTACCGCTGTGTATTACGATAGCGAAGCCGCTTTATCTATATCTATTTTCGTTTGTTGTCAGTTATGCGTGTAAAGCTGCTTGTACGGGCTTGCCGTATTTGGGGACAGCTTGTAGAATCTGCCCTTTAACAGCTCGTTTGTGTTATATCCGAAATTCTTTGCGAATTCATCAACATATTCTCTTATATCGGCCTTGTCGCTGTCGTCTGCGACCTCGCACGAAACCTGTACGGGAAGACCCTTAGGTGCTTCGTCGCTTCTTATATACATATGACCGCCGTGCATTCCCGTTCCGCAGAACGAGCCTATCGGCGCTTTGCCGTCACAGCCTATGCCGAGAACGATTATTATTCCGCCAGCCTGATATTCGCCCAGAAAATCTCCGACCTTGCCGCCGATGATTATTTTCGGATAGAATTCGTGGTATTCCTTCATATGTATTCCTACACGGTAGCCTGCGTTGCCCTTTACGAATATCTTGCCTGAACGCATCGCATATCCTGTCGTATCACCGCAGTTTCCGTGGATGAATATCTCGCCGTTGTTCATTGTGTCGCCGATAGCGTCCTGACCGTTGCCGTGTACTATGATAGTGCTTCCGTCAAGATATGCGCCCAGAGCGTTTCCGGGAGTTCCCTCAACCGTTATCGTCTTGCCCGCAACACCGCAGCCGATATAACGCTGTCCCATAGCGTCGGTTATCGTTATATCGTTGTCGTCACATTCGACTATCTTTTTATTAAGGTCGTAATAACCTATTTCGTTAGCGTTTAATACTGTCATGGCTTATCCTCCGTTATTGCAGACATTAAGGGCATCATCAGTGCTTTTTGCCTGCGAGCTTTTCTTCACGTCTTGCCTTGCCGAACATCATCATCTGCGGCTTATCCCTGAGAAGATCGAGATCTACCTCGGTAAGCGGTATCTGCTCCTTTATCATAGAGGTATAGATACCTGCTCTTGCTACGTCGCCCATAAGGATGAAGCCCTTCAGCAGACCGTCCTTGAATACCAGCTTCTTGTATATCTCCTTGTCTGCGTCCTCGGTAATGTCCTCATCGCCGTCATAGCTTCCGGCTGTTATGATATGCAGACCGTAGAAGCCTATGGCATTCATCGGTATAGCGTTCAGATAAAGCGTTTCCTCGCCTGCCATATTTTTACCTGCGACCTCGCCCTGCATAAATGCGTTAGGCAGAAGTGCGAGTATCCTGTCGGTATTTGACGAACAATCGTGGCTTACTGTGCAGTCGCCTGCGGCATAAACGTTGTCGATCGTTGTCTGCTGGTGAAGGTCGGTTATTATACCCTTTTCAACCTTGCCGCCCGCATCGCTTACAAGCTCTGTGTTAGGCCTTACGCCGACAGCGATTACAAGAATATCAAAATCCACCGTTTCGCCGTTTGTCAGCTTCGCACTGTTTCTTGAGAACTGCTCAACGCTTGTGCCGAGGATGAATTTCGTTCCTTTATCCTCAATATGCTTCTGCATTATCTCGCCTGCACGGACATCAAGAATACTCGGGAGTATCCTGTCCGCAAGGTCGACTACAGTAATATCGGCATTCAGATGATGAAGTGCCTCCGCACATTTAAGACCGATAAGACCTGCGCCTATTATAAGTACCTTTGTGCCGGCTGTGACTTTTTCACGGATAGCCTTTGCACTGTCCCACGTCATGAATGTGAACTTGTCCTCGACTTTATCAATGTCCTTCATCGGAGGAACAAACGGTTTTGAACCCGTTGCTACCAATAACTTATCATACTGTACTTTCTCTTCGTTGTCAAGTACCACACAGCCGTTTTCGATTTTCTCGGCACGCACCGAGAAGATGACCTTTACATTGTTCTTCTCGTAGAAATCAGGCTCTCTGTAGTATATCTTGTCGTCGGCAACCTTGCCCTCAAGCCAGTAGCTTATAAGCGGCCTTGAATATGTGTGATATGCCTCGTCCGTGATTATCGTTATACTGCCGTCCCTGTCAACCGAGCGTATTCCCTGTACCGCACCTATTGCGGCGGCGGAGTTTCCTATGATAACATACTTTTTCATTTTGCTCCTCCTTATCTTTCTTCAAGGACGATAGCCTTGTTCGGACAGCCCTTTACACAGGCAGGCTCGCCGTTGTTGTTCTTCATACAAAGGTCGCATTTCTGTATGACCTTTGAATCCTCGCTTGTTACGATACAGCCGTAAGGACAGGCAAGCACGCAGGTGTAGCAGCCTACACAACGGCTCTCGTCACACGAAATAACGCCGTCCTTCTGCGATAAAGCGCCTGTTATACAGCTCTTTACGCAAAGAGGAGTTTCACAGTGACGGCACTGCACGGCAAAATTTATTCCGCTGCCTTCCTCGACCTTTATTCTCGGTATCGGCTTTTTGCCGTTTGCAAAAGCCTTTATCATATTTTCGGCTCCGCTGTTTGCGGCGGCACAGTAATATTCGCACAGATGGCACGCAAGGCACCAGTCCTCGTTAACGTAAACTCTTTTCATTTTACTTCTCCTTTATCACTGACCTGCGTGCTGTATGCCGAGTATCTCAAGCTCTTTTTCGTTAAGTCCGATACCTCTGAGCATAAGTCTGTTGCCCTTGAGAGCCTCTACGGAGTTGATACCCATACCGCCCATCATTTCCTTGATCTCGTGATCCCACGCATGAACAAGATTTACAAGACGCTGATAACCGATGTTGGGGTTAAGACGCTTTACAAGGTCGGGGCGCTGTGTTGCGATACCCCAGTTGCACTTGCCCGTCTGACAGCTTCTGCAAAGGTGACAGCCGAGCGCCAGCAGAGCGGCAGTGCCGATATAACAAGCGTCCGCACCGAGTGCGATAGCCTTTACCACGTCCGAGCTTGAACGGATAGAGCCTGCGACTACTACAGAAACCTCGTTTCTGATACCCTCGTCACGCAGACGCTGGTCAACGCTTGCGAGTGCAAGCTCGATCGGGATACCGACATTATCTCTTATTCTTGTGGGAGCCGCACCCGTACCGCCTCTGTAACCGTCTATTGCGATAATATCCGCACCCGAGCGGGCAATACCGGAAGCGATAGCGGCAACGTTATGCACTGCGGCAATCTTTACGATGACAGGCTTTTTGTACTCGGTAGCTTCCTTCAGTGAAAGAACAAGCTGACGTAAGTCCTCTATCGAATATATATCGTGGTGGGGAGCAGGGGAGATGGCGTCCGTTCCCATAGGGATCATTCTTGTTCTTGAAACATCCTCAAGGATCTTTGCTCCGGGGAGATGTCCGCCGATACCGGGCTTTGCACCCTGACCCATCTTGATTTCTATTGCCGCACCCGTTTCAAGATAATCCTTGAATACGCCGAAACGTCCCGATGCGACCTGTACTATAGTATTGGGGCCGTACTGATAGAAGTCCTTGTGCAGACCGCCCTCGCCCGTGTTGTAGAATATGCCAAGCTCCGTAGCCGCTCTTGCGAGGCTTTCGTGAGCATTACGGCTGATAGAGCCGTATGACATAGCCGAGAACATGATAGGTGTCGAAAGCTCAAGCGTAGGCGACGTTTCCGTCTTTACACTGCCGTCCTCGTTGAACGAAACGTTTTTCGGCTTCTTTCCGAGAAATACCTTTGTTTCCATAGGCTCACGCAGAGGGTCGATAGGCGGATTTGTTACCTGAGAAGCGTTGAGCAGTATCTTGTCCCAGTAAACGGGATATTCCTTCGGGTTACCCATTGCCGAAAGAAGAACGCCGCCCGTTTCCGCCTGCTTGTAGACTTCCGTCATTATCTGCTGGCTCCAGTTGGAGTTGTTCCTGAACTTGTTGGGGTTATCTACTATCTTCAATGCGCCCGTAGGACAGATACATACGCATCTCTGGCAGTCAACGCACTGCTGGCTGTCCGAGATCATCATATCAAGATCTGCGTCATATCTGTGTACCTCGTTTGAACACTGTCTTGCACACGCCTGACATTTTATGCAACGATCCTTATCTCTTATAACATCAAATAAAGGCTGAAAATAATTAAGTGCCACTGTTACCGCTCCCTTTCTTACTTCTTTTCGTTCAGCTTGACGATGATAGGCTCTCCGCCTCTCGGTGACCAGATACGGTCAACAACGGGACAGATGGCTCTTATCGCACATTCCTCGCTCGCAAGGTAAACCATATCGCCCTTTTCTGCGGCAACCATTGAACGCAGTTTAAGTCTGTCGTTGAGTGCCATAAGGCCTCCGTCAAAGCCGAGGATTATCGAGAACGGTCCTGTTATCAGCAGGCTTGAGAATACGTTTCTGAAGTATTTCAGCTTCTGTCTTTCGCTCTCGCTGTACTTATCCGAGTCTATCTCGCTCCAGAAAGGAGCGGCGATTATCTTCGCTATATCTTCAAGACACAGCTTCTGCTTTCTGTTGAGGAAGTCTATTATATATGTGATTACCTCTGTATCTGTAAGCAGGTTGCATTTGTAACCGTACATTTCAATATATCTTCTGTTTGCGTCGTAGGAAGAGATCTCACCGTTATGTACTATGGTATAATCAAGCAGTGCAAACGGATGAGCGCCGCCCCACCAGCCCGGCGTGTTCGTGGGGTATCTGCCGTGCGCTGTCCAGGCATATCCTGCGTATTCCTCAAGTCTGTAGAACTTTCCGACATCCTCAGGGTATCCTACCGCCTTGAATACGCCCATATTCTTACCGCTTGAGAAAACGTATGAACCGTTTATCTTGTCGTTTATGTTGATAACGCACTGAGCGACAAACTCTCTTTCGTCAAGCTGACTTTCGGTGAGCTTTGTCGGCAGGGGATTCACGAAATATCTCCATATCAGCGGCTCGTTTGTAATATTCGGGTGCTTTCTCGTGGGGATACGGGAAAGGTTCACCACGTCAAAATGCTTGTCAAGAAAACGCTCGGTTTCCACCCTGGCCTCGTTTGAATCGTAGAAAATATGGAATGCGTACTGATCCTTGTACTCCGGATAGATTCCGTATCCTGCAAATCCGCCGCCCAGACCGTTTGACCTGTCGTGCATATATGATATTGACTTTACTATCTTGTCACCGCATATTCTGTTGCCGTCCCTGCTTATAAAGCCTGAGATAGCGCAGCCGGCGGGGATTCTGACCTGACCTTCTTTTTCCAGCATAAGCTCACTCCTGTTCGGTGTCTGTTTGTTTCTGAACGTTTTTTGGACGTTTTGAATCCGATAATTTCATTTTTGGGGACAAAAACAGCAGGCAACAGATGAATCAACCTGCAAATCTGCGGTATTTTGTAAATTAACCGTAAATTCAAGGAGTATTTGCAGTAAAATGAAACGTTTGCTTCAAATTTACTGCCATCTGAAACAGCTTTGTTTCGTTAATTGCCTGCAGCCGTTTTGACTACAGCTGTAATTATATCACGGGTTTGCGGTGTTGTCAATACATTTCTGCAAGTTTTTTAAATGAAACTTGCAGAATATTTTCTTGCAATTTTACATTCCGATTATGCAAAATGACGGCAGAACCGCTGTGCCGTCATTTTACAAAAACCGATTGTTATTATAACTGCACTGTGAAATATATCACCAACACTGCT
>ENA-UEPJ01004331-UEPJ01004331.1-human-gut-metagenome-genome-assembly--contig:-NODE-4331-length-11250-cov-3.959187_pt1 | contig 11250 bp, 9 predicted proteins | sample MGYA00242890_ERZ507896 | MGnify/ENA primary metagenome ERZ507896 (study PRJEB26167, sample SAMN06115508) | human gut metagenome | host: Homo sapiens | place: China:Qinghai | collected 2015-08-20... | reverse complement strand
GTGGCCGGCCTCGGCGGCAAGGACCACCGCGACGGCTCGCTGGCTTACTATTTCAGTGAGCCGGTGGTCTGCAACGATGCAAAGGGCGTCGGCCCGCTGGTGCTGGCCTACACCGAGATGATCGCACGGAAGTGACCTCTCCCCTATAGCAGAAGACCTCCGCAGCCCTGAAAGGCTGCGGAGGTCTTTTTTACATTGGAATTTATTGTTTCTGTTCAGGGCCAAAGAAATGCAGGACCCTCAGCGGAGCCTCCGCATCCAGTGTAAATCTTCCCGTTCCAGCGGGGACAAAGAGCTGGTCGGTCTTTTTCAGAGGCAGGCTGCGGCCGTTTGCGCTCAGGGTCCCTGCGCCTTCCAGCACATAGATGCCGCTGCCGCGCGGCGGGCAGTCCACCGTCAGGGTGTCGGAGACGTTTACTTCGTCCAGACGGAAGAGCGGCGTATTGCGATAGCCCACCAGCGTCGTGATGCTTCCGCCCGCCGTTTTCAGCACCGTTTCCGGTTTGATGAACCAGCGGTCGTGGATCTCCTCGCGGCTGTGCGGCTCATAGTGGAAGCATTCGAACATCTTTTCAAAGCCCAGCCCCTGATGGCACATACTGTCGGCCACGGCAAAGCCGCTGGGCGTCGTGCGCTCCACCCGGATCGTATAATCCGTCGGCTCCTGGATCTCCACGAGGAAGCAGCCCGCGCCGATGGCGTGGGGCATACCGCCCTCGATCAGGATAGTGTCGCCCGGATGCACCGGGTATTTCTGCATCCCGGCCAGCATCCCGGGAATATCCTGTGCGTGGAACAGCGCTTCCCACCGCGCACGGGTCATGTCCGGCTGGAAGCCGTAGTAGATGCAGGGCTCTTCGCCGTTCACGGGGTGGCCGCTGAGGATGTGCCAGCACTCGGTCTTGCCGTACTGGCTCTGGAACAGCCGCAGGGCCGTCGGCTTGTCGGGATGCACCTGCAGAGTCAGGCGCTCGGCGCTGTCGATGAGCTTGGTCAGCACGCCGAGGGTGGGCTGCGCTGCACCTTTGCCGAGATAGCCCTCCGTATCGCTTTCCAGCACCGATCTCAGGGTGACGTCGGTGCCGCGCAGGTGGCTCATGCCCTCTTCGGGGAATTGCTCCCGTCCGGCGTTGCGGGCGGCAACGGTGGAAAGTATCCACTCTTCGGGGAAATGCCCGTCCTCGCCGTTGGAGTCACCGTGCAGGGCGTCCAGCATCCGGCCCCCCAGATAGGTGCGCCACGCCCGGGGGTTGTCCAGCAGGAACGGGAAATCTGTTGTCGGTTTCATAAAACCCTCCATAAAAGGCACAGAGCCTGCCTTTCCAAGGCAGGAAAGACAGGCTCTGCTTAATAGATAGAAGAATCGGAGAGATGTGGAACGCTTGATTTAAGCGCCGTATACGAGGTTCGGCAGGAAGAGCACCGCCTGCGGGAAGAATATCATGAACAGGATGACACACACGATCGCGAGGTAGAAGGGCCAGCCTTTCTTGAAGGTCTCCTCAATGGGACACTCCATGATGTCAGACACGGCATACAGCGCGGTGCCGACAGGGGGAGTCATGACGCCGAAGGTGACGGTGGTCATCATGATCATGCCGAACACGACTTCGTTGACGCCGATGCTGCGCATGACGGGCAGCAGGATGGGGGTCAGGATCAGGGCGATAACGGTGGTCTCCATGAACATACCGCAGATCAGCAGGAAGACGACGACCAGCAGCAGCAGGATCGCGCTGTTGCTGGTGATGCCCAGCAGAGCGTTTGCAATGGTGACAGTGATGTTATCGAACACGATGCCGTAGCCGAACACGCCGGAGAACGCCAGAATGATGGTGATGACGGTGATGTCCTTCACGCTGTCGCGCAGGGTCTGCAGCAGGCTCTCCCAGGTCAGCTCGTGGTAGAACACGGTGCCGACCAGCAGGGCGTATGCGCAGGCAAAGGAACCGGACTCGGTGGGGCTCATGATGCCGAAGCGGATCAGGACGATCAGCAGGACAGGGAACAGAATGGCCCAGATACTATCCAGCAGAGCCTTCAGGATCTCAGACAGCGGAGCCGGATGGTCATGCTCGGGCTTGTAACCGAAGCGGCGGGCGCTCCAGGTGACGGCCAGCATCAGCAGCACGCACATCAGGATGCCGGGGACCCAGCCAGCCATGAACAGGCGGCCAATGGACACCTCGCCGACGGTGCCGTAGATGATCAGGCCCATGCTCGGCGGAATGGTGGCGACGATCAGGCCGGACAGGCCGTTGATGGCGGCAGACCAGCCGCGGTCGTAGCCCAGACGGGTCATCTCAGGTCCAAGGATGCGGCACTCCATCGAAGCATCTGCAACCGCAGAACCGGAGACGCCGCCCATCAGGGTGGACATCAGGCAGGAGACCTGACCGATGTTGCCGTACATATGGCCGGTGCAGGCGTTGGCAAAGCGCATCAGGCGCTTGGTGATGCCGCAGCTGTTCATCAGGTTGCCGGCCAGAATGAACAGGGGGATGGCCAGCATGGTAAAGCTCTGAGAAGTGGAAATGGAGTTCTGCACCAGAACGGTCATGGGCAGGTCGCGGATCATAAAGAACGAGAAGCCCGACAGACCGATGGAGAATGCCACGGGCATACCCAGCAGCAGAAACACAAAGAAGATACCGATTGCAATAAACATTAGCCGACGTCCCTCCCTGCTTCGTGTTTGACTTCCTGACCAGCAGGCGTCTTGACGCGCTCAATGATGTTCCGGATGGTGGAGATGAGCATAAAGAAGGAGCCGACAGGCACAGCCATCGTGACCCAGCTGTAGCTGATGTGCAGAGAAGTGATCTGACGCGCCCAGCCGGAAGTGGTCATGCCGTAGCCGTAGTAGATCAGCACACAGAGGAACGCTGCAATGATGACCTTGAACAGGATGTCCAGCACCTTCTGCACCCCGGCGGGGAACTTCTTGACGAACAGATCAACGCCGATCAGGCCGGAGCCGCGCATGGCAACGTCGCTGCCGAGGAAGATCAGCCATGCGAAGGCGATCAGTGCAACGTCCTGTGCCCAGTTCAGCGGATGGCCAATGGTACGCATCAGCGCCGAAACAAAGACGAGGACCGCAATGCCTGCAACCAGGATCAGAGCGATCAGCTCTTCCAGCTTACAGACTTTTTCATAAAATTTCTTCATAGAAAGTCGTCCTTATTCACAATACCTCCTGCACAGCGAGCTGCCATGCAGGAGGACATTTACGTTATGGTCGATTCAGCTTTTTAAGGGATCAGGCCTCGACGCCGGCTTCCTTGTACAGCTGCTCGCGCAGCTCGGTCCAGCCCAGCTTCTCGTATGCGGGCTTGACAGCCTCACGGAAGATGTCCTTATCGACCTCGACGATGGTCATGCCGTTGTCGGTCAGGGTCTTCTCCATGTCATCCTGAGCAGCGATGATGTCCTGGGCATTGTTGTATGCGCAGTCGTTGAAGTCCTTCTTCATGACTTCCTGATACTCGGCGGGCAGCTTGTCGAACCATGCCTGACCGCAGATGACCATGTTGAACAGGTTGATGTGCTCGGTCTTGCTGACGTACTCGCAGACCTCGTAGATCTTGCTGGAAACAGCGGAGGTGTACTGGACTTCGCAGCCGTCGATGGACTTGGTCTGGATGCCGTTGTAGACCTCAGACCATGCGATGTTGTACGGGGTAGCGCCCATAGCGGAGATGGACTCAACGTACGGGTCAGCACCGGGGGTGCGGATGACAGCGCCCTTCAGATCGGCGGGGGTGTTGTAAGCCTTGTGGCCCATGAAGGAACGAGCACCGTCGTAGTAGTTGTAGCACAGGCCGCAGATGCCGTTGTTGGCCAGGTCAGCGTCCCAGCCCTTGAAGGTATCGGTAGCCATCAGCTTCATGCCGTCCTCGTAGTTGTCCACGATGTAGGCCATGTTCATGATGCCGATGTCGTTGACGTAGCTGGACAGACGGCCTGCGTCGGTCAGGACGGCGATGCCCATGCCCTGCAGAGCCTGGTCGATCATGTCTTCCTCACCGCCCAGCTGGCTGGAAGGATAGATGGTGACCTTCACATGGCCGTCGGTGTCCTCAGCGACCTTGTCGGCAGCAGCCTGCAGGCCCTGATAGATCATGGAAGTATCGGTCTGGGTGGTGGAGAGCTTCAGCTCAAAGACCTCACCGGATGCAGCAGAACCGGCAGTGGAGCCGGAAGCAGCGGTGCCGGCGGTAGAAGCGGAAGAACCGCCGCAGGCGGTCAGGGCAGCAGTTGCAGCCATAGCGCCGCAGACAGCGAGAAACGAACGACGAGAGATCTTCTTCATGTGATTTTTCCTCCTGATTTTTCCAAACAGATCTTGCTCTTCTCGGACGAGCCTCGCGCAGGCCCATCTGATTTTCATGGCTTTATCATACCATGTTCATGTCCTGTTCACAGCTGTAGAATGTCACAAGCAGAATATGTCACTGCATTCGTCAAACAGTCGAATAAAAGCCCGCTTTTATGCAGCAGTTTGCACAAAAGCGGGCTTTCTGCGTGGATTTTTTGTCAGCTTGTCAATGTGACGTCGAGCTGCTGCTGAATTTGCAACAGCTGCAATTCAAAGTTCTTGTCTGCCGACATGGCCTCGGTGATCAGGCGGTCGGCGCTCTCCATCGCCTGATGATACCGCGCAAAGCGGGGCGTGGCAAGCGTATCCTCCATGATGACAGGCAGAGTAGACATTCCGCGGGAGGCGGTGTCCTGCGAGTCCAGCTGAAGCAGCCGCTCCACCTGTGCGGACTCCGTCACGCTGCGCAGGGCGGACACGCCGCTCAACTCGGTGTAGACCATCGTCTGCATCTCCTCCGTGCAGGCAATGGTCTTCAGCAGCTCCCACGACAGCCGGGAATGCTTTGTGCGCTGGCTGATGCCCAGCATGAGGGTGCTCAGCCGGGAGTAGTTGCCGCCGCCGACGCTTGTGCCGCTGGGCATGGCGATGCAGTCCCACTCAAAGTTCGACGAGCGCTTGATGCGCCACGGATACGGCTCATAGCTGCGGTACTCAGAAAACAGCATCGGGCGGAACGCCACTCTGCCCTCGTCGAAGGTCTTTTCGCTCAGATCCGTTCCGGCGTTGAGCTGGTAGATCTTCCGTGCAAACTGCATGGCGGACTCCTGTGCGCTCTGGTTCAGCAGGCAGTGCTGGCCGTCCTCGCTGAACAGAGAACAGCCGTTGGCCACCAGCGCCTCTTCCCAGCCGTAATCGTAGACGCCGAACTGGTCAACGATGCCGTCCCCGTCCGTGTCTCTCGTCAGCTGCTCACACAGGCTGTAAAACTCATCCCACGTCCAATCGTTATCCGGGATGCGGATGTGCTCTTTTTGGAGCAGTGTCTTATTGATGAACATCATCTGCGGCACGCATTCCAGCGGCAGCGCATACTGTTTCCCCTTGTCGGCTCCGGCCTGCAATGCCGCCGGGTAAAAGCCGCTCAGATCCACTTCCGGGTCTTGCTTCATGAACGGATCCAGCTCCCGCAGGGAAGCTGTATCGCTGAAAATTACAAGGTCCTCGGGAAGGATCACCATCACATCCGGCTCCTGCCCCAGCAGGTACTGGCCGCTGAGCCATTCGGTGTAGTCTTCGACCCGGATGCCGCTGGTGTACTCGACTTTCACGTTGGGGTGCTCTGCCTCAAACTTTTCAATGGCGGCGTCAATAAAGGTATAGTAGTTCTCGCCCGGGACATTCCAATAGCTGTCACACGGGAAGCCGATGTGCAACACCACCGGACGGCTGGCAGCCGCCAGAATGATGACCGCTGCCAGCAGAAAGGGCAGCGCGGCTTTCCAGTACCGGCTCATACGTCTGCCTCCGGCTGGCTGTTCTGGTTCTGCACCGCCCAGATGGCCAGCTGGGTGCGGTCACGGAGTTCCAGCTTGCGCAGGATGCTGCTGATGTAGTTGCGCACCGTGCCTTCGGAGAGATAGAGTCTGCCCGCGATCTCCTTGTTGGAGAGGCCGCAGCCCACCTCGCGGATGACCTGCCACTCCATCTTGGTCAGCTCCAGCGCATTCTTTTTGTTCACGCGCACCTGCACGTCGCCCTGTGCCATGCGGGAGAACATCTGCAAGACCTTGGACGCCACATCCGGGGCGATGATGGAGCCGCCCCGCGCGGCCTCCCGCACGGCGTTGGTCAGGCCGTCCACCGAGACGCCCTTGAGCAGGTAGCCGGAAGCGCCGTACCGCAGAGCATCAAACACATAATCGTCATCGTCAAAGGTGGTCAGGATGATGACCTTGATGCCCGGAAACTCCTGCTTGATGCGGCGGGTACACTCCACGCCGTCCATCTCGGGCATCCGAATGTCCAGCAGCACCACGTCGGGCTGCTTTTCCTCCACGAGTTCCAGCGCTTCACGGCCATTGGCGGCCGTACCCACCATCTCAATGTCTTCCTGCTTGCTCATCACAAAGCTGAGGCTCTGACGAATCAGTTCCTGGTCGTCGGCCAGAAGCACCTTTATCATACCGTTTCCTCCTGTTTCCTCTTTTCACTGCCCGGGGTCTTGCGCAGAGGGATCTCTGCCCGGATGCAGAACCCGTCGCTGTTCTCATACCAGAACGTGCCGCCCAGCATGAGCATCCGCTCCTGCATATGCTGCAGGCCAAAGCCCGGCGTCACGCTCTTGCAGCCGATGCCGTTGTCCCTCACCGACACTTCCAGCACGCCGTCCTCGATATGGCACCGCACCTGGACCCGGGTGGCGTGGCCGTGGCGGATGGCGTTGGTGATGCCCTCCTGCACGGTGCGGTAGACGCAGTCTTCCTCATCCTGCGAGAGCGTCAGCCCGGCCAGCGACTCTTCCAGCTGGATCTGCGTGCCGCTGCTCTGCGCCATGCTGGTACACATCTTGTTGAGCGCACCCGAGAGGTTTTCTTTTTCCAGCGAGTCCGGCCGCAGTGCCTTGACCGAGCGCCGGACATCATTCATGCCGTTGCGGGCGGTGTCGGCTATCAGCTCCATCTGGTGCCGTGCCATCTCGGGCGAGTCGTCCATCATCTGGATGCAGGCGTCTGCGCCCGCCGTGATGCCCGTGAGCACATGGCCTAACGTGTCGTGGATCTCCCGCGCAAGGCGGTTGCGCTCCTGCACCTGTGCGGTGTGGGCGCTCTCCTCGGCGTAGATGCGCAGCTGCTCGTTGGCCTGCTGCAGCTGCTGGTTCAGGTTCAGGATCTCCTGTTTCTCGCTGGTCTGCTGGCTGATGAACAGCACCATGTACAGGATGAAGAGTATCATTTCCAGCGCCGACAGGCTCTCGATCACCAGCTGCAGGACGCTGCGGGTGTGCAGGCTGTAAAAAGCCAGGTATTGTTTCAGCGTCACGGCATGGAGGGCGCTGGTGGCGGCGTCCATGTTGCAGAAAAGGTACACCACGATCATAGCGCTCAGAAAGCGCTTCTGCCGGAGAGAGCGCGGGTCGTCCACCATATCCACGATCGCAAACAGAGCGATCTTGTCGCAGTTCTGCTGGAAGATCAGCGCCGAGGCACTGTACAGCACGCCCTCCAATAAATATAGCTGCCAGCTGCTGCGGGAGAGAAAGCCGCTGTCCACCTCATGGGAGCACTTGCTCAGGATGGTGCCCACCGCTGCCAGCATCACGCCCAGGGCAAGCACACCTGGGCGGTACGGCAGCCATTGCAGCTGCTGCAAAAACGAGTCTGCACGGCCAACTCTCACCGCGTAGAGCGGCGTGATGATCTGTACCGCAAAGATGAGCAGGATCAGAAACACCGTCAGCCACTCAATGGCATGGTAGAGCACCCGGAGACCGATGGACAAATTTTCAGTTTTCATTGCCAGCCCTCCGTGCCGTAGCGCAGAATATCCTCCTGCGTGATCTGATTTACCGGCACCACGATGTTGGTCAGGTACGGCTTGCCCTCCAGGATCTCGTACACCACCTCTGCCGCCATCCGGCCGATGCGGAGGGGCGACTGTGCCGAGGTTGCCGTCATCAGCCCCTCGGAGATCAGGGCTTTCGCCTCCGGTGAGCCGTCCACGCTGTAGACCAAAGTGGACGAGAGCGCGCCCTTTTCTTCCAGCGCCGCCATTGCGCCCAGGGCTGCCTGCTCGTTGACGGCCATCACGACGTCAATGCGCGGGAACGTCTCCAACAGCTGCACCATCGCGCGCATGGCACGGTTCAGCTCGCCGCCGCAGTCCCGCAGCTCCAGGATCCGGTAGTCGTTGCCGCTTTTGGTCAGGGTCTGGCAGAAGCCCGAAAGCCTGTCCCAGCTGGAGAACGAATCCGAGTTGGACAGCAGCACGATGCGGGCGTTCTTGGTCTGGCTGATGAGGTGGCGGGCGTCCAGCAGACCGGCGCCGTAGTTGTTGGAGGTGATGGTGCAGGTGACAAGCTCCGGGTCGTCCACCTTGGAGTCGATGAGGATGACCGGCACACCCTTTTCCCTCGCCTTTTCCAGCGCAGGCGTCACGCCCACATAATCCACCGGGTTCACGATGAGCAGCTCAATGCCCTTATTGAGCATATCCTCGATCTCCTGATTCTGCCTCTCCTGGTCTTGCCCCGGGTCGCGCACCAGGAGCAGATCGCCGTTGCTCTTGATCTGCATCTGGATCTCATCGTTGATGGTCTCATAAAATGGGTCACTCAGGGTCGTATACGTCGCCCCGATCACCCGCGTATGAGTCGGCAGACGCACCGCGTCGATAAACCTTCCCTGCACCCAGATGCCCACCGACACCGCCACTACCAGCATCAGCAGCCCCGCCAATGTCCGCCGAAACAGCTCCATCTGCATCCCCTCCTTCCGGCTAATAAGTGGCTTTATTATAGCCCAGTTTCCCGCTGGCGACAAGGGCAAGTTTTTCGGTACACCGTCTCCCCTTCATCTTGACAACCACACAGCGGCAGGGTATGCTTTAACCATCCAACCACATCTGATTTTACAAGAGGGTCTATGAATATCTACGATATTGCACGGGAAGCCGGCGTCTCGATCGCCACCGTCTCCCGCGTACTCAACCACAAAGATACCGTCCGCGCAGACACCCGCGCCAAGGTGGAAAAGGTACTCAAGCGCTGCAACTACGCCCCCAGTGCCATTGCGCAGGGCATGGTCAGCAAGAGCCTGCACACCGTCGCCGTGCTCACAGTGGACATCCGGGATTCCCACTATGCCCGCACAGCCTACACCATCGAGCGCGAGTTTGGCCGCAGGGGGTACGAGGTCATCCTCTGCAACACCGGCGGCGACAGGGCGGAGACGCTGCGCACCCTGCAGGCTGTGGCGCAAAAGCAGGTGGACGGCCTCATCCTGGTCGGCTCGATTTTCAACACCATCTGTCAGGGGGCAGAGATGGAGAACCTTCTGCGCAAAATGCCCGTCGTCCTTGCCAACGGCACGCTGGCTCTGCCGGACGCCTATTCGGTCATGGTCGATGACTGCCGGGGCGTCGAGATGGCCGTGGAGCATCTGGTGAAAACCGGCCGCCGGAACCTCTACTATATCAAGGATAAGTCCACCGACAGCGCCGCTGCCAAGGCGAAGGGCTTCCTCTCCGGGATGGCCGCTGCCGGTCTGGACGCAGACGGGCATGTTCTCGAAACCGGCGAGACGCTGGAGGACGGCATCCGCGTGGTGCAGCAGCTTTTGGCCGAGGGCATCCGCCCGGACGGCATTCTCTGCGGTGAGGATCTGACCGCTGCGGGTGTGCTGAAAGCCCTGCTCCGGGCGGGCATCCGCGTCCCCGAGGAGACCGCCGTGGTGGGCTATGATAATTCCACCTATGCCCGCCTGTGCGAGCCGGAACTGACTTCCGTGGACAACAAACCGGAGCAGGTGGCACTGCTCTGCGTCCAGCTTTTGCAGAGCCGCATCGAGCACGGCGAGGACTATTCCTCTGTCACCTTGCAGCCCGAACTCGTTCAGAGGCAGAGCAGTTAAAGTGTAAAATCTTAGGAGTATGCGTGTTTCTCAAAATGTAAGCGGTTACACGAATTTTGCAAAAGCTCTTGATTTTTACTTTTGTTATGCTATACTAAATCCAAGAAAGCGCTTACATCATTCTTTTCAAACACTGCTCAGGAGGAGATTTTCATGAAACGTGTCGCCTACGAAGAAATGGTCGCTCAGTTCACCCGCGTGCTGGAAAAGCACGGCTTCACCCCGGCGGACGCCAAAGACGCCGCTGTGATTTTCGCCCAGAACAGCCTTTCCGGCGTGTACAGCCACGGTCTGAATCGCTTTCCGCGCGTGGTGAGCTACCTCGAAAAGGGCGAGATCGACCCGCTTGCCCGCGCCGAGTGCATCTCCCGCATGGGCAGTATGGAGCGCTGGGACGGCCACCGCGGCTTCGGCCCGCTGAACGCACAGCGCGCAATGGAGCGTGCCTGCGCCCTCGCCAAAGAGAACGGCGTCGGCATCGTGGCATTGGGCAACAACAACCACTGGATGCGCGGCGGCACCTACGGCTGGCTGGCCGCCGAAAAAGGCTGCATCGGCATCTGCTGGTCAAACACCGCCCCCAATATGCCTGCCTGGGGCGCCAAAGACTGCCGCATCGGCAATAACCCGCTCATCCTCGCTGTCCCCCGCTCCGACGGCCAGCACGTCATGGTGGACTGCGCCTTGAGCCAGTTCAGCTACGGCAAGCTGGAGAGCACCCGTCTGGCGGGCAGGCAGCTGCCCGTACCCGGCGGCTGCGACGAGGACGGCCAGCTCACGACAGACCCCGCCGCCATCGAAAAGAGCGGCCGCGCACTGCCCATCGGCTACTGGAAGGGCAGCGGCCTCTCCATCCTGCTGGATTTGATCGCCACCCTCCTTTCCGGCGGCAATGCCGTCCACACCATCGGGACCTTCGGCGACGAGATCGGTCTGACCCAAATCATGATCGCGATCGACCCCACTAAATTTGGCACCGTCGAGGAAAACGACGCCGTCATCAGCGCCATCCTTGCAGACATCAAGGCCAGCACCCCGGCCAGACCGGATGGCGAAGTCCGCTGGCCCGGCGAGGGAATGCTGCGCACCATCAAAGAAAACCGCGAGCTTGGTGTTCCGGTGGTCGAGGAGATCTGGGAGTCGGTTTTGAAGATGTAAAAAACCTCCATGTTTTTCACATTTGCTTCTCCTGCGGTGGAAAGTTCTATCTGTCCGTTTGCAGATCCATAAAAGAAAAAGGTCAGCAGAATGATTCTCAGATGATGGATCAGATGGTAGGACAGTTAGGCGGTTATCTTT
>ENA-UEPJ01004329-UEPJ01004329.1-human-gut-metagenome-genome-assembly--contig:-NODE-4329-length-11255-cov-67.466989_pt1 | contig 11255 bp, 18 predicted proteins | sample MGYA00242890_ERZ507896 | MGnify/ENA primary metagenome ERZ507896 (study PRJEB26167, sample SAMN06115508) | human gut metagenome | host: Homo sapiens | place: China:Qinghai | collected 2015-08-20... | reverse complement strand
TCATTTTTATTTAAAATATATTATTTTTAATCCAAGTATTTATAAACTATATCTATTAGTTTGGTAATCATATCTTTAATTAGAATCATACAATCCTTTATAACTGGAGTCATAAATGCAATTAAAGCAATATATGCAATCATTAAGAAGCTTAATTGTCCAGTTACTAAGATATACAGTAAACTTGCCCACCAAGTGCAGCATAGAGAACATCCAAATAAAGGTATAGACCAATCAGTGTATTTAACTCCAGGATATAGTTTACTTCATACCCATCTATTTGCCTTGTCCATAGCTCCAGATAAATCAATACAGAAGACAAGAATAATAGCTATAAAAAATATGCTTAACATAATCTCTCTCTTATTTGTTTAATAAACCTGGCAATAGTCGTATGACTAATTCCCAAAATCTTCCCAACTTCTCTATAACTTCGATATTCAGCATATAAGATAATTATAGTCTTATCTGCTCTATTTAATGCCTCTCATTTTGGATAAATTGAAAGTAATCTATCATCCATCTCTGTAAAGGTATCTATTTCAAAGTTATACTCAATTAATAAATCATCAATATTAATCTTCTGCTTCATTTAACCAATCCTCTAAATTATCCGTTTGTTGTTCTAATGGCTCTTTAAATATCTCATAGTACTTTTTATATTGGTAGTAGTATCTACTATTCTTTGAAAACCAATTATTCTTAAATACTCTTGTAATCCAATACTTCAGCTCATTCTTACTATCTAATGACTGAAGCTTGGAATTAGATGTTTCCAGAAGTGCGATACATACCATTTGTGTGCAATCATCATCTGCACCAAATTTTTCTTTTAACTCCATAATAAATGGATAGTATTTTTCTATTATTTCATTGTTATTCATATTCCCAAATAAATCCTCCAGCTGTTTTTCGCTGACCTTTAAGAACCTTTACAATGTTTCTGGATTGTATATTAAGTCCCCGTTCAGCATCTATTGCGGAATCTCATCTCTTAATCAAACTTCCATCTAATGATAGCTGTCTAATTGCTTTCTTATGAGAAATTCCTACTTTAATATTATGACTGCCATAATTATTGTTATATTCATAAGTATAGTACTCTAAATTATCTAAGTTATTATTTAGCTTATTTTCATCCTTATGGTTAATACATAAGTCACTTTTACCTATGAAAACTTCTGCCACTAGTCTATGTATTAGATATTTCTTTTGCCCAAACTGATTATATAAAGTAACATAATAATATCCACTATTTTGGAGTTGAGGTTTGATATTTTTCGGAACTGAGGTTCTAGTACTCAAGACCGAACCGTCAGTTCCTATTAAATAGTTTTCATATCCAGGTATTGCCTTATATGTCGTCATTTCTTATATAATTACTAAAAGTTGTGTCTATTTCTAATTTAATTGCTTTCTTTAAAGATAACTCTGTTTTTAAAGAGTATTTATATTCTCCTCCAAAATCAGTTGTACTTCTTCCATATTTCATTGAATCTTTAATAAAAGCTCTTTTTACATCTTTATAAATATAAACTCCATCATCAAATATAATGACTAATATAGAGTTACATTTACTAAGTATATCAAACTTATCCCTGTTTATAATTGTAGTTGGATATTTATCTGATTTAAATCTTCTCCTTTTAACTTCAATTATATAGTCTATATTATTCCAAGTAAATGTTCCATCATATCTGGAATAATCGTCTTTACATCATTCTATTTCTATATTATATTTATCTTTAAATAGATTCTTTATAAAGACTAGGCTTCTTATATCTGTTTTCATTATCTTACATTATGAATTTTTAAGGTTACATCACAATACTGTTCATATAATTCAGATACTTCTGAACTTCCAGGATTATGCCACATTACAGAGTCTAATTTATGCTGGAGTTCTGCCTGTTCTAATCTAAGCTCAAATGTTTTAGTTTGGTACTCTCCATAAGCATTATATACTCTAATACCAGCTATTCCCATTAAAATAATCGTTGCAATAATTGCATATTTAAATGTAGTTTTCATAATTTATAAAGTTTAATTGTTAATATTATGTCTTACTTTCATAGTACAAATATACAACAAAAAATTCATATTTCCAAATATTTTTTCATTTATTTTTCTTGCATAATTAAAAAATTATTCATATATTTGCAATATGAAAATAATAAACTATGAAAGGGTATATTTATAAAATAACGAATACAATAAATAATAAGTGCTATATTGGTCAAACTAGAACTAATATTAACAAAAGATGGAATAAACATAAGTTTGTAAGTACAGATCCAAGTAATAAAGCCTATAATTATCCATTATATAACGCTTTTAGAAAATACGGAATAGATAAATTTAGATGAGAAATATTAGAGGAATTAGATGATAATTTAGAAGATTTAATTATAAAGCTAAATAATCTTGAAATATATTATATATCTAAGTATAATTCATTAAATAATGGATATAATCAAAATAAAGGCGGAAATATAGTAGTTCAAACTTTAGAAAACAAATATAATGTATCTAAGGGAAAGAGACAATACTTAGGCTCTTTTGATAGATGTTTTGAAATTTACTATATGGAACCATCGGCATTAGATTTATATGAATCAGATAAATTACTAAGTTTTAGTGAGTTAGAATTTTGACCAAAAATTTACTAAAAATAATACTTAAATTATTTGGAGATTGAGAAAAATTGTTGTATATTTGTACTATCAAACTAAAACTACTTCCATATTGAAAATTGAGCTGGGATTAATTCCCAGTTTAATTTTAATCTTTACTGTAACTTTTTTACTAATATTTTGTAATAAGATAAATAAAAAAAGTTACATATAAAATTTATTAACTTATTAAAAATTACTATTATGAAAACTTATTTAAATAATTTAATCAATGAATTACCTACTAACTGCTTATTTGACAAAGGTAAAGTAGGATGTGGTGGAACTTCAATGGCTTTAGAGTGTGATAAGCCTTATGTTATATGTGTTCCATTTGTAAGCTTAGTTGAGAATAAACTTGCTCAATATCCTAATGAAAGACGTAAAGAGCCTATTTTTGGAGTTTATCAAGGTGTTACTAAGACAGATATTGAAGCTTATATATCTTCAGTTAAATGCCCTAAAATCATTGTTACTTATAATTCTCTTTATAAAGTAATAGAAGCAGTAAATCCTAAAGATTATAGCTTATTAATTGATGAATATCATATACTATTTAATCAATATAGTCTTAGAAGAGATGCAATTAAAGATGTATTAAAGACATATAGCCTATTTAAAGAATATACATTTATGACTGCAACTCCATTAGAAGATGAATTTGTTTTAGATGAATTGTCTAAACTGCCATTAGTAAGACAAGAATGGGATGATGTTATTGAGACTAAAGTTCAGACTGTTAAATGCAAGAATGTAGAAGCTTCCACAATTAAGCTTATAAATGGATTTTTAAGTGGGAATGTTGAAGGTAATGCTTATATATTTGTTAACTCTGTTGACTTTATAAAGAATCTTATTTTAAAGGCTAAACTTACCGCAGATAACACAAGAGTAGTATATTCTAAGAATAATAGAACTAAACTGCCAATTCAGAATTCTTCAGTAAATGATGAACCTAAGAAGATTAATTTATTGACTTCTACTGTATTTGAAGGTTCTGATATTTATGATGAAAATGGAAGAATTATTGTAGTTAGTGATTCCTCTAAAGCTCAGACTCTTTTAGATATATCTACTTCAATTCAACAGATTGCTGGTAGAATTAGAAATAGTAAATATTTAAATTGGATTACTCATCTTTATTCAGCTACAAGATATGCAGAGATAGATTATGATACATTTAAAAATAATACATTAAAGAATATTGAAGAAACAAAGATTGCAGTTGAATCATACAATCAGCTTCCAGAAGTAGCTCGTAAGAAGATTACAGACTTTACAAGTGACACATATATTCAAATTAATGAGGATTATACCTTTGAATTTGACCCAAATATGGCTAAAGTAGATATATTCAATTTTAAGGTTGCAAGAGGTTTATACTCTGTAAGAGTTAATCTTACTAATGAATATTTAAAGAATGGCTTTATAAAGGTTGCTGAATGTGAAGATAAGTCTATTAAGATAGACCTTGAAGCTCCAAGTAAGTCGTTTCAGGAGCTTATTAAAGATGTAAGAGCTGAATGGGAAACTAAATTTAAAGTTGGAACTCCTATATTAAATGAAGCTCTAATTAAATATCCTTGGTTAAATGATGCAATTAATAAACTGGGATTTGAAAGAATGGCAACTTTGGGTTATTGCATTAAAGATATTAAAGAGGAGCTTGTTAAAATATCAGATAAAAATATGCCAAATAAGGTTGCTAAATTACTTACAAGAGATATTCAGAATGGTATGTTCTACAATTTAGCTTTATTAAAGAATAAGATTGCTGATGTATATAAGACTTTAGGTATAAAGAAAACTGCAAAGGCAACAGATATTGAACACTATTTTGAAGTTAGAAAATCAACTAAAACTGAAAAGGATGTTAGAAGCAAAGGATACATTATTATTAGACCAAGATTCATATTTAAATAGAATTGCGGATATTAAAGAAACTCTTAAAAAGTCAGAAGATACTATTAAGGAGTTTGATAAGTGAATGAATGAATTTAAAGAGAATTCTAAGAAATTAGGAGATATTATAGATAGAGTATTAGCACAAAGAGATTTTACATTTATTTCAAAATTTGATTAATTATGGATGATTTTTTATTTAAAAAGCTTGAAGAACTAGAATATAGAATAGTTCAATTAGAGAACCAAAACAAAGGGTTAGTTTGGGAAGAAGTAGAAGAAAAACCAGAGATTCCTAACGCAACATATATTGACTAATATGAAGTACTTTACATATAAATTATGCTTAAATGGAGTAAATTACGTTTATGTAATTCCCGAAAATAGTAAATTCTTAGTAGATTTACAAACTGGAGAATTAATACCTAAAGATGAGAAATTATTTGAGATAATGGAATAAACAAAAAGGAGGGTTATTTGCCCTCCTTTTCTTTTTTATTAAACCTTTGATAATTACTTACTGCCGAATGTATAGCTTTATGACATACTGAACATAATGTTATCAAATCTTCCAAATGGTCTTGCTCCTCATATAAATTGTCATACCTCTTATGATGTACCGATAATGACCTGTTTCCGCCTTCCTCAACGCATCAATTACAAGTTTGGCAGTGGTAGTTATCCCGCAACAAAACTTGCTCTCTAATCGCCTTAAATTCCTTTGAGCGGATATATCTCTGGTACTTTAAATATTCTTCACTTCTTACTTTCCTCTTAGTCTTATGAAGCAATTTACTTGATTTGGAATCCATAATTATATAATAGTAAATTTCTGTCGTCTTTGCATCCCGTCTTTATTCTTTAATCCCAAGTGTATTCAACTTGCTATACCATTCTTAGGCTTTTCATATATCAACTGGTCTCAATTTAATTCTTCGATAGCTTCAGCAATCCAACTTTGGAATACTTTCATATTACCATTAATTGGAGATATATCTGCTGCATACCCTGTTAAATGAGCAGAAGTTGAAGATCCTCCTACTGCTTTATTAAGCTCCTTATTTCTAAAACCAGAGGAAATCCTGATGCCTGTGTTACCAAGCTGATTGTCATCACAATACTTTGCCCATCTCTCTCTTATTGGGTCTAAAAGCTTCTCGACCAACTCTATCAGGTGCTCTGTTATACTCTCATCTGGAGTGTTATCTATATGCTTAATTGAAGCAGTATCAGATCTTGTTAATTCTTCGAGTGTGAAATACTTCATTATTTAAGTATATCTTTAATCATAACATATCTATAAAATAGATGTGAAGCTACACCTATTACAAGTAATACTACAGTAATCCAAAAAGGAATTACTTTAATTAGTAAACATATCAGCAGAATAATAACTACTGCAATTACATATTTTAACCAATATTTCATATTATATTTTATTTAAAATTACACTTATCTGTATTCCAGCTCTTCTTAGATGTACTCAAGTATCATAAGGCATAGGTGTATCACAGAATGATAAACCTAAAATGCCAATATCTTTATCCTCAGTCTTTAAATAAAATACTGCTATTTCATTCACTCTGTTGGATTTAAATGCATAATATAATCTTGGATCATCTGCTTCTAAACTATCTATATTACCAAACCATCCATCATTCTTAGAAAACTCTATAATTGAAGTATAGTCAGATAACAGAAAGTCTTTATAATGGCTACTTACAGATCTTATTCCTGGTTTTACTTCCTCTGCATTCATTACTCCATAAGTAAATGGAAGTCCTCCTAATCCAGTAGTTCCATTATGATATTCAATAACCCAAGCTCTATCAGCATTGGTACTTTGAAGCAATTCTTTAAGCTTATATTTAATCTTCAAAGTTGCTTCATTTCTTGCAATAGTTTTAGAATTGTGAGTTTGTTCAATATAGGTTACAATCTTATTATAAACAATAGAGGGATTAAGTGTAATAACCATTACATAGGATATAAATATTAATCCAATCCCTGCTTTAAATATCTTTAGTAATCCATATTTATCAACCCATTCTAATACTTTACCAAACCAATTTAATTTATTTTCCATTACATACTGTCTTGACATAAACCCAGTGTGTTGTCAACTTGGAAATCAGCTCTAACAAACACTCCGCAGGTAATATCTTTGAACTTTTGATAGAATGGAGTATAAATTAAAGGATAAGCTATTTCAACTTCTGGATATAGGTTATTAAAACGATTAATTATATTTTGCAGTGCAAGCATACCTGCTGACTGTTCCTCCAATTGGTTGTTATCAGTCTCATCCCATCTTGATACGAAGTATAGGTTTAAAGAGTAAGTAATAGTATCTTCATCTACACTAAAAGTATTAGGCGTTATATAGAACACATTATACTCAATAGTTGGTAAGCTATTTAACTCATAAATGTCTTTACTTCCTACAAAATTGATGTTTGGCTCTTCTAATGCACAAGCTTTTAAATTGCTAATTATCTCATAGTAGGTCATAATTACTTACTCTTTTTATTGTTACTTGAAGGAAAATCATAAGCTCTTTGAAGAGGCCCCTCTCCAGGTTTAATGCTCCATCCTTTACCTCTTGCTCCACCAAGCCAAATATTGCAAGATGAGCTAGAGTAAAGATTGGGAAACATATCCTTTAATGGCTTATATGTATAAAGCTCAGGGAATTCATTATAATATGTAATTATAAAGTCCTGTAAACGAGTCTTAAAGAAATCCGCCTTATCTCTATAATACTTCTTAATTTGATTTACTTGACTTGATTCAGCAGCAATATCCTTCTCATCATCAGTTCTCATAACTCCAAAATTACCAAGCTTATAAGATATAGGAATTACTATCTCGCTAAGTACTTGATAAAGTAAATAAGGCTGAACATAATAGTCTAATAGCTCTTTATATCTGTAGTTATCAGAATCATCAATAGAATCACTTGGAAGTGGCTCAGGAGGTTCTATTGGATGAACTGGAGTATGAGGATCAATCCAATTAATACATTTCTTTTGTAATGCTTCCAATAGCTTAGTACCAATAGTTGACTGAAGTTCTACATCTTGGGCCAACTTAATCGCTGATTGAAGATACTTGCCAGAAACATTATTATCTAAGTTAGATTCAGATTTGATATAATCTTCACTAATTAGAAGTACATTTCTAAAATCCATTTGTTCCATATTATTCAACTATTTTAGAATCAGCTGTATCTAAGCTAAATGGTGTAATTGTGATAGAATTCTTCATACCAAAGATTTTGTCAAATGTATCACAAATCTCTTTTTGCATAGGTTTAATCATCGTTCTATTATATAATTTAAATGATGAATTAAACTCTTGCTCATTAAATCCAGTAGAATCAGAGTTTATTCCAAATAAGTTAGGATTAGCTCTAAATGCACAGAATATCTGTTCTCTTGTTCGATCAGATAAAGCACTATATTTCTCATCAAAATCGTCAGAATCTAAACGTTCAATAGTAGTCTTATTTGTCTCATCATCATTATATGAAATAAGAACTCTACCTGCATTTTGAAATCCTGAGAATTTCTCATTAATATTCATCTCAATCTCTTCTTTAACTTCGTCTGTAGGCTGTCCATTATTAAAGTTAATGATAAGATTGCCCATAAATCCGTTATGAAGAGAATTTAGATGAAACTCATTAATATTCTTCTCAGTTTCGCAAGATAGGATAGCTGCACCATAAACAGGGACTGGATATACTTTTCTTGTTATATAGCCCTTATTATAAACAACACTTGTAGGATTATCATCTGAATAATTAAATTTTGGATATTTGATAGCTTTAATAGACCAAGCAGACCAATCATCGGCATAATAGAATACTTCATTCTTTTCATCAGAACGAATCTTCATAAAGTCAAGATGATATATTTCTGAAACTCTACCTAGCATATCTCTAATTATTTGTAAAGCATATCCCCCAAAAATCATCTTATCTTTAGATACTTTACGCATAATATCCATAATAGTCTCACCTTTCTTATTTACAGTTATTTCAAATCCTGGTGCATTACATACAACATCATTACCAACAATAAAGTCAGCAGTACCATTAATGATAGATTGAAGAGTAGCTACATTTAAATATAGATCCCATAAATATACAGGATAGCGATTATCTTCACCCCAAGAAATATAGTCCTTACCTCTAACTTTACCTTCTACTGGCAATACGATGTTTGATACAATTACTGGATCAATTGCACTTAATTGTACTTTTGTTTTATTTTCGCTCATAAGCCGTATATTTGTTTTGTTTATCGTATTGGTATTTATTATTCTGATAATCTCCAACTCTTATTAGTCCTGAACTCAATACAGGTATAGGTTTACCAGCAACTAATATCTGTGTTCCTGTAGTAAGAGTATTTTCATAAGTTACCAGAATAACTGGATTACCATATAGCTCTGACTGCATAGGATTATTTACATCTACAATTACTTCAAGTTTATTTGGATTACTAAACAGAATATACTGATATTCACCATCAGGCATATCATCAGATAATGTAATATCAAACTTATAGTAGATATTTTCAGCATAATTCTGATTTTCAAGGTCAAATAAATAAACTTCCTTTGTAATCGTATTCTGCATTAACAAAGTATAGTTCATATTTTGCAATGGTTTTACGTTAATTTACATATCTTTTTCTTAAAATATAAAAGACTATGTATATGTATTAACATAAAAATAGGGAGAATAAAATCTCCCTAAATTTACTATGCAGAAGCTAATGTCCAGTTCTTAGATGCAGCTAAAGCTTTTTGTTCTTCTGTAATGGCATTAAATACAGAGGAAGCAAATGTAATAGTTTGAGTTGCTTCTGAACTTAGATCAGCTGCTTTATTAAGGATATTATCTATAGCATTACTATTTAATGCGTCTAATAATCTCAAATCTAGATCAACTCTTAGATTTTCAATTCCTTCCATATCAGTTACAGTACTATTTATACTACCTCAACTATAATCAAACCAGTTAGTAAAATTCTGTCCTTCTGTAACTCCAGTTAAATCCCATAAGGGAAGTGTTGTAATATTAGATGGAAGCTGCGAATATATACCACCACATTCCATTCTAATGCGAGAATTAACTGCTTCAATCTTTACATTGGGTAATGCTGTAATAGTATTTTCTAAACTTGCAAAAGTGAAATTAAATATTACATACGCATTGTCTACACTTCGTACAATAAGATGATTACAAACAACATCAGCATATCTGAACATAAAACTCATATCATCAAAGCCATTAGGAGAAGATACTACTAATGTATCTAAAGTCATAGCTGAAGCACTAAAATTATTGAACATATTATTTCCATCAGATATTACAATTTCTTGTGGGAAATCAATCTGATTTACAGATGCTCCAGCTAACATTTCATTACAATCATAGGCCATAGAAGTATTCCAAATAGGAAATAGGTTTATATAAGCTCCAGTAGAGACCATTCCCTTAAAGAAATTTTTAGTGCTATTAACTGTAGGAAAACTAAATTCTAAGTTATTTAATTGTTCATTTGTAGGTTTTGAATATGCTAATGTAAGTCCATAATCATTCAAATTAACCTTACCTCCTCCACCTCCAGATATTTCTCCAATCTTTTCTGCATAACTTCTAAAGGTTGCAGTATCCTCAACAGCTACACCTTTAGCTACAATAGCATCTTTAATAGCACTCTTAGTGCCTTCAAGATACTCTAATTTATCACTTATAGTATTTGCCATATTAGATTACCTCACCATTAATTGTATCAAGAGTAGTTGAGATAGTTCCGATTTGTGCCTGTAAAGCTTGAATAGCAGCTTCTAATTCTGAAACCTTAGCATTATATACTTCTAATGTTACATAATTAGATAGTTCCGATTTGTCTGCTTTATTTGCATCTAATGTCCCAACTTTCTTATCTAATGCATCAATCTTTAGTCCATCCTCTTCCTGTTTACTTTCAACAGATGCAATCTCTTCTTTAGTAGCAAAATCCTCAGTACTTGGAATATCTGACTTGAGAGCATAGTTAGAAAGATCAATAGATAGATGTAAATCTTCACCCTCTCTATTAAATGACATAGGAGAGTTTACTTGAAATACTTCCATCTTAGATGTTTCTAATTCAGTAATATCATTCTTAATTGGCTCTAACTTAGGTTCAAGTATAACATCCAACTGAGAATTGATTTGCTCATCAATTATTTCAACAGCCTTATCTTCAGAAATGTAATTACCTTTAGGTTGAAATCTTTCATCTGATTCAATCTTAGTATAAGAACCAACAGGAAGTTGTCCAGATTCAATTCCACATTTCTTACTTACATAGAAAGTTTGTGTGTTTTTAGTATTTTTAAGTATAATCATAATTATCTAACTTTTATTGATTCCTCATACTCTTCTAATGCTTTCTTAGCTGCTTCTTTATATTCAATATCTTTATCAAGAGTTATTTCTCTTAGATGCTTTAAATCACAGCTTAAAGGACATATACATTCTTTAAAAGATGAATATTGTTTAATATCTAATTCGTCCTTATAGTTAGTAAGTAAATAACCTTCTTCTGGTTTTACTATTTGATATTTTTCTTTAATTTCAATTTTCATAATTAATTATATGATAAAGTTCAACCTTTTGCT
>ENA-UEPJ01004328-UEPJ01004328.1-human-gut-metagenome-genome-assembly--contig:-NODE-4328-length-11257-cov-7.375134_pt1 | contig 11257 bp, 8 predicted proteins | sample MGYA00242890_ERZ507896 | MGnify/ENA primary metagenome ERZ507896 (study PRJEB26167, sample SAMN06115508) | human gut metagenome | host: Homo sapiens | place: China:Qinghai | collected 2015-08-20... | reverse complement strand
TCAAACAACTTTTCGTCAAACTGCTTTGCCTGTTCTGATTTCATGACATAATCAAACACTTCAAAATCATTGCCTGTTTTCTTTTTTAGTTCCGGTATATAGTATGGATTGGGCAAAAATCTTACATCAAACACAAGGTCACAGTCTGCCGGTATTCCGTATTTAAAACCAAATGATAATATCGTGACAAAAAAGTTCTGATACTCTTCATTTTTGAGAAATATTTTATCTATCTCCTGTTTTAATTCACGTACAAGCATATGACTTGTGTCCATTATATAATCTGCACGTTTCTTTATAAATTGAAGTTCTTCTCTCTCCGCTTCTATTGCTTTATCAACCCTGCCCTGAAGTGCAAGCGGATGATTTCGTCTCGTCTCCTTGTATCTCTTAACCAAAACATTGCTGTCCGCATCAAGAAAAAGTACTTCATACTTATAACCTTCATTTTTCATCTCGTCGAGAATTTTATCAAGATATGAGAGTCCCTCAAGATTTCTTATGTCTATACCAAGTGCAAGCTTATCAATACTGTCAGTTTCACATATAAACATTTTTGTAAGTTTTGGTATAAGTTTTACCGGCAGGTTATCAACACAAAAATATCCGATATCTTCAAGCATTTTAAGCACCGAACTTTTTCCGGCTCCTGACATTCCCGTAACTATTACAAAACGCATATCCATCCTCATTTCTCCTGCCTTTTTATCAGGCTTTTAATTCCAACCAAGTTTTCTTACTTCCATTTCGAGAGTAACACCAAATTGTTTATCAACCTCTTCTCTTACATGGCTTATCACGGCTTTTGCTTCTTCACATGTTCCACCGCCCATATTTACCACAAAACCACAGTGTTTTTCAGATACCATGACATTTCCGACTCTGTAACCGCGCAGACCTGCATCATCTATAAGTTTTCCGGCAAAATATCCCTTAAATTTTGCTTTATAACAGGGTTGAGTAATATAACACTGATTACACCCCTATGTCAATTAAGAAATAATTAAATATTATGCAATAAAAAAGCCACAACCGCTCATATATCCTAATGGACATATCTTAGCCGGCTGTGGCTTTCAATCATATCGCACTTATTACATTACTTCTCGATGTCTTCATCCTCGAAATCATCGTCAAAATCTTCGTCTTCGAAATCTTCATCATCGAAGTCATCTAAATAATCTGGTGTAAAATATCTGTATACAGCATAAGCGATACCAGCAACTGCTGCAACTGCACCAACGATAGTAAGAACAGCTATGATAATTGTGCTGCACTTCTTGCAGCATTTCTTATCTTCATCTTCCTTCTTGCTAATAAGTTCTCCTAATTTAGTAGCTGCGATAAGCTCATCTAATTTTTCTTTACTCATAACAATATCTCCTTTCATACCACGGATTTAATAAATGTATTATAGCATAGCGTTAAACATTTGTCATTATAGTTTTTTAAGTCTGGCAAATCCTGCCAGCATTTTCTTCTGTCCGTACTCTGCAAATTCAACTGTTACCATATAGTCTCTTGCTGAATCCTCTATAGCAAGTACCTTTCCTTCACCGAATTTCATATGGCTCACCATATCACCGACACTGTAGCCAAGTCCGCCTGAAGATTTTGCACTTATATCTGCACCTCTTGCAGCACCTATTACATTTCTTGAAGATAAGCCGCTTCGTGTAGGCATTCCTGCATAAGCACTTCTTACAGAATCTGCCGGTGTCTTTCTCTTTTCTGGTTTCTTAAGGTCAAATAATTCCATAGGGTCTTTCCCAAATCCCGGATTAGAACTGCCATTTATCTTAACCTTTCTTGAACTATATGTTCCTGCTGCCCTTCCGCCTGGTGTACCGCTTCCGTAGCTGCTAAGAATTGATCTGGCTGTTGCACGCATGTTAATGCCTGTTGTATCCGGCTCATCTGATGTCCCGCCATATGCAATCCTGCCTTTAGCATACCCACTGGAATTGTTTTCTATGTGCATATAATCCTTAGGAATTTCATTAATAAATCTTGAAACCTTATTCATCTGTGTTTCACCACGCACCATACGTGACTTGGCACTTGTAAGATTAAGTATTTTCTCTGCTCTTGTTATTCCAACATAGCACAGTCTTCTCTCTTCCTCTATCTCAGTTGAATCATCTGACACAATTGTCATATAGCTTGGGAAAAGTCCGTCCTCCATTCCTGTCATATACACGATTGGAAATTCCAGACCTTTTGCACTGTGCAGCGTCATAAGCATTACATGAGGCTCTGACTCATCAAGATTATCAATATCCGCTATTAAGGCAACTTCTTCAAGAAGTCCTGAAAGTGTAGGCTCTTCGCCTGCTTCTTTACAGCTCTCCTCATAGCTTACAACCTTATTAATGAATTCATCCAGATTCTCGCGTCTTGCCTCAACCTCTTCCAACGTTTCATTCTGTGAAAGGCTCTCAATATATCCTGTATCCTCAATTACAGCCTCAGCAAGCTCCTTTAATGACATAAATTCTTCTTTGGCACGCAGTCTTCCAATAAGGTCAACAAATGGCTCTAACTTGGAAAGTGCCGCATTCTTTATTGTGTCAATATCCTTTGCATTGACAAGTGCTTCCCAGAAAGTAATATCATTAAAATCTGCATATTCCTGCAATCTGTCAATCGTAGTATTACCAATCCCCCTCTTCGGAACATTTATAATTCGCTTAACCGCCTGACCATCAAGACCATTATCAATAGTTTTAAGATAAGCAAGAATATCTTTGATTTCCTTTCGCTGATAGAAATTCTGTCCGCAATATATCTTATATGGAATGTTGTGAATCATCAGCTTTTCTTCGAGCGCTCTTGACTGTGCATTAGTTCTGTAAAGAATGGCAACATCATTATAATTCCAACCATCCCTTACATACTCTGCAATACCACTCGCAACGCCTTCTGCCTCATCATACCCGTTCTCATACAGAGTATAATTGACCTTCTCGCCCTCTCCGTTATCAGTCCAGAGTGACTTGCTCTTTCTTCCAATATTATTACTTATCACTGCATTTGCAACATTAAGAATAGTCTGCGTCGAACGGTAATTCTGCTCAAGCTTTATAACCTTAGCGCCTGTGAACACATTTTCAAAGTTAAGAATATTATAAATGTTTGCTCCACGGAACTTATATATAGACTGGTCATCATCACCAACAACACATATATTGCCATACTTTGCCGCAAGCATTGCAACCAGCTTAAACTGTGATGTATTAGTATCCTGATACTCATCTACCATTATATATCTGAATCTGTCCTGATAATGCTCAAGCACCTCTGCATCACTCTGGAACAGCTCAACCGTCTTGAATATCAGGTCATCAAAATCAAGCGCATTGTTAAGCTTAAGCGTCTTCTGATATTCTCTGTATACACCTGCGATTCTTCTAAGATTATAGTCGTTACCTGCCTCAAGCTCGAACTCATCAGGAGTCTTTAATTCATCTTTAGCAGATGAAATCTTACTCATAATAGCCCGCTCTTTAAGCATCTTCGTATCTATATTCATCTTCTTACATATATCCTTGATAACAGACTTCTGGTCGTCCGTATCATATATTGTAAAGTTATTATCATATCCAATTCTGTCTATGTATCTTCTTAAAATTCTCACGCATGTTGAGTGGAATGTACTTACCCATACAGCCCCTGCACCCTGTGCCACAGTAGTCTCAACTCGTTCTTTCATCTCTCTTGCAGCTTTATTAGTAAATGTAATTGCCATAATATTATATGGGTCTACTCCGCATTCTTCTATTAAATATGCAATTCTGTTCGTAAGCACACGCGTCTTTCCAGAGCCTGCTCCGGCGATGATAAGCAGCGCACCATCTGTATATTTAACTGCCCTTTTCTGGCTGTCATTCAAATCTTCTAATCTCATATATCCACCTTCATGCAAATGTGAAATCTATATCCACCTTATTTCTGCCAACTACCACATTATACAAAAACAACGGGATGTTGCCAAGCCAATATGACAACATCCCTGATTGTTATTTATTAAATTCACATATTACTAATTGTCAGATTATGCAAGCTTTGTTCCACAGTTAGAACAGAACTTAGCGCCATTAGTTGGTGTTCCACAGTTAGGACAGAACTTAGGTGCTGTGCCACCTGACACATTTGCATTATTATTCATTGCAGTATTCATGTTATTCATCATCTGCTGTCCAACCTGCATTCCCATCTGGAGCTGCATCATATCACTGGCAATATTCGAACCGCCTCTTGAATTGCCGATACTATCAGCCATAGCCATCTGTGTATATCTGTTCATATCTCCAACCATTGCCTGAGAAGCTGCCTTATTAGTCATCTTCTGTACTTCTTCCGGATAAGAGAAGCTTGAGATAGTAAAGCTTGTTATTGTGATTCCTAACTTGCTCATCTCCATATCAAGGTCTGTCTTAATACCCGCTGAGATATCATAAGCATTAGCCTGAAGATTAAACATATCCTTGCCTTCTTTAGAAATCCACTTCATAAGAAGCTGGTCAAGAACTGCTGATATTCTTTCCTTAACATCTGCAACAGTGTACATCTGCTTTACACCTGCTACCTTGTCTATAAGCGTAATGTAATCAGATACTGAAAACGAGAAGTTACCGAAAGCTCTTATTGGCATGCCACCTGGAAGTGCCTGCGTTGGAATAAGAATAGGATTCTTAGTTCCCCACTTTTCTGTGAATTCCTTAGTATTAACGAATAAAACTTCAGCTCTTACTCCACTGTTGAAGCCAAACTTAAAGCCTTTAAGTGTTGATAAGAATGGAATAATCTGTGATTCAATATCAAAGCTTCCCTCGTCCTTAAAGATACCTTCAATCTTACCATTATACATAAAGATTGCATCCTGACCGGCGCGGATAATCAGCTTACTGCCTTTCTTGATTTCTCTGTTGGTCCATTTCCAGAAGATTATATCGTCTCTGTACTCTTCCCATTCAACTACGTTGGCAAACTGCCCTTTGAATAATCCCATGTTCCCTCTCCTTATCTATGTATTGCTTATCTCATTATAAATGTGCTTCTGAATTATAAGCCCATCTGAGCCTTAAGTGCTGCTAATTCATCATCAACTGCTGTGTTAGCCGGCTCTGCATCATACTTAGCTGCAAGACTGTCAACATCTGCCTCAAGCTGTGTCTGGTTAAGCTCTGCCATAGCATTTGCCTGATCAAGCATCTTATCAGCCTTAGCTTCCATCTTGTTAAATGCATCCATGCTTGTTCCAACGCTGTTCACGCTTGAACCAACCTTATTGATTCTCTCCTGAGCCTTAGCTGCTGCTACCTTAGCCTTAACTGCATCTCTTCTTGCCTCAAGTGACTGGATATCCTTGCAGAGCTTATCATGCATCTGACGCATCTTGGCTGCATTGTCTGCTGCAATATTGTATGTCTGCTGTAATGTAGCCTGCTTAGAAACTAACTGCTGCTTCTTCTCAAGGAATGTTCTTGCATCTGCCTCATTGCCAGCCTGAAGAGCCTTTTCTGCATATGACTGATACTTATTAATATCTGCTGTGCATGCATCAAGTTCTCTCTTGCATCTTGTCTCCTCAGCCATAACTGAAGCTGTCTCTGCCTTAACCTTTCCAAGGTCGCTCTCAAGATTTCTCATGTACTGGTCAATCATCTTCTCTGGATCTTCACACTTATCGAGAAGTGCATTGATGTTAGCGCTCATAATGTCCTTGAATCTTGTTAAAATACCCATAATAATCCTCCATTCCTGTGCCGCTTTCTGGCACATATCACCCTCTGGTGCATCCGGGTTCTGTCTCCCAGAACTCTAAAAAAACCTTTTTCATTATAATATATCAGGAGTAAAAAGTCACTAAGATTTGCTCCTTTGAGACATATTTTAGCGTTTTATTACAAATATTAAAATATCATATTATGCACATTACACTATGCAAAAGTTCACTATGTTATTCCTACTTGAAATGTGGTTTTAAAAACTATATAATATAGCTTAAGCATTATTAATAAATGTATTCTCTCATGGATACACATTTTAAAAGGAATGAGGAACATATGAACAACGATATCAAAGAGCTTATGGGCGGTATTCTTAAAGATATGTCCGCTCTTAACTATATAAAACCCGGAGATGTGCCTAACATCAACCTGTACATGGATCAGGTTACAACATTTATGTATGAACATCTTCACGATACAAAGCGTACCACTGATGATAAAGTACTAACCAAAACAATGATTAACAACTATGCCAAGAACAATCTGCTACCATCACCAGTAAAGAAAAAGTACTCTAAGGAGCATATATATATCCTTACATTTATCTATTACTTTAAGAACATTCTCTCAATAAGTGATATACAGAAAATGCTCAATCCTCTCACTGAAAAATTCTTTGATGAAGGTTCCAAGCCGGATCTGGATTATATATATAAAGAGATATTTTCAATGGAATCCTCTCTTGCAAGGCCCTTATCTAAAGATATATTTGCAAAGTCTGAACAGGCAAGCAATGCATTTACCGATGTAAAGGATGATGATGACAGAGAATTCTTACAGTTCTTCAGTCTTGTATGTCTTTTAAGCTTTGATGTATACATGAAGAAGAACATGATTGAAAGTCTGATTGATGATTACTCTGCCAAGCATGCGCCAAAGCAGCCTGAGAAGCCTGATAAAACAGACAAAAAGAAATAATCCGTATAAATTAAGGGAACTGCCAGTACTGACAGTTCCCTTTTGCATTGTTTCATATATTACTTATTATCTTCTGACTCTTTCTCAAGCATGCCAAGTCTTTCAAATACTCTGTCATACCCGTCATTACCATAATTAAGCGAACGGTTTACCCTGCTGATTGTCGCAGTAGACGCACCTGTCTTCTCTGCAATATCAAGATATGTTCTGTGTTCTCTTAACATCTTGGCAACCTCAAATCTCTGGGATAAGGATAAAATCTCGTTAATTGTACATACATCCTCAAAGAAATCGTATGCTTCATCTAAATCCTTAAGACTTAATATTGCCTGAAAAAGCTGCTCAACAGCCTGTGTCTTTAACTTATTATTCATAATTGTCCACCCCGGTTTCCCAAAATAGCATTGGCTTATTACTTTCAAATTTTAACACAGTGAAGTTTTAAAGTAAAGACATTATTCACTTCTTAATGCCACAACAGGGTCTTTTTTAGCTGCAAGCTTTGCCGGGATAAGTCCGGCAATAAATGTAAGGAACATACTTATTATTATAAGTATTACTCCTCCTGCAACCGGAAGCTGTGCAACATTAGAAATGTCTGTAAGGTGCTTAATCAACGCATTTGCAGGTATACACAACAATAAAGTTACAACAATGCCGAGTGCGCCTGAGACAAAACCTTCAATAAGTGTCTCTGCATTGAATATTCTTGAAACATCTTTCTTAGAAGCACCAATACTTCTTAATACTCCAATTTCCTTAGTTCTTTCAAGTACTGAAATGTATGTGATAATACCTATCATTATTGAAGAAACTATAAGCGATATTGCAACAAATGCTATTAATACATAAGAGATTGCATTAATAATTGTGCTCACTGAAGACATCATTATTCCAACATAATCTGTGTAGTTAATAACATTTTCTTCTTTGCCATCGTCCTGCTGTGACTTATTATAGTCCTTAATAATATTCTGAACCTTCTCCTTAGAATCAAAATCAGTTGCATATATATCTATCTGTGAAGGTGTATCAAGGTCTGTAATTCCAAGCTTTGACTTATTGCTGTCTAATGTTGCATCTGTTGTTCTAGCCTTTAGTGACGCTGAGAAAAGCTGTAGTATCTGGTCATCGCTCATTCCACTTGTCATTGCCTGCATCTGGGCGCTTTCCTCTGGTGAAAGTGTTGCCATATATGCATTTACATCGTCCATTGTAATCTCTGTATTCCTGTCATTGTCAAATGGAACTCCTGTAAATACATCAACGCTTGTATCAGCAAGCTGTGCCTTGGCAATCTCACTATTCTTTACTTCTTCGATAATGTATTCAGTAAGCTTTGCTGTATAACCGATTCCACTTGAAATTGAAGTGCTGACTGCGTCATCATTAGGTCTGATTATTCCACATACTTTAATATCAGTTCCGTTATTTACAACATTTGTCATATACTTATCATCTTTGCTGTAATCGTCCCATGTACCGGTCACATCATTGTACTTATACATGTCCGTAGGCATAACAAGCTTAAACTCTGTATCAAGTATCTCGTCAAATGTATAGCTTATATCCTTTTCTGTTTCGTATGATTCACCAACCATCATTTTCTTAAAGAGTGTTCTTACTTCCTCAGGGTCTTTAAGTCCTAATGAGTAAAGTGTATAATCATCAACCTCGTTATTCTTATCTGTAACAAGCACAACCTCGTTGTAATTCTCTGGCCAGTGTCCTGCGAGGACATCATACTGCTCATCAAGAACCTGCTGGTTTCCTAAAAGCTGGTTCCACACACTGCTGTTAGAAAACATCCCCATACCCATGCCTGATGACATTGCAGAAGATGTGCTTGTTGCACCCTCGCCATATATCGAATCAAACATTGTACTTGGGTTTAACTGCTCTACACCGTTAGAAGTATCCTTCATATAAATGTTAAGAGGAACATCATATGAATACTGGATATCACTTACATATGACTTAATGTCAGAGCCGCCGTTTTCAATGTATTTCTTAAACTCTGAAAGGTTATTGCTCTTAACTTCCTTTACCATGGTATTAATCATGTCACCCATGATATCGTTAGAATATATTTTAGACTTATCCTCATGCTCTTCTGAATCCGAATTGCCTGTCATGCTTGTAACCATGCTGCTTATATCAATCGACTCTGCCTGAAGTGTTATAGGATAGCTTGAAAGCGTATCTCTCTGAACCCTGTCAATGTATAACTGGATACCATTTGAGATAGAAAGAATCATTGCAATACCGATAATTCCTATACTTCCTGCAAATGCAGTAAGAATCGTTCTTGTTTTCTTAGTCATCAGGTTATTAAAGGAAAGTGAAAGCGCTGTAAAGAATGACATAGATGTTTTCTGCTTCTTTCCTGACTTCTTCTTATTCTTCTCTGATGCCTTAACCTTAACAGCCTCTTTAGCCCTGATATCAGCTTCCATATCTTCTAACGTATATGGATCAGAGTCATCAGTTATCACACCATCTAACAATCTGACTATCCTTGTAGAATAATCTTTTGCAAGCTCAGGATTGTGAGTTACCATGATTATAAGTCTGTCCTTTGATATCTCCTTTAAAAGCTCCATAATCTGGATACTTGTCTCTGTATCAAGTGCTCCTGTGGGCTCATCAGCAAGCAGGATATCAGGATTATTTACAAGTGCTCTTGCAATAGCAACCCTTTGCATCTGTCCACCTGACATCTGATTAGGCTTCTTGTGAATCTGCTCTCCAAGTCCAACCTTCTCAAGTGCCTCTATAGCTCTTTTCTTTCTCTCTGCCTTAGATACACCTGAAAGCGTAAGTGCAAGCTCTACATTAGATAAAACAGTCTGGTGCGGAATCAGATTGTAACTCTGAAACACAAAACCAATAGAATTATTTCTGTAAAAATCCCAGTCTCTGTCCTTATAATTCTTAGTTGACACTCCATTTATCTTAAGGTCACCACTCGTATACTTATCAAGTCCGCCTATAATGTTAAGCATAGTAGTCTTACCACATCCGGACTGTCCAAGAATCGACACGAACTCGCAGTCCCTGAACCTAAGATTAATGCCCTTAAGTGCGCTCACAGTAGTAGAACCGGACACATAATCCTTTTTTATATCATTTAATTCAAGCATCGGATACTCCTTTTATTTTATTGCGGGCTTCGGATTGGGAACTTGTCTGCATCCTTCGACTTGCGTACATGACGTTGTGGCGTCTGACTATAGCATACGCTTTCAGGAATCCTGTGCTTAGTGTAACTAAATGCCGCTATCTACAGAGTTTATTACGGTGTGTCAAATCAAACGCGCTTCGCTTGAACGAGATTTGACGCACCGCCCTCATGTATATAGCGACATTAAGTTACACACAGCTCGGATTATTCAAGCGTATGTTACAGTCAGACACCGCAACTGATATACACAACATTTAAGATGCAGGCCAGTTCCCAATCCGCAGTCCATAATTAATATACACCATAGAAAGCTTGGCTTGCAATTTATTCCAGTACATTTTATACTAATATTGTTTTTTGTTTATAGAAATATAATACTTTATAGGAGTCTATGTGAAACATTTTATCAGATTAAGATTAAAGAATTTAACGGCCATTTGTCTTTCGCTTTGCATGGTAGCTACATTTGCTGTTCCATTCTTTGCTTATCCGGACCAGCTTATGGCTGATACTCAGGATGACCTCGACGCTGTTAATAAACAGCTTGAAGAATTAAGGAATAAACAGAGTGAACTCAATGCATCTTACGGAGAACTTAACGAGAAGCTGTCTGCTTCCGGTAAAAAAATAGCCTCTATTGAAGATGCAATTAATGCCAAGCAGACTGAAATTGACCGCTCTAATGAAGATATAGCAAGCATGCAGGAAGAGATTGACCAGCAGTACGCTGCCATGAAGCTTCGTATCCAGTTCATGTATGAAAATAATAATGCAACTGTTCTGTCAACTCTGTTGTCGGCAGAAAGTCTTTCAGACCTTCTTTCCAAGTCAGAATATATACAGCAGATTTCTAATTATGACCATAGAAAAATGCAGGAATTAAATGATCTTCTTGCTGCACTTAAGGAAACTCAGGCAAAGTTAGAGGAAGAAATGTCCGAGCTTGTTGCCCTGAAAGAGGATGCTGCCCGTGAGGCTGATAATTTTGCTGCACTTCTTTCCCAGTGTCAGACAGAACTTGACACTACAAGTGACAGCATTACTGATGCAGAAGCACTTGCACTTGAATACGAAAAGCAGATTGAACAGGAAATGTTAGAACGTCAACGCCGTGAAATGGAAGCTCTTGAGGCAGCAAGAAAGGCTCAGGAAGAGGCGGACAAAGCCAATAACGCCGGTAATACAGGCGGTAATTCATCTTCCGGTTCTGCTATGGTTGACCAGAACGCTCTTAACAATGTTCTTAAGAACCACACTGCCGAAGATGTTGCCATGCTGGCAGCCATTATCGAATGTGAAGCCGGCAACCAGTCATATGAAGGCAAATGTGCTGTAGGAAGCGTTGTTGTCAACAGGGTTGCAG
>ENA-UEPJ01004321-UEPJ01004321.1-human-gut-metagenome-genome-assembly--contig:-NODE-4321-length-11299-cov-6.994208_pt1 | contig 11299 bp, 10 predicted proteins | sample MGYA00242890_ERZ507896 | MGnify/ENA primary metagenome ERZ507896 (study PRJEB26167, sample SAMN06115508) | human gut metagenome | host: Homo sapiens | place: China:Qinghai | collected 2015-08-20... | reverse complement strand
TGTTACGCTTGAAAGATATAGGCCAACTAACAGACGGTGAAAAAAGAAACGGAAAGGGCATTTGCCTTGATGCAAAGTTCCTACGTGGAAAATCATCTGCAACCATTATAGAAAAAGGCAGATTTGTCTATGCTGGAGATAATATCATTCTTGTGGATGGTGAAAATTCAGGTGAAGTTTTTTCTATTCCACAAGATGGATATATGGGAAGCACATTCAAACAGCTATGGCTTTCTTCGGTTATGTGGAAGCCTTGTATTTTGGCTTTCATCTTGTTCTATAAAGAGGCATTGAGAAATTCAAAAAGAGGTGCAGCAATTCCGCACCTCAATAAGGATTTATTCTACAAGCTACCAATCGGTATTCCGCCATTGTCTGAACAGCAACGTATAACTTGTCAAATAAATAATTTATTTCAACTTATCAAATAATAATTCTATCATAGCCACTATTCGCCCTTGTTCATTAAGAGGCGGAAGTGGTAATAAAAGATTGTTCAAACTCTTAGAATTTAGTGTTTTACCTTTTATGGCATCTTTGGTATCTCCAAGATTAGATATAATCGGCAAAATGTGAAACAGAAAATTCCTTGCTTGATAATTTTTATCTACAAAAGGATATATGGATATAATTGCTTCATTATGATATGCCGAAGTATTTAGAAGAGAAGTCCTGCCTACCGTTAACTTAAAACTCATTATTAAAGTTCCGACAGGAGATATTTCTCCAAATAAACTTTTGGCATATTCTGAAACAGATTCTTTTGTCGTTGTAACCAATCCATAATCAGACATATCTGAAATAGAAACCCAAGGATATTTACCATTTGCCCAATACTTGGTTTCCCCTCGCGGTGGTGTCTTTCCGATAGACATTCTTACGTATTGACCAAATCTAACCCAAGTCCAGTTTTCAGGTAAATCAAAAGGTATTTCTTCTGTTATATCAATGTTCTCATTGCCTACCTGCTCATAATACTTGTTATCGTCACCACGGAAGATAATGGAATCGGTTAAAGCAGACTTTTTAAGTTTGCCTTCTTTGACAAGTTGCAATTTCTCTTGCCGTATTTGTTCAAGTAATTCTTGGGCTGTACCTTCCTCTGCAATCTGTGGAACTAATTTACCTTGTATTGCCTCTTGAAGAATGGACTTTTTTAAACTATGCCATATTTCTTTATTTATTTGGTTGAGTCTATTTTGACTATTTCCATATTGATAAATATATGGGTATAACTGATTTAATTTTGTAACAATGCGAAGTTGTTCTTCTTGTGGTGGAATAGGTAACAAGCAGTGCTTAATAATGAGTTGATTTATGTTGGGATCTTTTCTTGAACCTGCTGCAAAATCCATCCAAAATGGTCTTTGATATACAAAATCCATTAGGCTGGATGGCACATACAGATTGGTTTATAGTTGTATCAAAATGCAAGATACAGTGTTTGCCTATTGTCCCAGCACCACCATACATTGCAACACACACTGAGGTTTGGGGTAAAATAGAAAGATTGTAGTCTATAATTGCTTTCGAGGTTATTTGTATTTCGGTTTTGTTCAAAATTCCATTGTTCAAGTCTGTTGTACGTACCCAATTGATATTGCCATTTTTATAATAATCTGGATTCCTACTTAATGGCGTAGAACCACTTGTTGTTTCAAAAATATTTCCAATTCTTTCCCATTGCCACCCATTTGGAATCTCAAACGGAATCTCCTCATCGATGCACTTCACCTCTCCGGTAGCGAGAAACTTCTCATAATAGGAACTCAATGAATTAGGCAATACCATACATTATTATGATAACGAATTGTTTAACTAATAATGTATCTGACATGAACATTGAAAATTTTGAAACGTATCTTCGTCAAGGGAATATGGCGGAGAACACAATTGCAGCTTATCTCTATGCCGTAAAAGAGTATTATTCCCGGCACAAAGAATTGAACAAGCGCAATTTGCTTGTGTATAAAACCTATCTCATTGAGAAATTCAAGCCTAAGACAGTGAATCTTCGTATTCAGGCAATGAACAAGTATCTTGATAGCATGGGAAAATCTCGTTTGAGATTAAAATCCGTCAAAGTGCAGCAGCGGAGTTACTTGGAAAATGTAATCAGTAATGCCGACTACGCTTTTCTAAAAAACAAACTAAAAAAGGAGGAAAACCAAGAATGGTATTTCGTAGTTCGTTTCCTCGCAGCAACAGGAGCAAGAGTCAGTGAACTAATCCAAATGAAGGCTGAACACGTGCAGATGGGTTATTTTGACATCTACACCAAAGGTGGCAAAATACGTCGTATTTATATTCCGAAGTCCTTGCGCAAGGAAGCCACAGAATGGCTTAGCAAAGTCAATCGTACCACCGGCTATCTTTTTCTTAATCGCTTTGGTGAGCGTATCACTACAAGAGGGATTGCGCAACAGTTGAAAAACTACGCAGCCAAATACGGATTGAATGAGAAAGTGGTTTACCCCCATTCATTCCGTCATCGCTTTGCTAAAAATTTCTTGGAGAAGTTCAACGATATTTCTCTACTTGCTGACCTGATGGGACATGAAAGTATTGAAACAACTCGTATTTATTTGAGGCGTAGCAGTGCCGAACAACAAGAGATTGTTGATAAGGTCATAACATGGTGATGTATTTGGAAGGTTGGTCAATCCATCCTTCCAATTCCTTAAAAGAACTTCATATAGATTATCAATCCTCCCAATGTCAAACAGAAATACGCATACAATATCCAGAATCCGACAACGGCACATTTGGCTATTTTGCCATTAAGAGAAAACGAAGTTTCAGATTTCACACATTTATGGACTTCTTTCCAGTGATTCGTATGAAGTGTCTTCAATTCTGTTATCTGCTTCTCAAATAAAGATTTTTCTTCTTCAATCAATTTATTGCGATATTCTGTAAGAATAGACTTGTCTTCATCGCTAAGTTTGACATTTACAACAGTATTCTCTGCCTGAATAATTGCACGGCTAATAGTATCAGGGATATTGTCGGATGTTTTCACTGCAGCATTAAGAACCTGTGCTGATTCTTCAAAAGTTAACACTGAAGCATCTACAAATGCTTTTATCTGTTTCAATTCTTGGATAACATCTTTGATGTCCTTAATCTGATTCGTGAGATTTACAAGCTCGGTTTCAAAATCAACACGATTTTCAATTTTGCTAATGTTATCATCACTATCTATGCTCTTGCTATCCTGCACAGGCAAAGAAGATTGGTCATATTTACTTTTACGCATGGTTATATGTGATTATAAATGAAATACTATCTACCCCTGCTACGTTTAATCGGTTTGCAGAGCCATTTTGCCATTTTTGCACAACGAACAGCCCAGTTACGCTCATCATCGTCCTTATCTTTACCCCATCCGCTACCGGGACTGCCACCACCTCCGCTTGAAGCCGCCATAGAAGTGGCTGCATCCAAATATCCGGCAAATAGTAAGGCGGCAACTTTGAATAAATTGGTCTGTTTGACTTCTTCATCAAGGCTTCCAAACTCTTCGTCAAAGACAGACTTAACCATATCTGGTATATCAACCTCGAGTTGTTCTCCATCCACTGTTATGGAATAGTGGTAAATAGAAGGCTTTGATTGTGGCATCACCTCTTTATTATTATGCGCCATCGTTTGAGTACATACTTCCTTTGACTGAATTGCAGTTTGTTTATCAGAAGCATGTAATCCCACCCAAGTCGCTTCAATTTTTGATGGCATCAATTTTCGACTTTTACCCAATATCGAGGATTTATAAATAGAGTTCCCTTTTCGTATAGCGTACCCTTTGACCACTTCCTTATCGTCCTTTATCAACTTAATATCGTACCCCTTAGCGTTTAACATTTGGCTATAAGTTTCCCAATCAAATTCTGGCATAGCTTTCAATATTGCGATGCAGTCTTCACTGATTTGCTGAATATTCTCATCACGACGTTGCACGGATTGCACCCAGCCACGTCTCTCATTGATGATGTTGGCAGCATGAACGGCACGTTCACCAATATAATGCGCATCGTTTGTCTTGCCCATATTGTCTATGCGGTTAGCTACAATATGCAAGTGAGGGATGCCACTTTTGCTGTCGGTGTGTAACGAAACAACATACTGGCTATTTTTGATATTGGTCGGTTTAAGATGACTATCTGGTTTGCCACATCTTCGGTCAATGCCGTCAAGTACTGCAATAAACTCATCCGCCAAATTCTGCCAATCCGTCATTGTCCATCCTGCCGATTCTTCTTTGGCTGGAGATATTTCAAAGCACAGTGCGTTCAGCTTTATGGGCTTCGGATTATATCTGTCTTTCATACATTGATGCTGGTGTTGCATCATCCGTGACCACATAGCCAAAGGTTCTATATTTTCTGGCAAGTCATGCACCTTAACGAGCTGGGCTTTATCTTTTTCCATAGAATACTCAATGGCTCTTGCTCCATGAGAAATTGCCTTTCCTTGTGCTATCATAATTTCAAATTTGATTTATACTGTCTCGTATTTGTCCCCATCGAACAATAAGCCTATTTACTGCCTCTATCCAAGCACGCATATAATTCTCATCTCGGAAATATCGTTTTTTAATCTCATCAGGTTTACCTTTGAGTACATTCTGAATGCGGATAAGGTCGGCTCGTGCATCCGATAAAGAGTTCAATCCTTGTACTTCCTCGTCTGAAAGTCGTTTGTTTGGATGGTGATTTTGCAATAATTTTCGTCCGTAGTTACTAAGTGTCAGTCCACATTCGGCAGCTTTTTCTACTATCATTTCATACTCATTTTCAGTCAGACGAATGTCTATATGACGAGTACGAACACCCTGTTTTCCATTGTTTTGTTGTATATCCATAAGCGTTTATAACTGGAATTTATTAATAAAATGTTCTATCCATTGCGAGCCTGCGAGTAATGCAAGAAGCCTCCAAGACGACAAATGAGTGAAACCATTTTGTCGGACGGTGGTACTTCTTGCATAGAATACCCATTAAAAATGGGGCATTACATACCTTAATGTAAGCATTGTCTTTGTCCGAACTATGCCATTTGTCTGTCAACTTTAAGAGTGGCTATTGTCACCTATATCCATTTGGATAATCAATAGTTTTACTTTCCCCTTAGTTTGGCTTCTCCATAAACACATCACTAACCGGAATCCACCAGTTCCAAATGCAAGCAGTCAATCAAAGTTTGTAGGTTTGGATTTCGCTTTATCATCTTTTGAAGTATCATCGCAGGTGTTTCAGTCATCAATAAGAAATCCGCAATATCAAGTCCGTTCTTGCGCTGTTCGTCTGTGGCGCATTGTTCCAAACTATCACTCAATACAACTTTAGAACATACGGAAGTGAGTAAAGCCATCTTGGTTTGCCAAACCTCTCTTGCACCCAAATCCGGGCATAGCATAACCGACCGACCTTTCAATACACTTACCACGTCAGACTTGAAGCATCCATGCATTCCACCTGTTGCCAACCATATAAATTCCGGCATATAATGGGTAGCTATCAAAGCGGATTTTTCGCTTTCCACAATAGCAACAGGTTTGGTCGGATTCTCAGATAACAGATGTTCGCCAAACAAACATTGCTTCAAATTGTAGTTTGGGAGATTCAGTTCTGTATGTACCCAACTAACATAACTTCTTGGCTCTTTTGTCCGATGTCCTGTTTCTGCATCATACAACATTATCTTCCCTGTTCGTACATTACCTTGCCAATCAATTTGCCAATAGACAGTAGAACCGCCCCACTTCTTTGATGTGCCAACATGATATAGTTGGAATATCCGAGAAGTCTCATCTTTACCCAACATCCCAGACAGGTAGATGTACAATGGATTCATACCATAGTTAGTAAGAGTACGTTTCATTAGTTCATTGACAACAAAAGAGGTTGGAGGCAGTAAATTGGGCTTAGGCTTATCGGCTTCAATGAAGTTATCTTTGTTGTAATCCACTACCATTGGGTTATCATGAAAATAATCCGATGGAGTGTAATGGTATTGGCAAGATTGCTCATGGTCACATCTGCCTACATAATCAGGAAAAATTATTTCTCCTTGGCTATCTATGTACTTGACAAAACATTGTTTCTTTCCACACTTCGGGCATGAAAGTTTTGACCCACGCTTATATTTTTGAAGAGAAAATCTATATTCAGCCATACTTCTTCATTTTGTTATTGCAGTCCGTGCAGTTTGCACTTATTGCAGTTTTGCAGAAATCCTATGTCAGCGCAAAGTGCAAACTGCAACAACTGCAAACTGCAAAAGGTGTCGTTTATTGCAGCTTCTCATATTCACCTCGCTTTACTTTCTTGATAACCTTATTCGTAGCAAGGCTAACCAAAGAATACATTACCGACCTTTCCGACAACCCTACTTCTTTTCCGGCTTGAATGGCATCGGCAGTAGTGAAAGTTGCGGAAAGGCAATCAAGCAATTCTCTTTTTTGCGGTTCAACGCTCTCTCGCAACATATATTTCTGAATGTTGGTATAACAGTTCTCAAAGTATTCACTCAATGCAATAGCAGATTTGGTTGAGTCAATATCCACAAAATCCTTGTGTTCTTCACCGCAAGCCCAACGAAGGATTTGCAAGACTAAAGCTAAACGAGCCGTAATCATGGGAGCTTTAATCACTCTGCTATCCACCAATCCATCATCTTGGATTTGATTAACAGCCCGAACTGCATTATTGCGCCAGTTTGTAAAATAGGCTTTGGCTTCCGAAGAAAATTCCAATACATTATGTATGGCTCTGTCATCTTCATTCTCTATAAATGGCAAACTAATTACCTTATTTATAATAGAATCCCACATTGATGAGTATTTACCAAAAGTTGATACGGAAGATTCTTCATCCAGCCCCCAATCTGAAATTTCCTGAGACGATGGATAAACAAAAATTATTCTGTCTATCAGCCCATTGTCTTTATATCCTTTCTCTATCAGTTCGTGCATACGTGTCGTTTGCATCGTGCCGACAATATTTATAAAAGGATGCTCTATATGAATAGGTACAGGGATGCTACATCTTGAAATATCCAATGGTTTTCCGCTAAAGGCTGTCAATAGCTGCTCAATGAGTTGTCCTTTGCTATATTGATTCACGGCATTAAACATTCCCATAATTTCATCCACATATACCACGACACCTCGCTGATTGTCATCCAACGCACGCATTAAAGCTTCCGGTGTAAAATCGGATATGATGGTTCTTCGTAAAATTGGTTTGTCCGGCAATGAAGAGGACTTGTCTTTTTTAGCCTTATTGTTTTCAACCAAGCTATTATAATGCTCCATATCCAATTTAAATTGTTTGATGATTTTGGCATCATGCTTTCGGATAGGACGGAATGCAAAATCCAAAGGTGGGGTTTTGCCCATTCCGGGACGACCTACCAATATCATATAAAGGGCAGGATTACTAATCCATCCACCACGAATACGAATATTGACAGCGTTGCCGATAGCGGTTGACACTGCTACCAAAAGAGAAGCCATCATATATTCAATGGAATAATTCTCTTGTCGGGATAGAGCCAATATCATATCTTGAATTTTGGCAGGAAAAGCATCCAAAGGAATCTTGTTTTCAAAGATTCCTTCAAATTCCATTCTGAGCGCATTGCATAAATTGGTTGAATCCATTAGAATTTGGTATTTCTTTTTGACTTTATGAATTGGGCGGCTTCATCTTCCAAGTTTTTATCAGATTTGATTTTGCCGGCATGGAGCCATTCGTCAATTTCCGATTTTAGAAACATGATACGCTTCCCTCTTTTGTGGAATGGGATTAGATGACAACTCGTCCAGCCATATACAGTTTGCTCTGCCGGGTGACTGGGAATATAATCACACAATTCCTTAAGGTTCATCCATTGTTCGGTTGGAACGCTTTGATTCTGATTGTTTAATCCATCTATTTTAGAATCCAGCTCATTCAATTTATCCATCAACCACGACATTGCTTTGGGTAAATCTTCAAATGTAATGTTCTTCTCACTCATATTGCTACTTGTTTTTTGATTTTTCGGCAAAATAACAGCGATTACGCATACTGATTTCATAGTGTAATACATCACATAAATAAGCAGTAACGAAACATAATCATCATAAGGATTACCCATTGATTATCAACATGAATAGTGGAGAATTCAGCAGTAGATTTTTATGATAATGTCTTCAATCATAAAGGAATCATAAGATGGTCTGAAGAAAAGACCATAGATAAAAACAAAAAGCCACCCACGCAGATTTTACGCAGATGGCTATACTTACAAAGTATAATAATGGTTATTTTGTTTGAGATAAATCCAATTTAATAGTTTCTGTAGCTTTCTCTTTCTTTTCATCAACAACCTTTGCATACACCTGTGTTGTTCGCACATTTGTATGTCCCAACATTTTGCTGACCGTATAAATATCAGTTCCTCCAGCCAGTTGCAGGGTTGCGTAGCTGTGCCTAAAACAATGGAAGGTAATGTGTTTGGTGATTCCGGCAGCTTCAACCCACTTTTTGACAGGACGGTTTATCCAAGAAGGGTCAGGAAGTCCGGCAAAAACCAAAAGTTCACCCTCTTTTGGCTCTCCACAGAGATTATATGCTTGCTCTGATATAGGCATATATTCAACTCCTTTTGTCTTTTGCTGAGTAAAATTCAACCGATAGCCTCCATTGAACATTTCCACTTCCGACCACTTCAACTTCTGAATGTCGCAATGACGGATTCCTGTTAAAGCAGAGAACAAGGCAGCACGTTTCAGTAATGGGTCACAAGGTGTTTGAGCCAGTCGGTTCAATTCCTCTACCGTGAGATATTCTCTCCGGCTTTCCCTTTCTTGAATGCCTTTGACTTTTGCAGAAATATCAATAGTCAGATATCCGTCTATAAAAGCCTGTTTCAATCCGGCTTTGAAGATAGAGAAATAGGTTGCTGCTGTATTTTGAGAAATCGTACCTCGTTTAGTGCCTCCTTGTGGGGCATTCATTATGAATTGCCGGAACGATTTAACCATCTTTAAGTCTATTTGCGAAAAGAGAATGGTGTCACCTTTTGCGAAAATCTTCAATAATTCATGCACTCTCCTCCAGTTGACAATGATAGAATCAGAGCTATGGGCATGCCTTGTTCGCTGCACATGGTCGAAGTACTCAATGAAATTACTTCGGGAGCGTTCCAACTGCTCCGCCTGTTCTGCATCGGTATCGGCATATAAAGCTGCATTGTCGTATTCCTTTTGTCTTAGGCTTCTGACTTTATCGGCATAGATACATGATTCTTGGTCTATTTGCGACTTGCATTGAATAACACCGTTTAAATCTCGCTTCGGCTTATAAGTAGTTTTGCCTTCGGCATTAGTCCTTGCATTGCGTGATTTATCCCAAATAGGTGTTGTAATGGTACGATTGAGATATTCACGCACTCTTTGTGGCGTATGTTTTCCAGATTGGAATACAGGATAAGATTCCACATAAAGATACCATTCATCACGATATTCAGACTTGCGGAGCTTTACCGACACACGTGTATTAACTAATGCTTTCTTCATCGCTTCATATCCTTGACATAGTAATTACTTTCACTTAGATTGTTTAATCATATTGCATATAGCTTCTGACAAATCTTGATCAGAATTATCTTTCCCCCAAATACTCCAGAAAGGAACTGTTTGACTTGATGGTTTGATTGAAGGTTCATTTATTTTTACTCTAGACGGTAATAATGTAGCATCACCAACAATAATTGCTTCTGCGATGTCAAGCAAAGAAAGATTGTCGGCAATATTACCAAGATTATCTGGTAGTAGTCGTTTAATCACATTTTGATCATCCACATTTGTAAGTCGAAGACTAATAAAATTATTACATTGGCTTAGTACTGTACGATTTACTTCTGAAGGTCTTTGACTGATTATCACAAGACCAACTCCATATTTTCGTCCTTCCTTCGCTATTCGTTCAAAACTTTTCAAACCTATTTCTGCAACAGCATCTTGTGAAATAGATTGCTGAACATATAAGTGTGCTTCATCACATAATAGTGCTATTGGATGACGATGTTCCATTGAACTCCATTGTTGAACAGTAAATACAATTCTTGCCAATAGACCAATTACTAAAGGAAGTACATCTGATGGTACTTCTGACATATCTATAACCTTGACCCCACCATCAGCCTTCATCAGAACTCTGGCGAAATCTTTGAGCCAATTTTGCGATTTTTCTTCTGTTTGTAAACTGAACATAAATCCCATTCTCTTATCTGAAAGTTTATTCTCCAGTCTTTGATTGAACCGTGTTAACTTCCCATTGTATGGGCCTAGCTTTTCAGAACCGGCTCTTGCACCAGGTACCATTTCTTCGTCTTTGGACTTTAGCCGAGTTAACACTGTTTGCAAGTCGTAAGCTACGGGACTATCAACAGTAATCAGATGTTCATATATTGTTCCTTCTACACCTTTTTCTTTTTCGGCAAGAACTTCACGAGAGAATATCATTGCTTGATTTGGTGCATTTTGGTCACTACGATCTAATAACAATGCCTGCATTTCCTCATAATTTAAGAGCCAATAGGGTACCATAAGTATATTGTTGTTGAGTTTTTCAGAGGTAGCCAAATCTCCTGGTGTTGCAATTTTATATTGTTTGATGCCATCTATTTTGAAATCAGTAGAGGAGTATTCTCCGTGGATATCAAACAAAATTGCATTAGAATGTTTTAATTTAGCCATTTGTTCAACAATACATGCAACACAAAAAGATTTACCACTCCCTGTAGAACCCACAATAGCAGCATGTCGTTGAAATAGTTTATCTCCATCCATATATGCTATAGAACTTTCATCCATTGTATATTTCCCTATTGCAAGAGGACTGATGGAAGTCGCTAATTTGTTGGATATTGTTTGCATGAGGTCTGTGAGACGTGTTCCTTCAATCTTATAACATAAGGCACTTATAGATGGAACTGCACTAACGTTTCTTCTGAACACGTTACTTTGCTCTCCAGCTTTGTCCATAAATTCACCCACAAAAACTAACCTAACTTGGTTAAATGCCGAAGAAGTATCTTCTTCATCCTCGTCATCATTCAAAGTCATATCAGTAGCCTTGCGATAGATTTTTACTATCATTGCTATAATGTAACGACCAGATTTCGGACTTTGAATAGCTATAAGTTGATTAATTTGTAACTGGGACAGAACATCGTCAGAATCTATAATGGCTGTTGCCATACCTGTGTCTACACTATTTATTGAGCCTATTGACTCACCTTTATC
>ENA-UEPJ01004319-UEPJ01004319.1-human-gut-metagenome-genome-assembly--contig:-NODE-4319-length-11302-cov-12.098976_pt1 | contig 11302 bp, 8 predicted proteins | sample MGYA00242890_ERZ507896 | MGnify/ENA primary metagenome ERZ507896 (study PRJEB26167, sample SAMN06115508) | human gut metagenome | host: Homo sapiens | place: China:Qinghai | collected 2015-08-20... | reverse complement strand
CTTTGCTGTTTTTTCGCTCATATATGTTCGAGACCCAGTCTGCTCCTGAGTGCAGACCGGGTTCCTCGACAGACTGAAAGCTCCCCTGTCTACTTTTGATAAAGTAGACAGGGGAGCTTTTTTTGCTGTCAGATTTTCTTATCTTAACAGTGTTGGCCGTCGGCGGGACGCTTTTGTTCTCTTTTCTTACGGCAGCGGGATCTCCTTGATGTCAAAGAGCGTCTTGAGCTCCACCGACGTGCGGGAGTCGCCGTAGGTCTTGATCTCGGCGAGCAGCGCGTCCAGCTCCTTCGTGTCGCGCACGGCGAACTGGAGCAGCGCGTTGAACACACCGATCACATGGTGGTGGCTGATGACCGCAGGGCTCTGCTCGCAGAAGACACAGAACGCAGCGTACTTCTCCGGCTCGAGCGACACGGAGATAAAACCCGTGATGTTGCAGTCCAGCCGCGTGCGGTCGATGTCGATGCGGTAGCTGCGGATCACGCCGCATTCCTCCATGCGGCGGATGCGCTCGGAGACGGCGGGCGGCGTCAGCCCCACCTGGTCGCCGATGTGGCGCAGGGTGCAGCGGCTGTCCGCCTGTAGGATATTGAGGATCTGATAATCGGTTCGATCCATAGCTTTCTCTCTTTCTCCCTCTTTGCCCTTACATCACGCGGCCGCGCTTGATGACCTTCTTGGCAAGGTTGCTGCCGAAGCGGTAGCAGATGTAGTCCAGATCCGGCGCGTCCCAGATGACGAGGTCGCCGAGCTTGCCCGCCTCGACCGTACCGACCTTGTCAGCCATGTCGATGGCTGCCGCGCCGTTGAGCGTTACGGCGGTCAGTACCTCCTCGGGCGTGAGCCGATACTTCAGACAGCCGAGGTTGATGACGAACTGCATATTCAGGCACGGGCAGGAGCCGGGGTTGAAGTCCGTCGCCATCGCGACGGGCACACCCGCGTTCACCATGTCGCGCGCGGGCGCGAACACCGCGCCGAGGTTGAAGCTCGTCGCGGGCAGCAGGCAGGCGATCACGCCGCCCTTTGCCATCGCCTCGATGCCCGCGGGCGGGCAGACGATCAGATGCTCCGCGGAGATCGCTCCCAGCTCGCCGGCGAGCTGGCTGCCGCCGATGGCCTCGATCTCGTCGGCGTGGATCTTGGGACGCAGACCGTACTTGAGGCCCGCCTCGAGCACCTGACGGGACTCCTCCACCGTAAAGGTGTCGGCCTCGCAGAACACGTCGCAGAACTTCGCGATGCCCTGCTCCTTAACGAGCGGCATCATCTCCTCGCACACAAGGCGGATGTACTCGGCGCGGTTGGCTTTGTACTCGGCGGGCACAAGGTGCGCGCCCATGAAGGTCGCGACCATGTCCATCGGGTGCTGCTCGTCGAGGTCGCGGATCACACGCAGCGCCTTGAGCTCATGCTCGGTGGCAAGACCGTAGCCGCTCTTGGCCTCGCAGGTGGTCGTGCCGAAGGCCATCATCTCGTCGAGAGCCTTCGCTGCCTTGGCGGTCAGCTCCTCCTCGGTGGCTCCGCGCGTGGCGTTGGTGGTGGACTGGATGCCGCCGCCGGCATTCTGGATCTCGAGATAGGTCTTACCGTGGAGCTTCATGCCCAGCTCGTTCTGCCGCCAGCCGCCGAAAATAAGGTGCGTATGGGCGTCCACGAGGCCCGGCGTGACGAGCTTTCCCTCGGCGTCGACGATCTCCGCCCCCGCGGCTGCGGGAGCCTCGCCGGTGCCGACGGAGGCGATCACGCCGTCCTCAATGAGCACCCATGCGTCCTTGAGAAGCTTGATTTTACCCTGCTCTGCGCCGCGATGGGCGCTTTTGCCCTCGGGCGTTGCGAGCAGGCCGATGTTTTTCACCAGTAACTTTTTCATAAAAGCGGTTCCTTTCTTACGGTAAAGGGACTTGTTTCTTTGATAATAACACAAAAAGGGGCATATTGCTATGCCCCTTTTTGATTTTATTTTTTAGTCGAGGTATTCCTTGACGACCTTTTCGCACAGAGCATCATCCGCGAGGTACGGCATGGTGATGTGATCCTGGCCCTCGTACATCTTGTTGTACTCGGCCACGGTGGTCATGGCGTTCTCATTGCGCGCCCAGCTGCGGCGGGCCACGCCGACCATGGTATCCCAAGGCATGGACATGCGCAGGATGGTATCGACGCGCTCGGAGCCGTCGAGCACCATGCCGAAGCCGCCGTTGATGGCGCGGCCGATGCCCGTGCCGCCGCCGTTGTGCAGCGCGATGTAGCTCATGCCGCGCGCGGCGTTGCCGGCGTAGCACTGCGTCGCCATCTCGGCCATGATGTTGGAGCCGTCCTTGATGTTGCTGGTCTCACGGAAGGGCGCGTCGGTTCCGCCGGTATCGTGATGGTCACGGCCAAGGATGACGGGACCGATCTCGCCGTTGCGGACCATTTCGTTGAACTTGAGCGCGAGGTTCATGCGGCCCATGGCGTCCTGATAAAGGATGCGGCACTGGGTGCCGACGACCAGCTTGTTCTTCTCCGCGTCGCGGACCCAGACGTAGTTGTCGTAGTCCTGATAGCGGCGGTTGTGTGCCTTGATGTACTCGGCGGCCGCCATGTCGGTCTTGTGCAGGTCCTCGGGGTTGCGGCTCAGGCAGCACCAACGGAACGGGCCGTAGCCGAAGTCGAACAGGCAGGGGCCGAGAATGTCTTCGACGTAGGACGGGAAGATGAAGCCGTCGAGGTCGTTCTCGCCGTTCTTGCAGATGCTCTTCACACCGGAGTCGTAAACAGCCTTGAGGAAGCTGTTGCCGTAGTCGAAGAAGTAGGTGCCGCGCTCGTGGAACTTGCAGATCATCTCATAGTGATGCTGCAGCGTCTTGTCGACGAGCTTGCGGAAGCCCTCGGGGTCCTTGTCCAGCATCTCGGTGCGCTGGGCGAAGGTGAGGCCCTGCGGGCAGTAGCCGCCGTCGTAGGGGACGTGGCAGGAGGTCTGGTCGCTCATGAGGTCAACGTGAACGTTGTGCTCATAGAGGTACTCGAGCAGATCGACGATGTTGCCGCAGTAGGCAACGGCGCAGGGCTTGCCCGCCTTCTGGTGCTCGAGGGCGATCTTGGTCGCTTCCTCGAGGGAGTCGGTGCGGTGGCTGACCCAGCCCTGGGTGTAGCGGGTGTCGATACGGGAATCGTCGACCTCGGCGATGATGGACGCGGCGCCGGCGATCTCGGCAGCCTTGCCCTGCGCGCCGCTCATGCCGCCTAAGCCCGCGGAGATGAACAGACGGCCGGCGAGGTCCTTATCGTTGGGGATGCCGAGCTTGAGACGGCCGGCGTTGAGCAGCGTGTTGAACGTGCCGTGGACGATGCCCTGGGGGCCGATGTACATCCAGCCGCCCGCGGTCATCTGGCCGTAGTTGGCGACGCCGAGCGCGGCGGCGCGGTTGAAGTTCTCCTGATCATCGAAGGTGCCGACCATCAGGCCGTTGGAGATGATGACACGGGGCGCCATCTTATGGGAGTGGAACAGGCCCAGAGGATGGCCGGACATGACGACCAGCGTCTGCTCGTCGGTCAGCTCCTCAAGGTACTTCTTGATGAGGCGGTACTGCATCCAGTTCTGGCAGACCTGACCGGTCTCGCCGTAGGTGACCAGCTCATAGGGATAGAGCGCAACGTCGAAGTCGAGGTTGTTGTCGATCATGACCTGAATGGCGCGGCCCTCGATGCACTTGCCCTTATACTCGTCGATGGGCTTGCCGTAGAGCTTGCCCTCGGGACGGAAGCGATAGCCGTAGATGCGGCCGTGCTCCTCGAGCTCGGCGGCGAACTCCTTGGCCATCTGCTCGTGATGGTCGGGGTGGATGTAGCGCAGAGCGTTCTTGATGGCGAGCGCCTTATCGGCCTCGGTCAGGTGGGATTCGCGGCGGGGTGCGCGGCGATAGCAGGATTCCATCTTCGGGTACTCGGGAAGATCGTAGTCCAGCTTGATCGTCATGGCTTCGTCAGCGAGATTGATCATGGGGTGTTCCTCACTTTCTAAAATTTTTCGATTTCTCTCATTTTTCGGTTTTATCTCAAAAGAATCTTGTGCAATTTGCTTTATATCTTGCATTATAGCAAGAACCTGCTATAATGAAAAGAACTTCTATTGTATTGTTATCATACTTTTTTAGTATAGCTTGTCAGGAGGCGCATTTCCATGACCATTCGCCAGCTTGAATACTTCTGTGCGGTCGCGGAGGGGCGCAGCATTTCTGCCGCCGCCCGCGCCCTGCACGTCGCCCAGCCGCCCATCTCGCGACAGATCGCCCAGCTTGAAGCCGAGCTCGGTGTACAGCTTTTCGCCCGCGAGAGCCGCGGCATGAAGCTCACCGAGGCCGGACAGGCGCTCTACCGCCAGAGCCGCTCGCTTTTCCTCAATCTCCGGCGCGTGGAGGAGAATGTCCGCAGCATCGGCGCCGGCGAGGGCGGGCGCATCAACGTCGGCGTCATCTACTCCGCCATGCCCTATGCCCTGCATTATTTGGAGGCGTACCACGCCCGCTATCCCAAGGTCGAGTTCTACATCCGTCTCGGTTCCCCGCAGGACCTTTTGAACGACCTGGACCGCGGCGAGCTGCACGTCCTCTTTCTCCGCCGCTCCACGCAGGAGTCCGGCAGCCTGCACGAGCGCATCCTCGGCGAGGACGCGCTGGAGCTCATCATGACCGCCGCGACCGACCCCGCGCCGGAGCTGGACGCCGTGCCCATCGAGCGGCTGCGCGGCGTGCCGATGTGCCTGCTGCGCTCGGACGATCTCTGGGGCTACAACGATTATCTGATGAAGGAGTGCCGCCGCAGCGGCTTTGAGCCGAACGTGCCCTGCCAGTGCTACGATACGCCCATGGCGATGCAGCTCGTGCGCTCGGGCTTCGGCATCAGCTTTCTGCCGCACTCCATCGTCGAGACGCACCCGAACTCCGGCATCTACGCCAAGCCTCTGCGCGGCATCCCCGCCAAGTCCTACCCTGTCCTTGTCTGGAGCGACGATGTGCAGGGCGCGCCCTGCGTGCAGCGCTTCATCGCGGAATCCTGACGGGCGCGGCTTTACTTAAAAAAATTAAGCGCCCCGAAACAAAAGAGAAAGAAAACCTGTTTACGCCCGCCCGGGCACACGGTATAATGACAGCGTAAGCATCAAAATACAGGTTGGAAATTGTCTGACCTGACAAAAACGGAGGAAACTTATCATGGCACGACTGATCGAATGCATCCCCAATTTCAGCTGCTCCAAGGAAAAGGACGAGGCCACCTATAACGAGCTCGTCAAGACCGCGCAGAGCGTCCCCGGCTGCACCCTGTTCGACGCTCAGACCGACGGCAACCACAACCGCTGCGTTTTCACCCTCATCGGCTCCCCCGAGGCCATCGAGGAGGTCGCCTTCCAGCTCACGAAGGTCGCCACCGAGCGCATCGACATGAACAAGCACCACGGCGAGCACAAGCGCATGGGCGCGACCGACGTCATCCCCTTCGTCCCCCAGATGGACGTGACCGTGGAGGAAGCCGTCGAGATGTCCAAGCGCGTCGCCCAGCGCATCTGGGACGAGCTGAAGGTTCCCTCCTTCCTGTATGAGGACAGCGCCACCCGGCCCGAGCGCCGCAACCTCGCCACCTGCCGCAAGGGCGAGTTCGAGGGTATGCCCGAGAAGCTGTTGCAGCCCGAGTGGGCGCCCGACTACGGCGAGCGCAAGATCCACCCCACCGCCGGCATCACCGCCATCGGCGCCCGTATGCCGCTCGTCGCGTTCAACTGCAACCTCGAGACCAGCGACGTTGAGGTCGCCAAGAAGATCGCCAAGGTCATCCGCGGCTCCTCCGGCGGCTTCCGCAGCTGCAAGGCCATGGGCTTCATGCTCGAGGACCGCGGCATCGCGCAGGTCTCCATGAACATGGTCAACTATGAGGATACCCCGCTCTATGTCACCTATGAAATGATCAAGGCTCTGGCCGAGCGCTACGGCACCCGCGTCATCGAGAGCGAGATCGTCGGTCTGACTCCCGCCAAGGCGCTCATCGACTGCGCCGAGTTCTACCTCAAGGCCAAGGACTTCGACTGCAAGAAGCAGGTCATGGAGTATCATTTGATCGACATGGAGTAAAAGCTTCAAAAAAGCGGTTATGCCGCTTTTTTGAGAAAGGCTTCAGCGCGCGGCGCTCACCGCGCCGTGCACTGCAAGGTGTCGCTGCGGACGCGCGCGAGCGCCCTCCGCGACAATCCCACTTTGTTTCGCGCCTGCGGGCGCGAAATGCCACAAGGAAGGACATTGAATTCTATGAAACTTGCTGAACTGACCGTTACCGGCTTTGCCGACATCGTTTCCTCCGACGCGCCCGCGCCGGGCGGCGGCTCCTGCGCCGCGCTCTACGGCGCCATCGGCGCTGCGCTGACCGCCATGGTCGGCGGTCTGACCCAGGGCCGCAAGAAGTACGCCGAGTACGCCGAGCACGCCGCCGAGGTCGAGGCCAAGGGCAACGAGCTCAAGACCCGTCTGCTCAACGTGATGGACCGCGACACCGACGCGTTCAACGTCGTCTCCGCCGCCTTCGGTATGCCCAAGGACACCGACGAGCAGAAGGCTGAGCGCTCCGCCGCCATCCAGAACGGTCTCAAGGGCTGCACCAAGACGCCCATGGAGATGATGGAGCTGATCGACGAGACTCTCACCCTCGCCCACTCCCTGCTCGGCCGCTTCAACGACACCTCCGCGAGCGACCTGGGCGTTGCGTTCCTCTCCCTCAAGGCCGGTATTCAGGGCGCGTGGCTCAACGTGCTCATCAACGTCGGCTCGCTGAAGGATCAGGAGTTCGCCGCCGAGTACCGTGCCCGCGGCGAGAAGCTGCTCGCGCACGCGCTGCCTCTGGCGGACGAGTGCTACGCCGAGATCGTCAAGCTGATCGACGGCTAAAATTTATCTTGCCAAACGCAAAAGGCTTCGGTATCATCGTACCGAAGCCTTTTCGACAGAAAGAAGGTCCTTTTATGACGCTCACCCATCTGACCCCCGCCGATTACGTCACCACGCAGTGGTCCGGCGGCGCGACCACTCAGCTCGCCATCGCGCCGAAGGGCGCGGTGTATGCTGACCGCGATTTTCTCTGGCGGCTGAGCTCCGCGACCGTCGAACTCGACGAGTCTGACTTCACACCCCTGCCCGCCTATGACCGCGTGATCTCCACGCTGCGCGGCGATATGGTCCTCGCGCACAACGGCGGGGAACGACTGACGCTCCACCCCTACGAGATCCACGATTTTTCCGGCGCGGACGATACCCACTCCTGGGGCCGCTGCACGGACTTCAACCTCATGCTGCGCCGCGGGCAGTGCCGCGGCTGCGTCACCGCGCATTTCCCGCACGGCACGGAAACGCTTGCCCTCCACGCGGGCGAAACGGCCCTGCTTTTCTGCGGCGAGGGAAGCGTCACGCTCCGCGCGGGCACGGAAACGCTGACGCTCGCCGCGCATGAAAGCGCCCTGATCGAGGACGCGCCCGCGCAGCTCGCCGTCGAGGGCAGCGCGAAGCTGATGCTTGCGCAGATGTACCGCTGAGGGAGGGAGCTGCATGACCGGAGAAGCCGTCGCCGCGCGCGTCCACGCCTACGCATGGACCGACCGCAAGCCGGGGCTGGAGCGCACCCGCGCCCTGCTCGCCGCGCTGGGAAGCCCCGAAAAAGCCCTCAAATTCGTCCACATCACCGGCTCGAACGGCAAGGGCTCGACCGCCGCGATGCTCGCCTCCGTTCTCGCGGCGGCGGGATACCGCACGGGACTGTTCACCTCGCCGCACCTCCACCGCTTCAACGAGCGCTTTCAGGTGAACGGCACGCCCATTCCCGATGCGGCGCTTGACCGCCTCACGGAGCGCGTGCTTGCCGCGGCGGACATGCTTCCGGAGCATCCGACCGAGTTTGAGCTGATGACCGCCATCGGCTTTCTCTGGTTCGCGGAGGCCGGCTGTGACCTCGTCGTGGTCGAGGTCGGTCTCGGCGGGCGGCTGGACTCCACCAACGTCATTCCCGCGCCCGAGGCGGCGGTCATCACCAACATCGGGCTGGAGCACACCGCCATCCTCGGCAGCACCCTCGCCGCCATCGCCGCGGAGAAATCCGGCATCCTCAAGCCCGGCTGCCGCGCCGTGCTCTACGGTCAGAGCCGCGAGGTAGGGGAGATCGTCGCCCGCGCCTGCGTGGAAAAGAATATCCCGCTCACTGTCACGGACGACTCGCAGCTCACGCTGCTCTCGTCCGGCCTCGACGGACAGCGCTTCACCTACCGCGGCAGCGCGCCGCTGCTCCTGCCGCTGCTCGGCGACTATCAGCTCCGCAACGCCATGACCGTGCTCGACACGGTGGACGCGCTGCGCGCGCAGGGCTGGAATATCTCCGCCGACGCCGTCGCGCACGGACTCGCCGCCGCACGCTGGCCCGGACGACTGGAGCTGGTGCACCGCCGCCCCGACCTCATCATTGACGGCGGGCACAACCCGCAATGCGCACAGGCGCTTGCCGCCTCGCTGCGCGGGCTCTACGGCGGAAAAAAGCTCATCTTTCTCATCGGTGTGCTCGCCGATAAGGATTGGCAGAGCATGGTCGGCGAGGTTTTGCCGCTGGCCAAGGCCATCGTCACCGTCCGCCCCGAAAGCGATCGCGCTAAGGACGAAAACGAGCTGGCCGCGTGGGTCCGCGCACAGGGCGTCCCCGCCGAGGCGCACGCCTCCATCGGCGAGGCGCTGGACGCCGTGCTCGCTCTCGCGGGTCCCGAGGACGCCGTCTGCGCGTGGGGCTCGCTCTACAGCGTCGGCGAGCTGCGCCATTGTCTCGGCCTGTGCTGAGATTCGTCCGCGTGATATTCGGCATCCTCGGCGCGCCGCTGTTCCGGGAGCACACCTGCATGGATGGCGGCTATTGTGACTTCAAGCTAAAGCTCGGTGCCGAACCTCTGCCCTACTGGCCGCCGGTGTTCACGCAGGCGAACGATTACCGGTAAAGTAATATGTGACGAGTTTGTCACGAGGGCGGTGGTGGGCGAAATGACTTGAAATAAGGGCTTTTTTCATAAAAACACCTCACATAATATTTATTTTTTCTTTCTCAAATAATCCGGGATCGCATCGTGGGAGATTTCATTCAAATCCACATTCAACACCTTGGGTATACTTCTGTTGCGGAGGACACTATTCAGCATGGATTGACTTACTGTGGCGTATATTTCTGTCGTTTGGACAGAGACATGTCCTAAAAAGTCGCGAATGTAAACTAATTCTGTGCCAGCCTCCAGCAAATGAACTGCTTTGCTATGTCTAAAACTGTGCGGTGAATACGAAGATTCATTGAATAAATCCGGGCGTATGTTCTTTGCTCTGGAAATGTATTTGCAAATAACGTTTCGGATACAGGCTGGGGTAATTGGTTCGCCGCGCTGATTTAAAAATAAAGGAGCATCTTTTTCTGCAGTTCCGAATTTGCGCTCAGCAATGAACTGCTGAAGAATCCTTGTGGGCCGGTTCATAAGAGGTACAACACGGCTTTTGCCGCCTTTACCGTGCAAAAGCACACTTGCGGGATTGCTAAATCGAATGTCTCCAACTCGTATGCCGCATAACTCCTGTGCCCTGGCTCCACTGTCGTATAAAAGACTCAGCAGTACGATGTCCCGTCGTTCCAGAGGTTTTCTGGGGTCTGGCATTTGCAGCAGGACTCTCAATTCCTCCACGGAAAAGTATGAAAAAATATGGCGAGGAGTCTTTTTCGGAGGAATACTTGCTATATTGGAGCAAATCTTTAATGCGGAGATACTGCGCTGAGAAGCATATTTGAAAAAAGCGGAAATAGCCGAAAGCCTTTGGTTGCGGGTTGAGGGACTGCAGTTACGGTGGGTTTCCAACCAATTCAAGAAGGATAAGATCACCTTGTCGGAAAAGTGTTTGTAGTCCAGCAAGTATGGTTTTATGTGCTGCTGTTCCGCCATATACTCCAGCAGAAGGCGGAAAGTATCTTGGTACGAGGCAATCGTGTTAGGGCTATAGTTGCGAACATTAGGAAGATACTCATCAAAATACGTCCCAAGGTGTTGAGAAAATGACGTTGTTTTCATGGTAGTACCTCCGGGAATATGTCACCCGTATCTTTTTCCGCACAATCCACTATGTGTTCGTAACATTCGGGCGTGAGGCGAAGATACAATTCCGTTCCATAAATATCTGTATGCCCCATATAAGTTGAAAGAATTGGTACGGAATAGAAACGATCTATTCCTCGTTTGCTCTGTAACTGTAATGTGTGTACCGCAAATGTATGCCGAAGACAGTGGACACAGACACCCCTCAACTGTTTAGGGTACGGATGACGGTCAATACCGGCAATTTCAAGAGCCCTCCTTAACCAAATATAGGGGGTAAGAGTTGAAAGAGGTTGTTTTTTGTGATTATAAAAAAAGAAATCCTCGGAATTAGGAAATGGATGCGCAATACTATGATATGTACGGCAAACATCAATCAGCGAGTTACTCATGGGAACCAACCGGTCTTTGTTTCCTTTGGCAGCCCTGATTAAAAGAGTTCCCTCTGTCCAGTCAATATCTTTATTTTGGAGAGAAACTGCTTCGCCAACCCTCAAACCGCAACCATAAAGCATCCTAACCATAACCGGGAGCCAAACTTCTGCTTTTGTCAAACTGCGTCTCGCGGGAATATTGTCGCATGCCTCAAATAATCGTTTCATTTCCTCGGATGTGAAAACATACGGAGTATAGTTGCGTTTTATTTGTAAAGGTGGTGGGATATACGCTTTATAACCCAATCCGGTGAGGTAGTGTGCAAATTGCCGGTAAACACTGACATAATGCGCTTTTGTGTTTCCACCAACATTCAAAGAATTAATCCATGCATCTACGATAATTCCATCCAGTTTCTTTTTCACCATTCCACTTTGTATCAAATAGTCATCCAGACTTTTTAATACGCGTCGTTCCTCAAGACCGTTGCTGCCGCCAGAAATTCTATATTGCAGAAAACCATTAAACTCTGCTGCAAAGTAGCTGGTATATTCAAAAGTTTTTTTCTTACGCATGTCCAGACTCCTTTATAAGCCGTTCAAAGTTTCCAGAAGGTGGAGGCACTTCCAATGCGCAATCTCTCAAACGGGAGATATCGATTTTGGTATAGTACTTAGTTGCGTTAGGGCTGCTATGCCCCAGTGCTTTCTGAATAACAGGATAGTGAATGCCTTCTTTTAAAAGTGAACTGGCAAGGCTGGAGCGCAAGGTATGTGCGCCTTTCTTTTTCCCATCTGT
>ENA-UEPJ01004316-UEPJ01004316.1-human-gut-metagenome-genome-assembly--contig:-NODE-4316-length-11317-cov-11.254270_pt1 | contig 11317 bp, 10 predicted proteins | sample MGYA00242890_ERZ507896 | MGnify/ENA primary metagenome ERZ507896 (study PRJEB26167, sample SAMN06115508) | human gut metagenome | host: Homo sapiens | place: China:Qinghai | collected 2015-08-20... | reverse complement strand
CTGAGATGGAATACTTGAATCTTTGTGAACGTTATTGGGAAATGTAAGTTACAATTCTGTTACATAAATATGAAATGCCCTTTTAGTTGCAAGAAGCTCACATGACTTATAGTTATCTTTTTTTAGTTTATCCAAAAAATCATACAATTTGTCGCTATTAAATTTCTTGCCAAATTTCTCTTTAAATAAAGCCTGCGGTACTCCATATACTTCTACTGTACATACCGGACCGCCATAATCTTTAAAATCCTCATACAGTGCAAAAGAATATGCTGCAACATCAACATCAGCCATTGCATCATCACCTGATTTATATTCTTTATCTCCATCATTAATAAGATATGAAAATGCAAAACCAACACGTTCATCACCTACTCCTTTCGATGAATCAGAGTTGTATTTCAATGCAAAATCCGGCGTAGACCATGCATTAACTATCATACTGTCACACGCCGAATTTCCAATTTTGCTTGATGTACCATCTGGTCTTGCCTCCCCTTTCCTTCTTATATTATTTATTGTCATCTTCTACTTTGTAGTCTGCATCATATACGTTTCCATTATCTCCGTTTGCACCATTGTCTGTTCCAGCACCTGTTGCATTTGGATCTACTCCTGCTCCTTGTGCTCCGTTTGGATTTGCATTTTTATATAATTGTTCTGACATATCGTAGAATACTTTTGTTAATTTTTCTGTAGCCTCTTTGATTTTTTCTGTATCGTTTGTTTCTAATGCTTTTTTAGTATTATCGATTTCAGTTTCAACTTTAGCTTTTTCTTCTCCACTAATTTTGTCACCTAAATCATTTAATGTTTTTTCACTGTTGTAAACTAAACTTTCTGCATTGTTTTTAACTTCAATTTCTTCTTTTTTCTTTTTATCTTCTTCAGCATGTGCTTCTGCATCTTTAACCGCTTTGTCAATATCTTCATCTGTTAAGTTTGTTGATGCTGTAATAGAAACATCTTGTTGATTTCCTGTTGCCATATCTTTTGCAGATACATGAACTATACCGTTTGCATCTATATCAAATGTTACTTCAATTTGAGGTACTCCTCTTGGTGCTGCTGGAATTCCTGTTAATTGGAATCTTCCTAATGTTTTATTATATGCAGCCATTTCTCTTTCACCTTGTAATACGTGAACTTCAACTGATGTTTGACCATCTGCTGCTGTTGAGAATATTTGTGATTTTTTAGTTGGTATTGTTGTATTTCTCTCTATCAATTTTGTAAAATATTGTAAGATCATCCGATATACCATCTTGCATTCCATAAAACTTTTTGGAATCCGCCCGAATCTTATACTTGCATATTTGAAAAAAATGTATTATGATAGAGATGGAATTTATCCTTTATCTAAGTTACTGGAGGTGTATTTATCCTATGCTTGAAACAGTTCTCACATCGCTGCAAAAAATGCCATTCTATTCTATTGCACTCAGTGCAGTTGTTGTGTTTTTCATTGCGATTAGTATTCTCACAATGTTCTCTCAAGCAAAAAAAGAAAAAACCGTAGAACAGCTTCGTTGGAAAAAGGTAAGCGCAGACATGGCGCTCTTTGATGCTTCCAAGCGGCTCATCATTCCGCTGGAGGCGGACGAGATTCTCGTGGGGAGGCATGGCTCAGCGGATATTCGGTTTGCAGACATGAGTGTTTCCAGATATCATGCGATCCTCTATGTTTCCAACGGCGTATGGAGCATTGTCGATTTGGACTCCAAATCCGGAACATTTGTCAATGGCAGACGAATCCGCTCTCAGGTGCGTTTGAAAGACCAAGACGAGATTCAGTTTGGAAACAAACGTGTTGTTATACGGCAAAGGAGGCGAAAGCAAAATGTATAAAAACGGACTTTCCTATGGGAAGTGCACTGCAATTGTGCTTATTACACACATTGTTATGCTGGCTGCGATTTTGCTCCGTGGAAAATATGAAAACCCGCAGCAAATCATTCCGCTTGCGGTTGCAGTCATTGGCTTAGACATCGTCTATTGCACTGTACTGAAGCTCTTCTACAAACAGATGACATACACCCTTGATTTTATGCTGATTCTGCTTTTAAACATCAGCGTAATCTTTCAGTCCTGTTTTGGCAGCATCGGTTTTTCGTTCAAGCACTATATCACTTGTATCGTTGCACTTGTCGCATGCCAGCTCGGATTTCTTCTCACGAGGAATCACATGTGGATTCAATCAAAAAAGACTGCACTTTACATTGTCTTAGTCGTTCTCATGTTAAGCATCATCTTTTTGACGGGAAGCCGAAGTATGTGGATCAACATCGGCTCCATTAGCATTCAGCCCTCTGAATTTATGAAACCAGTGTTTGTGCTGCTGTGTGCCACATCCATCCGGGAACAGCACGCAAAGAAAAAGATTCTGTTTTTCTATATCTCAAAAGAAATGATCATTCTATCCGTTGCTTTTGTCGCAATTGCCGGATTGCAATGGTGGAGCCGTGATCTTGGTTCGCTTCCCACATTTGCTGCCGCATACGGATGTGCGCTGGCGTGCCGGCTCTGTTATCCAAAGGCAAAGTTTTCCAGGAAAACAATTATTGGAATCAGCATTATTGGTGTTATTGTCATTGCTGCTGCACTAAAATTTGCGCCTGGGTACGTACAGGATCGACTGTCCGTTGACATCTGGAATCAGATGGACGGGAATGGATACCAGCAGTGTCAAGCGCTGATTGCCATTGCAGAAGGCGGACTTTTTGGAAAAGGACCCGGCTGCGGTTCTCTCCACAATGTGTTTGCCTATGAAACGGATATCGTTTTCTCCACGATCTGTGAAGAGTGGGGCTTCTTGGTCGCACTTTTGACAATTGTGATTCTGATGGCAATGATGCTGCTTCCCATGATCAACAAACCGAGAAGCTACTTCCACACTACCATGATTCTTGGCGCAGTTGCAGTCATGATCGTACAAATGGGATTGAACATCTTTGGTTCCTGCAATCTAATTCCGTTTACCGGTGTTACCATCCCGTTTATCTCACAGGGCGGAAGCTCTATGCTAACAAGCGGATTTTTAGCCGGAATGCTAAAGGCTGGGCAATCTCCGGTATTCCGAAAAGTAGAGCAGAAGCCTGTAAAAGCTTCCGCTGCTGCGAAGAGAAAGGCGGCTCATCGATGAAAAGCATTCAAAGTATTCGGCGTGGAGAGCGCCTAATTATCCTTATTTTGATCGTGTTTTTTCTGGGCATGGCAATTCTTGTTTGGAAGGTTGTTCACGAATCCGCATTCTATATGTCCCATTCCAGCGACGTTACTCTTGGCATGGTGTACGACCGAAAAGAACAGGTCTTGTTTGACCCAAATGCCAGCACCGAAACCTATGATCCATCCTATTTTATTGATGTGGGAAATGTCATTGGTGACGACAGCGGACAGATGACCAACACATTGGTTTCAGAGAACATCGAAGATCTGCAAAACTACAGTCTAATTTTTGGTGCCACACCACACGGAAATGCGGCAATCTATAGCACTTTAGACCATAGCGTCAATCAAACTGTATACAATGCCTTCGGCAGCAAAAACGGCGCTGCGATTGCCTACAATTATCAGACCGGTGAAATTTTGGTATGCGTCAGCAAGCCAAGTGTCAATGTTCTGGATGAATACACCAATGTATCAGAACTTCCGGAGGGAAGCTTAATCTGTAAAGCATTCTATGAAACCGTTCCCGGTTCCACACAGAAAATTGCAACCACAGCTGCTGCATTGGAAGAATACGGTTATGATGGACTTCTGTCAAGATCTTACACCTGCAACGGAATATACACCACCAAATACAATCAGCAGATCAAGTGCCACGATCTCAATGGTCACGGCACGGAAAACATCATCCAAGGATTTGAAAACAGCTGCAATCCGTTTTTTGCGCAGCTTGTACAGGATCTTCCATTGGATCGGCTGATCTCAACATATACCCAGATGGGAATTTCCGTAAACGGTGCCAAACAGAATGTCATTGACATTGATGGAATCTCCTCTTTTAGTGCCTCTGCGCTGCTCACAGATACCAGCGATTTTGACACCATGTGGAGCTGCATGGGGCAGAGTGAAACACTCGCAAGTCCCTGTCAGATGATGATGTGGGAGAGTGCTATTGCCAATGCAACAGGGCAGGTTACCATGCCGCATTTGATTGACCACAAAACAAGTGTTACAGGAAAGACAACCTACACTGCAAAAACATCCTATGGAGACACCATCTTTTCTGCGGAAATCGCATCCGAACTGAAACAGATCATGCGTCAGAACGGACAGGATCGTTATGCTTCTATCGGCTATCCGGTAGGTGTAAAAAGCGGTACAGCACAAGTGGAAAACGGCGCAAAGGAAAATTCGCTGCTTGTCGGATTTAACGATGATCCGAATCTTCCCATTGCATTCTGCGTGGTAATCGAAGATCGTGTTTCCGGCGAACTGTCCACTTCTGATTTGGTTTCTACAATGCTGCAGGCGCTGGATTCGTCGCTGCATGCTTAATCAGAAAATTTCTCACAGAAGCCAAGAAAAGCTCTCACAGTGTATTGTGAGAGCTTTTTTGATACTTTTCGATTTTGTCTTTTTCCGATTAAAGCGAATTGATCTTCTTAAACATATCCTGCATTTTTGCATCTGTTGCTGCAATGGTTTCTGCGCATTCTTTCAGTTCTCCAGTCAATGTCGCAGCGACCTTGGGATCACCAGTTGATTTGTAGTGCAGCTGATGTTCCAAGCTTGCCCAAAAGTCCATTGCAATCGTTCGAATCTGGATTTCAACCGGTGCGATTTGTACGCCTGTGGACATGTGCACAGGAACATCCAGAATCATATGAAAGCTGCGGTAGCCATTCGGCTTCGGATTTTTGATGTAGTCCTTAATCTTTCTGAGATGGAACCCGCTTTGCACTGTGAGAAGATCTGCAATTGCATAGATATCATCAATGTAATAACAGATCACACGAACACCAGCAATATCCATCAAGTTATTTCTGGCGCTCTCCGGCGTAACCGGCATACCTTTTCTCTGTAATTTCCCGACAATGCTCTGCGGTGTTTTGATCCGGCTTTCAATGTTATGAATGGGATTTCTTTGAAAACGCATGCTAAACTCATTGTCAAAAATTCCGAGCTGAGTTTTTACCAGTTCAATTACGGAGTCATAGAGATGTTCCAATTCCAAAAATGAGTAAAATGCATCCTGAATCTGATCCTCTTTATTGGCGGGAACCACATCACGAATGGCATCCAGATAAAAATTTTTTTCATCCATTGACAATCACCTCCGAATGAAACAAAAAACGCACACAATTTTTGGGTTCTTGCGTACGTTTTTCGATAGTTGGCTTATGGGACTTTACGATTGTTCTTTTTGTTGAAATGCATGGATAAGAAACAGAACAACGCTCTGAGATTACGGAAGCAGACGGTTGATGTCACGCGGGAACATACTTGCCTGACGCACATTGGACAGTCCGAGGAGTTTCATTACCAGACGTTCCAAACCGATTCCCAAGCCGCCATGCGGCGGAAGACCGTATTTGTGTGCCTCCAGATAATACTTGAAGTCCTCCGGATCCAATCCCTGTGCATGCATCTTTTCCAACTGCTCCTGGTAATTATGGATACGCTGACCGCCACTGGTAATTTCCAATCCACGGAATAGCAAGTCAAACTTGTATGCCAGACGAGGATCTTCTCTCGAATTCATCGCATAGAACGGCGGCTTTGAGGACGGGAAGTGAGTGACAAAAATGAAATCACTTCCAAAAGTCTCCTTTGCATACTCGCAAATTGCAACCTCATCTTCCGGTTCCAGATCCAGCTTGTTCTTAGAGCCCTTGTTTCCGAGGATTTCCTTTGCCTCCAGCAGTGTTACACATGGAATCTCCTTGATAACCGGCACATCTGCCTGAAGCAGATCCAGTTCATAAGCATAGTGCTCTTTGAGATATTCCATAACATAACGCAGCATAGCAGTTTCCATCGCCATAACATCGTACATGCTGTCAATATAGCCCATTTCAAAGTCAAGGCCAATATACTCGTTGATGTGACGAGAGGTCGCATGCTTTTCGGCACGATATACCGGTGCAATTTCGAAAACACGATCGAAAAATGCAACTGCAGTCTGCTTATAGAACTGCGGAGACTGGTTCAGGAATGCGGGCTTATCGAAATATTCCAGATGGAAGATATTCGCACCGCCCTCAGCGCCCTGCGCAACGATTTTCGGCGTATGGATTTCCGTAAAGCCTTCCTTCAGCATAAATTCACGGAATCCGCCTACAACGCCCTCCTGCACCTTAAAGATAGCACGCTCATATACGTTACGAAGTGCAACTGAGCGATTATCCAAGTTGACATCCAGAGAGCAGCCAAGCTTCTTGTTTGAAACTTTCAGCGGATAATCCTCGTTAGAGCCAGAGATCAGCTGCAATGCAGACAACTGCACCTCAACACCGCCAACTGCCTTTTCATTCTGCTTTACAACACCACGTGCCAGAACAAAATTACCCTCACGGAGTCCATCAATCGAATCCTTGCACTGTGCCGGTGCGTAAAGTGTCTGAATCAAGTAGCGTCCGGTTCTCAGAATGATAAATGCAAATTCGCTCATCTTGCGAATCTTATGCACACAAGCTCGAATGGTAATTTCTTCGCCCACATGATCGGCTGCTTCCGAGAAATCGAATTCCGACAGCAGCTGATCTGTACTGATCTGCAGAATGCCATCTTTCCGTTCCGGACGATACGCAGCCTCATTCACATAAGGCGTGCAGGAAACTTCGGTTTCCTTAACCGTTTCCTCAGAATCTGTTGCAGCTTCGCTTGTGCCTGAAACAAGAGTTGCTTCACTCAGCTTTTTCTCCAGAATTTCCTTCATTGCTGCAGGCGTGCAAACGCCACGGAGTTCTTTTGTGCACTGACCCATGAGGAATCCAAAGACTTTCTTTTCGCCGCTCTGATACTGTGCAACAGCGTCTGCCTGCTTTGCGAGAATCTCAGCAATAACTGCTTTTGCCTTTGCGGTATCATTGGCAATGAGCATTCCAGACTCTTCTGCAATGGTCTTTGCATCCTTTCCGGTAACAACTGGCCAGAACCGTGCCCCAAACATTCATGCAAATCAGTATGTAAATCCCCTGTAAGATCTGCATATTTCTTTATCCATTCTTTCTCTTCGGCACCGCAAACAAATTCATCTGTAAATCCATTACCATGAGCCGCTTTATTATAGGCTTCAGTCAGATTTCCGATGGTTACAGACTTAGAACCATGCACACTACGAATCCAGTTGGAATTAGGGAGATTAATCCCAATCGCTGTAGCAGGATACAAATCCCCCCCCAGCATAGCGGCTGTAATCACCTTGGCCGACACACCTTTCACTTCCTTTTTTTTAAACCGATGATCTACAGGTGAGTGATCTTCAAACCATTGAGCATTAGCGCTGATGATTTCCGTGCGCTTGGTTGCTTCCAGATCTTTAAAATTCACAATGGACTCCCAACTAGCTTTCAGTCCTAACGGATCTCCATAACTTTCAATAAAGCCGTTAACAAAATCCACGCGTGAATCCAAATCCTTCACCCACGCAATAGAATATTCATCAAAATCTTTCAAGTCCCCATTCTTATAAAATCGAATTAATTTTTCGATAACTATTTTTTGTTGTGCATCTTCTGCCACACCAAGAGCCTTATCCAACCAATAAATGATCTTATCAATGGCTTGCCCATACAATCCTCCAGATCTCCAGACCTTTTCTTGTACTTTTCCGTCCTCCTTTACTAAACGGCTGTTCATACCAAACATTACCGGCATCATATCATCCGGATTCTTCAAATTATGATAAAAATCTTCCGCTTCTTTCTGGGTTACCCCTTCGTAATAATTTGCAGCCGAAGTCAGGACCAAATCCTCCCCGTCTGCCTGATTCACACGTTTAGGCATCATTTCAGAATCAAAAATCACCGGAAAGACTTCTTCACAAAGTTCTTCCACTGTTTCCCCTTTACCCAAAGGTAACTTCAATGCATCCACACTATTCAATGCATCCCTAAAAAATTCCGGAGTGAAACCTGGTACGAACTTATTTGAAGCATAATGATGATGAATTCCGTTAGAAAACCATATGCGTTTCAGATAAGTTTCCAAATTGACGAAATTCACATCTGTACGATCTCCCTGATACTCTGTATATACGGTTTCCAACATTTTACGAATAAGCAAATTGTATTTGCCATTCTGATCAAACAAAATATCACGGCCTTGCAAAGCAGCTTGTGACAAATAGTAAATCAACTTTTTTTGTTTCAAACTCAGTTCTTCAAATCCATACACTTTATATCGAAGTAACTGTAAGTCGGCAAATTGTTCAACCGTATAATCAAATTCCTCCATTTCATTCATGCTTTTATCTACTTCATTGCAACCAACCTGTTTCATTTCTACAATTAACGTTTTTTATAGATACATAATTCGTGAGCCGAAACAAAAAAAGGAAAACAATTGTTTTCCTTTTTCTTAATTATAATGTAGCAAATTATGCTCTTATTTCTTTTCTTGATTTCTCTTACGATAGCCATTAGGAGTCTCACCCACATTCTTATAAAACGCAGCATAAAAAGATTGGCGATTAGCAAAACCTACCATTGCACTGATCTCTTCCACATTCTTATCCATATAGCGTTTATCAACTAAAAGATGCAAAGCATCTTTAATACGATATTCATTCAACAAACAAGAATAATTCATTCCGAAGCGGGAATTCACTACAGCTGACAAATAACGAGTATTTGTCTTTAATTCTTTCGCCAAGTCTTTTGCTGAATAATTAGGGTCTTTGTACTTTTTCTGAACAACTACAATGTTCAAAATCTTATCATACAATTCATCGGCAAGTTCTGCTCTAATCAGAGATCTGTAAGCAGCCTTTTTCTCTTTCTTTTCTCTCAGGTTATACGGTTTTTTCTTAGGAGCCGCTTCCTGGGTTTCTGATTTTTTTTCCACGTCGCTCATCAGTTAATTTTTCTTTTAATTTTTCGTTGTTTGGTTAGTTATATAAATGCAAATATCTAATTTTGGACAAATGTGGGAAAAGTTTTTTTCATATGCAACTTTTTTTGCTTAATTTATTTCTTAAATAATCACAACACTTTGTTTTTTAAGTGGCAAAAAAGTTTATTTGTCCAATCTACAATAACCAACCTCTCTTTTAAGCAATAATTTCAAAACAAATGAATTATGAATAAAAGTATATCTTATTTACTATTATTAGGCAGAGATTCCTACCAAATCTAAAGATTTTACTACCTTTGTAACCGATTACATTTTAAAATAACAAACAGATATGTTCCAAACTCTAAAAAACTACTTTGGATACGATAGTTTCCGTCCTTTACAGCAAGATATTATTCAAAATATATTAGCTCAAAAGGATACTTTGGTATTAATGCCTACAGGAGGAGGAAAATCCATCTGTTATCAATTACCGGCTTTACTGATGGAAGGTACGGCCATTGTCGTTTCACCCCTTATTTCTTTAATGAAAGACCAGGTGGAAAGTTTACAAGCAAACGGAATTGCAGCACGGGCACTGAACAGCAGCAATAATGAAACAGAAAATATAAATCTACGTCGCGAATGTCTTCAAGGAAAAATCAAATTGCTTTATATTTCACCTGAACGATTACTTATAGAAACAAACTTCCTGCTGAAAGATATTCAAATTTCTTTATTTGCCATTGATGAAGCTCATTGCATCTCACAATGGGGACATGATTTCCGGCCTGAATATACCCAATTAAAGGTATTACGTAATCAGTTTCCCAAAGTACCGATTGTAGCATTGACTGCTACAGCTGACAAAATAACCCGAAAAGACATTGTACAACAATTGGCCTTGAAAGATCCTAAAATATTCATATCTTCCTTTGATCGGCCCAATCTGAGTTTGGAAGTTAAAAGAGGCTACCAACAAAAGGATAAGATGCGGACTATTCTTGAATTCATAGAAAAACACAAAAATGAATGTGGTATCATTTATTGCATGAGCCGCAGCAAAACAGAAAATGTGGCCGCAATGCTGATGAAACAAGGTATCCGTGCAACCGTTTATCATGCAGGATTAAGCAGCGATATGCGTGATAAGGCACAAAATGATTTCATAAATGATCGTGTACAGGTGGTGTGCGCCACTATTGCTTTCGGGATGGGAATTGATAAATCCAATGTACGCTGGGTTATTCATTATAACCTTCCTAAAAGCATAGAAAGTTTCTATCAAGAAATAGGACGTGCCGGGCGTGATGGTATGGAAAGTGATACTTTGCTGTTCTATTCACTGGGAGACTTGGTTATGCTTTCCAAATTCGCTACAGAAAGCAGCCAGCAGGAAATTAACTTAGAGAAATTACACCGGATGCAACAATATGCTGAATCGGATATCTGTCGGAGGCGTATCCTGCTGAACTATTTTGGTGAAACCATGGACCATGATTGTGGCAACTGTGATGTGTGCCGTAATCCCCCCGAACGCTTTGACGGAACAATCATTGTACAAAAAGCTTTGAGTGCAATAGCCCGAACTAACCAACAAATAGGTACTCACATGTTAATAGACATATTGAAAGGGTCAGCAAACCAAGAACTGATTGACAAAGGTTATGACAAACTGAAAACATATGCCGCAGGAAGAGATATTCCCGCACGCGACTGGCAAGATTATCTGCTGCAAATGCTGAATCTAGGATATTTCGAAATAGCCTATAATGAGAACAATCACCTCAAAATAACTGAAAGCGGGCAAAAAGTATTGTTCGGCAAAGAATCCGCCATGCTGGTAGTCATTAAACGGGAAGAATTCGTACCTGCTAAGGAAAAACGCAAAAAGAAAGCCAAGGAAGAGGTACTCTTTCCCACTCCGGTTACTTTTGGTAATGAAAACAAGGACTTGTTCGAGGAGTTACGTATACTGCGTAAAAAGCTGGCGGACCAGCAAGCTATACCTGCCTATATTGTTTTATCCGACAAGACTTTGCACCTGATCGCCACCCAACAACCTACAACAATAGAAGCATTCGGCAACATCAATGGTATTGGCGAATATAAGAAAGAAAAATACGGAAAAGAGTTTATAGAGTTGATAAAGAAGGTACTGAAGAAATGAAAAACTATTCTTCCCATATACCAACAAGAGGCTGTCTCAAAATGAGACGGCCTTTTTTTGTGTTTGCAAAAAAATCGGGCAAGTCCTAACTTCGCTCAGTCAGAACTTGCCCGTCTCCCTAATTTTTTGTATCTTAGGGAATCA